>Ga0255394_10045_pt1 | contig 17587 bp, 16 predicted proteins | sample ANMaggSeSYBR01D3_FD_182112 | JGI IMG/M metagenome (GOLD analysis project Ga0255394, IMG submission 182112) | Sediment cell enrichment communities from methane seep in Santa Monica Basin, California, United Staets - ANME aggregate JGI... | ecosystem: Environmental > Aquatic > Marine > Cold seeps >...
AGAGAGAATAATTCCTCTGGGCACTTTAGGCCACCTGGTTATCTTCTTATGGTGTCTGGTGTTAGTGTTGTATTCCACATTCGAAAACATGTTCTGGATATCGGGTCTCTGTATAGCGGTATTAACGATCCTTTATCCGGGAGCCTGGAAATCTGTAATCAATGCCCGTCGGTTAATCTTGCTCGGGTTGATTGCCATCCCCCCGATCTTTTTTCTAGGTGCTGTGGACAAAATCTTTCTTGGAGTTCCATACTCTTCCCTGGGTTTCATTAGTTCAATTCAAATAATTTTACGATTTCTCGTAGTCATGATGGCCCTAGAAGGGATGACCAGTGCTGTTGAAATATCTGCTATGGCAGGTATCCTGGAGCGTTTTGGATTAAAAGGTTTAGGATTTTCTATGGGAGTGGCAGTTAATTTGCTGCCATCTTTGCAGAAATCCTGTACCCAGAGCTGGCTTACATTAAAAATTCGAGGGGGATTGAGGAAGAGCTGGTGGAAGGGGCTAAAACTTTTCAGCCTTACTACAATTACCTGTGCAATCAAGCGGGCTGAGGAGATTGCGTTAGCAGCCGAATCACGAGCGTTCTCTCCCGATAAAACTCGCCCCTGGCCTATCGAACGGAGTCCCTTCGACTGGGTAGTATTTTCATCAGCGTGTTTATCAATTTTATTGATTATCTTGTGAAATTAATTCTGGAGTGAATATGATTTCATTTGATCAAGCCTATCAAACGACCATTAAGAAGATTAAACCCCTTGATGAAGAATACGTAGAGTTATTGGCAGCAGAAGGCCGCATAACTGCTCGAGAGCTCACGTCCAAAGTCTGGTCTCCCTCGCTTGATGTGTCTCTGAAAGATGGGTATGCAATCCAATCTCAGGATATTCAAGATGCTTCCCCAGAGAAAATTGTGTCCTTATCCGTAGTGGGGAGTGTGGCTGCAGGAGGAGATTGGAATGGTGTTATACAATCGGGGCAGGCCGTGCGAATCCTCAGCGGTGCGCCGATCCCTGCTGGCGCGCAAGCTGTTGTGGCCGAAGAATTTACCCGGTTAGAAGGTACTCAGTTGTTTGTTTATAACAACGCTGAACCGAGCCGAAATATCTTGAAGAAAGGCGAAGACGTTAAGGAGGGAGAGTTTCTGGTAGGTGTTGGATCTCTTCTTGGGCCAGGTATGGTGGGATTTTTAGCATCGGCAGGTTATCTAGAGATTCCAGTTGTTAGATCTCCCCGGGTTGGGATTATAGCGACAGGAGATGAAGTGGTAGCTCCGGGAAAACCACTGCCAGAGGGAAAACTCTATGCCAGCAATCTGGTTACTCTAGCAGCCTGGTGTCATAAATATGGATTTGCGGTCGAAACAGATATTTTGCCTGATGATGAGGACGTTCTTAGGAAGGGATTGAGTAATGCCCTGGAAAGATATGATGCGATTATTACTAGCGGGGGAGCTTGGACTGGCGACCGGGATCTGGTAAAGAGTGTACTGGTGGATATGGGATGGAAAATGGAATATCATCACATTCGCATGGGACCGGGAAAAGCCGTGGGTTTTGGTATGGTGGGCAGGAAACCGGCATTCATACTGCCTGGAGGACCGCCATCCAATCACATAGCTTTTTTGCAGCTGGGATTACCTGGATTAAAACGTTTGGCCGGGTGGATAGATCCAGTACTGCCTTCTGTGCCAGTGGTGTTATCTGAATCTGTCCGGGGGCAGATCGATTGGACTCAGGTAATACATGGGAAGATCACAAAAACCGACGAAATCATATCTTTTAAACCAATCAAACAGAAAAGCCGTTTACAAATGATTTCAACGAGTGATGCACTTGTGATGATACCCGAAGGTATAAAAGAGATCTCTCAGGGTTCAGTCACCGAAGCATTTTTACTAAGTTGATTCATTGATATGGTTATTAAGTTGGACATAATTTACTGGCCCATTTCTGATTAAGAGTCAGTTGCTTGTAATAATGTGAAACTTTATCTGAATCTAGGAAGTGAAGACCACTAATTTAATTGAAATCGAGCCGCCAATCCAGCTACTCTGGTGGTTTTATTCTGGTGCAATTGGGGTGGACAGGATGGATTTTATGCTCAGACTGGACAGCTTTGGTTCAATTCTATCGAGAGGATGGACGGATTTTACCCTCATGGAAGCAATTTTCAGTCCTCCCGTCCAATTCGAAGTCAGACGCCTGACCTGGGTACTCTGAGCGGAATCCGACTCCAAGTGATTACGAGGAGGATGAAGACGAAGAGGTATCGAAGGGCCAATCCATTGAGCTACGGGTGCGTGTGTGTAACTATTATCCACCAGGTCTGGTGAACGTCAAATTCGGGCACATTTTTATCAATGGAAGAAATTTTTCAGGACGGGTGTCTTCCGGCGACGGATTTTTGGTGTAATTATGTTAAAGGGCAGGGAAACCGGTGTGGTGATCTCATCCATTATCATTTTTATAATTTGTAACTACTATCGATTCAACCATAAATGTTGGTACTTGTGGCCGCTTCCGGTATTGAAAAGCACAACAGTTTCATTATCTTTAATCCAGTGTTGCTCTCTAAGTTTTTTGAATGCAGTTAAAGTGGCCCCACCTTCGGGTGCGGTAAAAATACCTTGAGTCCGGCCTATCAAGTCAGAATCATTCATCATTTCTTCGTCAGACACAGCTATTGCAGCTCCCTGGCTTTCCCTTAATGCCCGTAATATTAGAAAATCACCAACAGCACCCGGTACACGTAATCCATCCGCTATGGTTTGTGCTCCTTGCCAATATTCTGCAAATTCGTTTCCCTCCTTAAATGCACGAACCATAGGAGCGCACCCATCAGATTGTACTGTAACCATACGCGGTCGTTTTGAATCAATCCATCCAAGTTGTTCCATCTCATCGAATGCCTTCCACATACCAATAAGTCCAGTTCCACCTCCTGTTGGATATATGATCACGTCTGGCAAGTTCCAATTAAGTTGTTCTGCGATTTCATAACCCATCGTTTTCTTACCCTCTATTCGATAAGGTTCTTTTAATGTGGAGATATCAAATCGATCATATTTAAGATTTTCCTCAGCGGCAATTTTTCCACAATCGGTTATCAGGCCATCAACTAAAGTTACATCTGCTCCAAACGCTTTACACTCCGAAATAAAAGGGCTTGGGACATCTTGTGGCATAAAAACAAATGCTTTCATTCCTGCCAGAGCTGTATAGGCACTCATTGCACCTGCTGCATTTCCAGCAGAAGGGATTGAAATTTCTTTCACGCCAAGCTCATAAGCGCGAGAAACAGCTACGCATAATCCTCGAGCTTTAAAAGAAGTTGTGGGATTTAAACCTTCATCTTTAATATATATATTTTCAAAGTCTAATTGTTTTGCTAAATTCCTGGCTAAAAATAATGGTGTAAATCCCTCATGTAAACTGAGTTGATATTTTTTGTCTCTCACAGGCAATAATTCATGATATCGCCAGAGTATAGGTACTCTATCTATTAGTTTATTTTTATGAATGGTTTTTTTTGCCCCTTCCAAATCATAGCGAGCTAATAATGGTTTTTTACAAACCGTACATAAATTCCAGATTTTATTCGCATCATAAGTAGCTCCGCACAAACCGCATTCTAAATGAGATAAAAAGCTCATATCTACTCCTGGTTTCTAAATTGAGATTCTTAAATATTTCAGTTAATTAATATATTTGCTTATAAGAAATGTACTATTATTTATAAAATCAATAATCAGAAAAATAATGGAAGAGCACACCCGAGTTAACTCTTCTCGCAATTCACCTATCATTTTCTGGGAAGATGTTCCCACTTGATGAAATCGGCGCGGTTAATGTTCGGTTGTTAGTAACTCACAAAACCTGCCATCAATAGTATAGCAAAATAGCTTATCATACCCACCGAAGCTGAAGCAATCAATCCAACCAAGAGCGGCTTTAAACCCAATATTTTGAAGGATTTAAAGTCGGTGTTTAAACCCACCCCGGCGAGTGCTATAACCAGCAGGAATTCAGCTGACTTCTTGATTATCTGGATGGCATTTGTCCAGGTCTCAGGACCTAATAAGCCAAAGGCTTGCTGTCCCCTGGAAATCCCCATATCTCCCACAGACCTTATGATAGCCATAAATAGAAAACCTAGCACAAACATCGGAAACAACTTGAAGAAACCAGGTTTTTTACCATCGTAGTTCTTATCTTTGGTCTTTTGAGAATAATAGATCGCCATGACCGGGATCACAAAGGCCATAAAAACATTCCGAACCAATTTGGTGATTGTAGCAATATCTAAAACGATCGGCTGATCAAATATATCGGCGTACATCTGCCCAGCGCCAACAACCTGGGCAGTCTCATGGATAGCTGTACCCAAAAATATCCCGATTTGTCTTACTTGTCCGCTAAATATACTATGGGCGAGATGGGGATATGCCAAAGTCGCAAATAATCCAAATAAGGTGATCACGGCTACGGCATAAGCAGTTTCTTCCTCTTCGGCATCAATAGCTGGGCTAGCTGCTAAAATTGCCGTGACCCCACATATAGATGTTCCAACAGCAATTAGAGTGCCTAAACGCTCAGGAAGATTGAGTTTGTTATTAATCCAGGAAGTGATCAATAAGGCGCCTATGATACATACCGCGACAATTGGCACCCCAACGATACCAAGTTTCAATACATCAAACATGGTCAATCGGATGCCTAACAGGATGATTCCAAATCGGAGTACTTTCTTAACGCTAAATCGGAAACCAGGCAGTAGAAATTTTGGCAGGAATGGGACCGATCGGATCAATAAACCTAAAATAATTGCGATCATGACAGCCGAAATCGGGCTTTTTGTAAAACCGAGCAGATCTTTTCCAATAAAATCACTGATATTTATACTTGCCCAAGCCAGCAACGAGGCCACGATAAGACCGGGTAACAATCCGGGTATTTCCCGGACCGAGACCCCGAAAATACTCTGTTCCCATTTGGTCAGCGGCTGGTTTGGTTGGACCGTATTATTTTTTGACATTTTTCATTTCCAATATTGATTCGTTTTTTTATTCTTTTGATAAAGTGTGTTTGATCCAACAATAATTCATGGTTCATTACCTGGAGCATAATCTATCCCCAAGATGGACTCTACCCTGGAGGGGAAGTTGACTGACATATCGAAAAATTGCCGGTTAGAACTCAGAATTATCTTCAGGGGGCCTATCGTTGAAAATCCGATATTATCTTATGAATATTGATGAAGGCTATCCATCGCAAACTGCGCGCCAACTCCAGAAGCAAGGATTGACGGGTGCGGATGATGATGCCGAATCCCAGCCTAAAGAAAACCAATCCGTATACGAACAGGATGATATCTTGGTTGATTAAGAAAAATTCTGAATAGGAAATCACGGTAAAGAAATTGTAGCATGGTTCATTCTCTATAGAATTGAAATTATGTCATCGAAAATATCTGTTCTAATCCCTATCGTGAAATCTAGGTTCAACTAAATCATTGGTACTTCTAGGAGAGGCACGGTAGAATAATCATATGCCAAGAAAAATATTAATTATCGACGATGATGCCTTATTTCGTCGCAGCTTAAGTTTTCATTTGCATCAAGCGGGTTACCAGGTACAGGCGGCTGCCAGTGCCGAAGATGGGTTATCAATTATTCGTAATGACCTTCCCGACTTAGTTTTATTGGATATTAGTTTACCTGGTATGGACGGCCTGGATGCTTTGCACTACATCAAGGACAACACAGAAATTCCGGTAATTTTTATTACTGCCCGCCACCGGGAGATGGATGAGATACTGGGGTTGGAGTTGGGAGCTGATGACTATATCACCAAACCATTCGATACGAATATTCTTATTGCGCGCATCAAGGCCGTGATGCGGCGATCTCAACGCCAATCAGTAGAACCATCATCAGATTCCTATTCAGTTGGGGATATTGATATTAACCCGCGTGCCCATTCTGTTAACCTGAAGGGTAAACCGGTTGACTTAACACCTACTGAATTTCAATTGCTAAACACACTTGCAAAAAAAGTAGGGCAAGTTTTATCAGCTGATGATCTTTTATCCAAAGTTTGGGGTGAAGAGTATGTAGGCCAACCCCAGGTAGTTTATGTTCATATCAGGGCTTTACGCACAAAACTTGAGAAAAACGCTAATAGACCCAACCGCATTGTCACAGTTCGCGGTGTTGGATACAAGTTAATCTCCCAGGGCAACTAAATATGCAATCACTGCGAACTCATTTGCTAATTAGCCATAGCCTTCCATTAATTATTATCATCCTGCTAACCGGATTTGCATTTGATTATTTGGTGGAAACTCAAATATTGCTGCCTAGTATGGCGGATGAATTAACCAACGAAGCAAAATTATTGGCAGAATTAGCTGCCTTACAAGCTGATCTTTGGGATGATTCTGAGGATGCTCAAGCTTATCTCTCTCAGTTTGAGCCGCTCTTGGGAGCTTATGTAACTTTGTTCGACTACCAGGGGAAATATTTAGCATCAACAGACCCGTATGTCATAAATTCGGTCAATCCAACGACCATTAAACTTGAACAAGTACAATCAGAAGGCACAATCATCCGAACAACTTACGGCGTAAACCAGGAAGCAAGCGTCGTGGATGTCTTTGTTCCTATACATAAAGAGACGAAAACCATCATCGGTGGAATTCAGATGACATATCATCTGGAAAATGTTTATGATCAACTTCTTACTCTTCGCCGGGGGATTATTGGTATTCTGACGATAGGGGTTTTCCTGGGATCTGGCATTGCTCTCCTGTTATCAGCCAATTTGAGCCAGGCATTGCTAAAAGTTAACACCGCTATTCAGAAACTCGCGAAAGGACAGGAAATTGAAGTGGTGGAAGAGGTGGGACCAGAAGAAATCCGTGACCTGATGCGTACGGTAAATTCATTTGTCTCCCGGGTGCAATATATAGAAACAACCCGCCGAAAATTGCTCTCCAATCTGGTACATGAAATAGGACGTCCATTGGGGGCTTTGCTTCCGGCTGTGCAAGCCTTGCAGGCTGGAGCATCCCAAAATGAAGATTTGAGGCAAGAATTGTTAGCGGGGATGGAAGATGAAATCAACATTCTACGACGGTTGCTCGATGACTTAACAGGTTTATACGATCAGTTTGTGGGGACATTCGTATTAGAGAGACAGGTGGTTAACCTGAATGAATTACTTCCTGGCCTGATTCGCAGTCAGCGGAAAGCCGCCCAGGTAAAAGGAATAAATTGGTATAGCGATATTCATTCTAATTTACCAGTGATCGATGTTGATCCTGACCGTCTGGCGCAGGCTATTGGAAACCTGGTTGATAATGCCATAAAATTTACACCTTCAAAGGGCACAATTACCTTTGGCGCCGGTTTTGAGGGGAGCGAAGTTTGGATTCGAGTTCAGGATACAGGATCTGGAATTCCGATTGAAGACCAGGAATTTGTGTTTACACCATTTTTCCAAAGCCGCGCTGAAACACGTTTTCCCCAGGGGATGGGTTTGGGCTTGAGCATCGCTCATGATCTAGTTACAGCCCATCAAGGGCGGCTAGAATTTGAAAGTATTCCAGGAGAGGGGAGCAGTTTCACAATCTGGCTCCCAAATACCAACAATATTTGATAACCTGACCTAACAACAGAAAAACATGCCATAAAACAACCTTAAGGTGAACTTAAGGTTGTTTTTAGTTTGGTATAAGGACACCTGAAATACAACAGAGTACCATTTAACCTCACTTAAAACACCCTCGGGCTAATTATGTTAAACCTTGACGAAATATTATTAGCAATCGGAGCAACAATTGTCTCAGCTGTAATAATCGTCGGTTTCTTAGTAGTGCGCAGCCGCATTCGTAAAAGCATCTTGAATAACACGAGGATCAATGATTAACTTATTAGATTTTGAACCCTGGTGGCGCTTTGGTGTCGCGTTGCTGATTGGCGCGATGCTAGGAATGGAGCGTGAATTTTTTCAGCAAAAAGAAAGCACACCGGATTTTGCAGGTATACGAACTTTTTCATTGATTTCCTTATTGGGATCGGTGGCAGCTTTTCTGGTTGCAGATTTTGGCATATTACCGGTAGCCTTATCACTTGGTGGGTTAATTTTATTGACTGTAGTGAGTTACCAGGGCGCAATGGTGCGGAGCGGGAAGGAGACGGGCATTACTACTGAGGTGGCTGTCTTATTGACATTCTTGTTCGGAGTTCTTGTGATGAGTGATCAGGGAAAAGTCGCTATTGCATTAGCTGTGCTTACCTCACTTTTGCTTGCTCTTAAGGGCAGGCTGCATGCCATTATCCGCCGAATGAATGATGAAGACCTGCGCGTGGCAATGCAATTTGCCCTGGTGGCCGCAGTCATATTGCCATTGCTTCCAGATCGTACTATTGATCCACTTGGCTTGCTCAACCCATTTCAAATTTGGTTGATGGTCGTGTTTGTCTCTGGGATTGGATTTAGCGGTTATGTGATGATGAAAGTGCTGGGACCTTCCCGGGGCATCACCTTGACTGGTTTATTAGGCGGATTGGCAAGCAGTACCGCCACAACGATTAGCTTTTCCACAGCCAGCCGCGAGCATCCGGCAATGTCGGCTTATTACGCGCGGGCTGTAGTGATAGCTTCCAGTGTTATGATCCCGCGAGTGCTGTTGTTGGTCCTCGTAATTTACCCTCCTCTGCTACGCATTGTCAGCATTCCCCTCGCAGCAATGCTGGTTTCAGGATTGGCGATTATCTTTTTCCTTAGACGAAGAAACAAGACCAATGAGACAGAATTTGAACGCTCAATCAATTTAACTCATCCACTCAAACTCTCGACAGCAATTAAATTTGGGTTGGTGTTTGCGGTGGTTTTGATGATCTTTGAATTTGCTCATGATTCATTTGGTTCAATCGGGGTTTATTTTACCAGTGCGATTGCGGGCTTAACAGATGTGGATGCCATCACGCTCAGTGTATCTCGTATGGTCCGAAATTCGCATATAGATTTAAGGGTTGCTGGGATTGCAATAGTCATCGCAGTGATCATGAACACAATCTCTAAAGGTGCTATCGTATTTTTTACAGGCTCACAAGAATTGCGCCGGACTGTTATTTTTTCATTTGCGATAATTTTACTCGCGGGGCTTATCTGCAGCGGGTTTATATTTTTGATTACTTAGGGTGACGAGTACTGGTAAAAAAATTTGACAAGGCAGTATCCGCAGACGAGAGTTGAGGTGAGAAATGTCAAAACTAGACAAAATTGAGAATAGTCCCAACCTTCGAATTCTAATCCGGAATTTTGTAATTGAATTGTTATTGTACGGGACCTTAGTCGTCGGGTATTTCCTTGTTGCCCTGCGATTACTCAACGATTATCTTACTGCCCTGTTCCAAAACAATCTGGTGTTATATGCATTTTTAGCGTTATTTTTAATTGTTGTTCAGGGTGTTTTACTCGATGCTGTAACGTCTTTTTTGCTTAATAAGATCAAACTAGATCGACTGGAGTAAGAGGCTAGATCATGGAATTTCTCATTGCAGGTGTGACAATAAATCCATTGTTATTAGCCGGGGTTGGATTTCTGGTGGGTATCATGGGCGGCTTTTTCGGTGTTGGAGGTGGCTTTATTGCCGGTCCGCTGATGTTCTGGATGGGTGTACCAATGAATTTTGTTGTGGGAACCGATCTGGCGCACATGACAGGTAAATCCATTGTGGCTGCCAAAAGGCATCGTGTGCTGGGTCATGTAGATATCAAGCTGGGTTTGATCATGATTTCAGGTACTATCTTGGGGGTTGAATGTGGTGCCCAGGTGATCGAACTGCTTGAAGCCAGAGGAATGGTGGATTCTGTTGTCGGAGCCGCTTATGTCGTAATCTTGTTAATTATCAGCATCTTCACGGCCTGGGAAAGTTTGCGAGCGCTGCGTATGATCCGCACCGAACACTTGGATGTAAAGGATGCATTGGGATTTGAAGGGGTAACCAGGCAAGCTCAAAAATTCAAAGTTCCCCCAATGATTTCGTTACCGGCTTCTGGAATTGGTTCGATTTCGATTTGGCTAATCTTGGGTGTTGGGTTTGTCACCGGCTTACTGGCCGGAATATTAGGTGTGGGGGGTGGTTTCATACGCATGCCGATGTTGATCTACCTGCTCGGGATTCCAACCCACGTGGCCATTGGCACTGATTTGTTTGAAATCATGATCTCGGCTGGTTACGGCACCCTGACCCACGCACTCAAAGGCAATGTAGATATCATGATGGCATTGGTAATGCATACCGGCGCCGCATTAGGTGCCCAAATTGGCGCAGTTTTGACCCGCTTTTTCTCCGGACCACGTATACGGTTGTTGTTCTCAGTATTGCCTCTTATTGGGGTATTGATGGTGTTGTTCCGGCTGACAGGTATCGGGGAAGCGCATTAGAAACATGGAGTAAAAATGAAGATATTGATTTTTGTGTCCAGCCAATCTAATTCGAAATCGGCAGTCATATTTGGCGGCCTTATCGCCCGTCAGACTCATTCCTCGGTAACTCTGCTTACCGTAATTAATGACCCTCAATCTTTGGAAATTGCTCATCAATCGCTTGACACAGCAGGAGGATGGATCTCGGATTTGGTTGTGGACACATCTATTCGCATCGGTACTGAGATCAATAGTATTTTAGAAGAAATTAACCATGGAAATTACGATTTGATAATTCTCAAGGCAAGGCAGGCAATCCAAATCAAGGATTTTCTCAAGGCAAGAATAGGACGAAGAATTGCCCGGCAATCACCGATTTCTGTCTTGGTCGTCAAGCAAGAACAATCAAATCTTAAACGTATTCTTATCTGCACCAGTGGAGCAGATATTGCTGATCCGGTGATCGAGATAGGATCCTGGCTGGCACAATCAACATCGGCCCAAGTGACATTACTACATGTCACCGGCTCAATTCCTTCCATGTATACAGGTTTAGACAAAATAGAGGAACATCTTCCTGAAATCTTACAAACAGAAACCCCAATGGCCCAGCATTTCCGCCACGCAGTTAATCTGCTTGTTCAGGGAAAAATTGATGCGGAATTGGAACTGCGGCATGGTTCTGTTGCGGATGAAATTCTTATTGAAGCACAAACCGGAAATTACGATTTAATCATCCTTGGTTCTTCCAAAGCCTCAACCAAACTTTCTGGGTGGTTGATGGGCGATATTACCTCTCAAATCATCAATGACGCCTGGTGCCCAGTATTGGTCTTTAGAAAAACCAAATATCAATTTGAAAGTAATACAAAGGAAGAAAATTGATATGGAATGGTTAACCAACCCCGAAATCTGGATTGGGCTTTTCACCCTGACTGCCCTTGAAATCGTTTTAGGGATTGATAATGTGGTTTTTATCAGCATCTTAGCAGGAAAACTTCCTGAGAAGCAACAAGCACAAGCAAGACGGGTGGGTCTTTCTTTGGCATTATTAACACGGATTGTGCTTTTGCTTTCTTTGGCTTGGATTATTGGCCTGTCCAAACCCATAATCACCATCGTTGGCAAAGGAATATCTGGCCGTGACCTTATTTTAATCGGTGGTGGCTTATTCTTATTAGCTAAGAGCACGCGTGAAATACACAACAAGCTGGAAGGTTCGGATGGACATGCCAGCACAAAGATCACACCGTCCTTTACCAGTGTCATCGTCCAGATCCTTTTGCTGGATATAGTCTTCTCGCTAGACTCGGTAATCACGGCTGTGGGCATGGTTGAGCAACTGGGCGTGATGATAGCTGCCGTAATGATCGCAGTATTGATTATGCTTGTGTCAGCAGAAGCAATCAGCAACTTCGTAAATCGACGTCCGACAATCAAGATTCTAGCGCTCAGTTTTCTATTGTTAATAGGAATGGCACTGATTATGGAAGGTTTCCACCAACCCATCCCGAGAGGCTATATCTATTTCGCAATGGCCTTTTCTATATTTGTAGAAATAATCAACCTGCGAGTGCGAGCGTCCAAGATTGTTGCACCGGTCAAATTGCGTCAACCCTATCTGTAAGAAAATTTGGCTGGCAAACTGATTGAGGGTGAATGAATAATAAATGGAGTAAAGACCCCGATGCATCTTTCCGGGTACATCATAAATTCCGAAAAAGAAAAGATATTGAGGTACGTTCAAGATCCAAAACAACTATAAAAAGCTGGGTACTCTGATTGTTAACGTAGTGACAGCTACAACTTTTATAGTGCAGATTATCGGTCCAGTTTTTGTCAAGTTCGCCATCAGTCGTGCTGGAGAGATTGGGCAGGCTAAATAATGGGATAACGCCTGGGCATCAAAAGGAACTCCTGAATAATCCAAAAATTCTCAAAAGGCCAGGATGGATTAGGCACGGCAGGGACAAAGGAGTTTCTGTGGAGCCTAATAATCATCATGAAAAAAAACATTGTCCATATTGCCAGGTCCTAGTTATTTTTGATGAAATCCATACTCGTTACAAAATGGCAACAGGACAATAGAAAAAGAAAGTCGCTGTCTTTCGCTGTCCCAAATGTAAGAAAATAGTTACCACCATTGTTCCCCTTGATCAATAGAAGGTAAGAGATATGAATAAGATTTCTGTAACCCAGTCAACACAATTACTTGCGCCACCGGTTTCTGATACCGATTTACCAGCGAGTGATTGGTTTTCTCTGCCTAATTCTGACCCAATTATTGATTATTTGATTGCCAATTTATGGGATCTGCCAGTTCAACCGGTAAGTTGGCAGGCGGTCCAGCTTTCACAGGCAGTTTATGTCTATCGCGAGCACCAAACCGGCTGGGCAATCGTTGCTAAGTTCCATACAGCCAAGACAGGGACTGACGCTGAAAGACACGCCGCCCGCGAGTACCAATACAATCAGCAGGCCCGGGAAGTTGGATTAGTAGAAAATGAACTGAGTGCCGTTCGTCCTTTAGGCGTGTGGCGAGGAGCGATATTTTTCGATTATGTAGATGGGCTTACTTTGGAGGACAAGATCGCTATTCGTCGAAGTCAACCGGGTGAACTTTCCCATATCCTGGAAAATGTGGGCAGATTTCTTGCGAGCTTTCACGCAGGAAGCCTTCAATGTGATGACGGCCAAGATTTTGGACCGGTCGCAGATTACGCTTATAAATTGGTCGATAACCTTGCAAGGCATGGTGTCATTAAAAACAATCCTGTTGTCCAAAACAGCTTTGGGCGCGTAATCGAAAAGTGGGCCACGGATCGGCGCATGTGGGATTTTCGATTGACCCTGAACCATGGGGATACTACGACTTCTAATTTTATTATCCCTCCTAGAGGTGGGGTCGTGGCCATTGATTGGGAACGCAGTGATACAGCTGATCCGGCATCTGACCTGGGCCGTTTGATGGCTGAAGTGATCCACAGCGTCAGCCATTATGGCGGCAATTTTACCGAAGGTCAAACCTTCGCCCAGCAATTGGCAAATAAGTATTGCGATTTTCTCCCCTCGGATTGGAACCATACTGCACTCCTACATAGAGCATTGTTTTATCAGGCCACCAGTACGCTGCGAATTGCCCGGAATGGCTGGTTATCGCGCCAGAATAGATTGGCATTAATTTTACAGGCGTTTGCACTACTTTCAAAATAACCCGATTGGCATGCATGATCAACTTGAAAAAATTTGTACCAAATAAACATTAAATAGAAAATAAATCTGAATGAAAACCATGATTGGTACGCTTAAACTATTCAACAAGTTTGTGACACACTCCAGACCAAATAAATTTATGGATTTCTGAAATCCTAAATATTAAGACGATGATCAATATATGGCCAAATGAATTGCCTTACTCCCCCATTGATCTGGCTATCAGCCTGGGTTTGAGTAACGTAGTTTTCTGGGGAGTGGTATTGGAAAAACGATTCATTTGACCGCAGAAGTGATGAATACTTAGAGGAGACATTATGTTGGGGCAGTTGGAAAATTTTATTATCACTAATTTACAAGTTATCTACGACACTATCGGTTGGCTTGGTGTGACTGGATTGCTGGTATTTGAAAATGCCACAGGAATTATCCCTAGCGAGATAATATTGGGCCTGGCTGGGTGGATGCTCCTGGATGCCCACGGAGCACCCTTTCACAGCATATTCATTTGGGGTGCAGTGGCTGCGATAGGCAGCTCGATTGGCGCGTCCATCACCTACTGGGCAGCAAACCTCGGAGGAAGGCCAGTCGTGGATATTATGGCTAAATTATTCCGGATCGACTCGTTGTATATCGTACAAGCCGAGCAGAAATTCCAACGGTGGGGAGCGGGCATTGTATTCTTCGGGCGCATGATCCCTGGGGTTCGTACATTGATCAATATCCCAGCCGGGCTGGCGCGGATGCATTTCCTCAAGTTCCTGATTTTTACGTGGAGTGGCACCTATCTATGGTGCACTTTCTTGCTTGGTGCTGGCTATTTCTTAGGGCATGAATGGTGGCGCATTAGCGGTTTGGTTAAAACTGCAGCACCCTGGTTGCTGGGGCTGGGACTTTTGTTGTGGGGTGGTATTTTCTTCTACAGAAAAATGGAGTGCCGCCGGGTAAATATCGCTACTTGACCTAACAACAGAAAAACATTTGTTCAAACAACCTTAAGGTGAACTTAAGGTTGTTTTTAGTTTGGTATAAGGACACCTGAAATACAACAGAGTAACATTTAATCTCACTTAAAACACCGGTAAATATATGTTATCTAAAAATAAATATATAACAGTTCAAAAGGCAATTCATAAATGATCGAATTCGAACATACTATTTTCATATTATTGTTGTTGAGTGGAGTTCTTAATTCCAAGCCTCCGAGGCAGCGTTGGGCTGCTTTAATCATATTGATTGGGGTTTTGTTAGTATTCATACCACCTGCACGCGCGATTGAAATTCCCTGGGATTTAGTTTTAGGATTAATACTTCCATTGCTCCTGTGGCAAAACATCCGTCGAACTATCAATGCCGATTGGCGGGGGTGGAAAAGTGTATCCCTTTGGGGGATAACAGTGCTGGTCTTAGGTTCTGGGCTTTGGTTAGCCGGACAATTGAACTGGCCTGGGGCTTTGTTATTCGGTATTGTCGCTGCAAGTATGATTTGGAGAGCAGGTGAGCCAGAATCCGGTTCCAGCTATATGAGCCAGGTGGGACCACTTACGTTAGTGTTTCTACTCACTGAAATCGAAGTAGCCATTCAATCCCCCGATCATTATTTGGGAGGGATTTTTAGTGGCGCATTTTTTGGAGTTCTTGCTGCGGTATTTGGCCTCTATTTGATCCAGAAAGTATCACACAAATGGCATTCCTGGATTGGGGTGGGGCAAGTGTATCTCGCTTATTGGTTATCATATATCGCCGGTGTTTCGGCTGTGTCCGCCGCGCTGATTAGTGTAATGATGTTTATATGGTTGAACCAGCATTACAAACTTGGTCTTCATACAAATGCTCCTCCAGCACCTTTGAATACCTGGCCAGGTTTTATTGTAATTCTGTCCTTATTCCTGCTGCTTGGTTGGCAAGCTCACCAGCCGGTATCAGGTTTTATTGGATTTGAAGTTATTGTGGGAACCTTGATTGGATTGCTAGTATCCTGGTTGGGGCGACGCTGGGGTATATCAGCTTTTCAAAAACAAAAACCCTTCTGGATGGCGGGATTATGGATAGCAGCGCTTCTTTTGCCGGCGCTACTCATTTGGCCACGCGATATGTTGCAGGAACCGATCCAACTAGCTGTGGCCATTGGAGTTTCAGTTCTGGTGATTGGTCTTTCTTACCTGGGACTTGAATTTTATTTCCCCAGAAGAGCACAAACTAAGGAAAATTAAAAATATTTGTAATTGCATGGCACTATGACAGCATCGCCATTTTGGGTTGAATTTTTATAGTGCGTATCTGAAATTGAAGGAGAAAAAATGACAAAATTACTGCTCGTTATTTTGAATGACATCAGTGTGTTGCCAGAATTGTTAGATGTCTGGCGTGAAATTGGTGTCCCTGGAACCACCATCTTGAAAAGTGCTGGTGGGCATGCATCCCGCAACTGGCTCAGCCGGGTTGGGTTGAGTGCAATCAATAACCTGTTCGAAACCAAAGAAGTCCAAACTCGTTCGCTGATCGCCGTATTTGAGGATGAAGATTTATTGGCACAAGCTATTGCTGAAGCGGAGCGAGTTGCCGGTGGTTTTAACCGACCCAGTAGTGGGGTAATTTTAGTGCTGCCGGTATCGCAGGCAATTGGATTGTACAAAACTCCTCCCCAATCCGCTCAAGAAGTGTCTCCACCCCCGCTCAGATCAGACTGGACTATTTTACGCGATACAACTATAGAAATTGTGGATTCCTTGTTAGATCTCAAACCAACTGTCGTATCAGCCGAGACATCCTTAGACGATGTCGCCCGGGCCATGCTAACGCATCCAAATGTGCATGTAGTATCTGTAATCGGTGAGAATGATCGGCTGATTGGATTACTGGAACTGAGTACATTGGCTGATGACCTATTTTTCCATATTTTACCGGAAGAATTTCTCAGCGAGATCACAGACCTGGAAAAGTTAATGGACTACGCAAATAAAACTCGTGTACTCACAGCTAGAGATGCCATGAGTCCGCCGATTTGGGTTAAGCCCGAAGAGACAGTAAAAGAGGCTTTCAAGCGTATGCATGACAATAAATTACCAGGTTTACCCGTAGTCGACGAACGCTACCAGGTTATTGGGTATATTAATTTGCTCGAATTATTATCACTATGCATACAGGTCAATAATGGCGCTGACTTTGCAGAGGTGAAGAAATGACACTCATCTGGTTAGCAGGCAGCATTTTCCTTTTAACTTACGCCCTGATTGTCAGTGAAAAAATCCATCGCACAATCTCTGCGCTCTTAGGCGGCCTGGCGATGATTCTGTTTGTGATTCCGCAAGAAAATGCATTCCACTCCATTGACTGGAACGTTATCTTTCTTCTGGCGGGTATGATGGTAATTGCCAATGTCCTGAAAGAGACAGGGTTGTTCCAATGGATTGCTATACAAGCAGTGCGTTTAGGGAAGGGCGATCCTTTTAGGGTGCTTGTAATCCTGTCATTGATCACTGCAATTACTTCAGCCCTCTTAGATAACGTGACTATTGTTGTCTTGATTGCTCCAGTGACCTTGTTTGTCGCCGCAACATTGCGAGTTAGTCCAGTGCCGTTTTTGATTGCTGAAATTCTGGCCTCTAATCTCGGCGGTATGGCCACTCTAGTGGGCGATCCTCCTAATATCTTGATTGGCAGCGCGTCGGGACTCGATTTTGTGACTTTTGCAGCAAATATGGGGCCAATTTCTGTGATCACCATGATCGTGTTTATTGGGATGGCCCGCCCCCTGTTTAAAAAGGATTTAACCGTTTTAGATAAAGGCAATATTGATATAGCTGAGTTGGATGCTTCAGCATTGATCACAGACCCTGTGTTACTTCGAAAATCGCTGATTGTGATGTCTGGGGTGATCATTGGGTTTTTTGCATCTCCACTAATTTTATAGAAACTTCATTTTCTTCGATT
>Ga0255394_10047_pt1 | contig 17209 bp, 10 predicted proteins | sample ANMaggSeSYBR01D3_FD_182112 | JGI IMG/M metagenome (GOLD analysis project Ga0255394, IMG submission 182112) | Sediment cell enrichment communities from methane seep in Santa Monica Basin, California, United Staets - ANME aggregate JGI... | ecosystem: Environmental > Aquatic > Marine > Cold seeps >...
CGAAATAACAGGATAACCAGCGATTACAATATAAGGTGGAGAGCTTTTGTTTTTGATAATTGTAAGGGACTTGTAGTTTTAAACAATATTATCAAAAGCTGTGCGCTTGTTGGCATAGATATCTCCAACTGTGCCTTTTCTTTAATCGTAGGTAATGAATTACATAACAATCGTGAAGGGCAAATTACAATTAATAATTCACAGCAGGAGATTATTGCATTCAATACTATTATTTCTTCTGGGGATCAGTACGGAATAAAGTTTTTCGTAGGAGGTGTCAGGGAAAACCATAATGATACTCTTATTGTTCATAATCAGTTCCAAGGAGGGCGAGTAGGTTTGTCATTAACTGATTCCTGGTTTTGGGTTGTAATTTGCAAAAACAACATCTTTGAAAATAACCAAACAAGCATTTTATTTGAGTCTGCGGGCGGTGGACATAGAGTTGAAAATAACATATTCAACGAAAATAATAATATCATTGGAGTCGGTAGTTATAATAAACAATGGTGGACTCATGGAACCTTGAAGAACAATATAATGGACAGAGCTATTGCAGAAATTGATCATAAAAGACACAAATACCCCTTGACTGATGAGGGCAACATTATTTCAAAGTTTAAATTAGAAAGAAATAATCAGGAGGATCAAAATATTTATACAATAACTTTTCAAGATAATTCATTTCCAAATTTACAAGAAGTGTCATATGGCCCAATATCTATCTTAAGAAAAGATTATTTTTCTTTGTGCAATTTAATGGCAGAAGAGATATTAAATTCTTATACTAAACTGCTTGGCCTGTCAGTAACTAAACAACATGATGACTTATTATTAAGCAATACAGAAAAGCTTATGGAAAAAATAATTGGATTTGGGCCACCGAGCCCCATAAGAAAGCCCCTTTGAGTGTGCTGTGCCCGCCAAAATTGGAAAGGTACTAAAAAACAAGATTTTGAAGAATTGGCTGATGGGGGAGTAGGAGAATATGCAAATCACTTAAATGGAAGTTGCCCTTTCAACTCTTCGACACTCACTGCTGGACATCTTTCAACAACCACGCCTTCAATGAATTTATGCTCGTTTGCTTTTTCCCCGTCAATGATCGAATACAACATTGAATAGGGAACTCTCCATTTCTGATTCGGTTCAACGGATACACTGACTGTTTTGGGATTTATACGAATTACCTCACCTCGCACATCCTTGTTGGATTTGCTTCTAAAGCCAACAAGATCGCCGATTCTTATCTCGTTTCTATTCATTCCCTTGGTCGGGTGTGTTATATCTGTGGCAACATCTTCAACATTGATCATATAGAATGGAATACTCCATAGTTTCATGTCATGCTTATTCTTGACAAGAACACGGCTTCTTTTGAGCTCCATGACTTCGGCTTGAATCAATCTATTTTCACTGTCTTCAAAATAACTGATTATATCGCCTTCCTTTATCATTCTCTTAACTGCTTCTATACGCTTTGGGTCATTAAATTCTTTGCTTATTGCTACATTCAATCGGTATAGATCAAATAAAGATGCGTCATCTAATTCGCTCATAACTTTTGAATAATCCATTGCTTCAATCCCCAGGTAGTAATTCAGACTGTAGTAATTCAGACAATATCGGCCGTAAGCTATGGGGCAATCATTATGCCTTGTGGACCATTTAAGATTACAATAATATATCGCAAAATGGCGATGAGGCAATATCCAGCTTATTCAACAAAATACTGCCCCCAAATACTCCAGATAGAATAGCACCATTTTCTGGTAGGAGCAAGGTATATAGGCAATAGGGGATACGCCTGTTCCAATAACAGGATAATTGGCCCTCCCCACCAACCTTTTCACCAATTCACACATATGTTCTCCCAGTTGTTCCCGCTCTATTTCTCCAACCAGTCAAAATTTCTCGAAAATCTCAAATTTTTTCAATTTTTCCCAATTTCCAACTGGCATAGGACTGGGATATAACTGAGTAGTGAGTAATTGCGGACACATTTGGGACAACATTGGCTGTTTTTAAGGGCAAAATGGGGAGGTTTTGAAAAAGACAAAGTCTTGTAAGCATTTTACCTACAAGACTTTATAATAAATGGGCAGAAGTGGACTTGAACCACCGACACACGGATTTTCAGTCCGTTGCTCTACCAACTGAGCTACCTGCCCATACGAAGTATTTTAGAAAATCCTTACTCAAATGTAAAACAAAAAATCCGAGCAAATTATTGTAATCCCTGGTTGCGCTCTGTTTATGTTTGACGGATGTCAGCCAACGTTTTGCCGCGAACGAATAAGGAAATCAGCACCACGCCGCAGACAAGTGTTGTTACCATTGCGGACAGTACTGCGGCCCAGACTGCTCCTTTGAGTCCATAATCGCCCACATATCGCCAACAGACAATCACATTAACAGTTAGCCCCAGTCCCACCGCCACCATTCTGCTCTTGAACCGATGACAGGCTATTATCGCATCGCCTAAAATCATCCCTACCAGAAGCAGGCACCCTGCGCATATCATCATAAAAAACAGCGGCGCGTACTCTGCGTATTCTTCTCCGTTTAAAATTCTAAGGATCGCCCGTCCCTGCCAGCCGACTACAATCAATCCCACCAGCATTACCAGTACTGATGCACCAAGGACAACACCCAGCAGTTTCAGAAATTGGCGTTTGTTTTTGCCGAAGTATTGAGCCAGTCTCGGCAGGATTGCCTGATTGACTCCGTTTTGCACTGTCGCCATTCCGCTGACATACATCATAAACACTCCGTAATACGCCACTGCGGAATAGCCAAGTTCATGTTCGATAAAATACTGCGCCACCTGCTGATTCAATATAGCCAGTGTTACGAAAACACCGAGAGGAAATCCCCCGCCTATCAGCCGTTTCACAATCGTCAATTCCCACCGCAACTTCACTCCGACAAGACGTCCGGCATACACACGGTCATAAAGCAGGATTACCAGTAGCGTAGCAGCCAGCCAGCCGGTTAACATCCAGTTGATGTTGTCCGTCCAGAACGGCATAAAAACCACCCACAGTAACACCAGAACAGTCTTACTGATCTGTGAAACCGCCCACAATCGCATCTGTTCGCACTTTTGAAAAAACCCCTAAATAAACGTCCGCCCAACTCTCCGATCCCCGCACCGCACCGGCACTCAAAATAATAATACATCTCTCCCAGTTCCAATCAGTCCATTGAACGGTACACAAGACCAGTAATACCACCATTAAAATAGTATTACTAACCAATCGGTTGGCAAGACAATGGCCGGGTTTGATATAACCATGGGTATCAGTAACAAAAACCGGCCGCAACTCCATATTGATTAAATAAGACAGCGGCGTTACCACCGCCAACGCGTAAAGCACTCGGCCAACTTCAACACTGGTAAATTGCCGTGTCAGCAATACCACAATAACTATCCGCCCCCCCACATATGCCAGATTGCCCAGCACCGCCCACGCCGTATTGACCGACAGTTTTACTTTTTTGTGTCCGTTCACAGGTTTTTGTCCCTGTTAGCCCCTGCTGTTAAGCAGGGGTTCTTAAGTAGGATGCCGATGAAATCGCACCATTGCCTTATTAGGCCCGAAGGGCCGTAAGTTATGTAGGACGGGTTTTAGCCCATGCTGTATAGTTGGGCGAATTGGGTGGCAGCCACCGAGTCTTCGAGGTGGATGGTTCAACTGTATAATCTTCAACTGGGTGGCAACATCTGTACAGCAGAACAGGCAATGGCGACTTTCTATTATTCGCCATTGTTTTCTCTCTTCTGAATTCTTCTTTATTCGATGCTCAAATCTTCAATCTTAAAATCTAAAATTCTTCACTACCCTTTACTCTCCACAGTTCCCATCCGTCCCTCGCCGATATAATCATAATAGCTCTGAGAGGCCTTTTCGAAGTAGCCGCCCTTGCGAGACTTGACTGCGTTAAGCACAACTCCGAACCGGCGCATCTTGCAGCCTTTAAGTTCCCGAATCATTCGTTGTGCCATTCCTCGCGTTGCATGTTTGGCATTGATTACCGCGATTATACCGTCCACCTGACCGGCAATAATATTAGCATCTGTCACCAGTAGTGAAGGAGGCCCGTCTAAAATAACAAAATCGTAATGTTGTTTCTGACTCTCCAGAAAATCACACATACGCTTACTGTTGAGCAGATCAGCCGGATTCGGCGGTAGCGGACCGCTATCGATCAAATCAAGGCCTTCGATCCCACTGGATCGTATCGCGTCCGCCACTACCGCCTGCCCTACCAGAATATTACTCAGTCCGCGTCCCTGCCCTTCCGCCGGAAACAGACGATTAAACGCCGGGCGACGGAAGTTCGCGTCCACCAACAGGACATGCCTGCCCTCTGCCGCCAGGGCTATCGACAGGTTCACAGCCGTCGTCGTTTTACCGCAATCGGCTGCACTACTCGTGATCAGTATCGTTTTAAACTCAGACGGCGGAGCAATGAAAAACAGGTTCGTCCGTAGTTTGCGATAGGACTCGCTTATCAGGGCATGGGGATGGCTCATCGCCACCTTTTCGACACTAATCTTCGCTACTCCCTCCTCTTGTTCATACAGAGGTATCGTCCCCAGCAGCGGCACACGCAGATGATGCTGAACATCACGGGGCGTCTGCACTGAATCATTCATAAATTCCAGTAAAAAGGCCAGGCCGAGCGAAATAGCCAGTCCTAATATCAAACCTCCCATGATAAATGACAACGGTTTTGGAAAGCTCCTCTCCAGCGGGTCCGAGCCATACTGGGCAATCTCAACCGGTACTCGATCAGGATCATTCATTTTTACAGTTATCGATTGTACCTCCTGTTCGATCACTGCCAGTTGGTGATTCAAATTATCAATATCTTCCTGCGTTACCGCATAGCTCACCAGCTTCTGGTCCAGGTCCCGTTGTCGGCTGGAAACTTCTTCATATTGGTTATTGATAACTTTCAATTGCTCCATCATGGAAATGATTTGCCTGCTTATCATTTCCGTCTCCTGGCCGCCGTACTGTTGCTGCAACATTTGTTCACGGTTAGACAATTGAGCCTGTCCGACATCGATTGTGGTCTGAATGTCCTGCACCTGGCGATGTTCCGGCCCTAAACGTTTTATCAGCATATCACGCTGTTGAACAAGATTGGCAACCTGGCTGCGATACCCGTTCACCATAGGGTCCTGCTCGATCGCCATACGCACCGTGGACGAATAACCCTGCGTCGCGTTAATCTGCTGTAACTGGGCCGCGTAAGTACGCAACTGTTGTATCTCCGATTCCAGTCCCAGCCTTTCTCCTTGCAGCAGACTCAGCTCCTGAAGAACCACTGTCCTGCCGCCCCCCGCCTGCCAGCCTGGCGTTTCGGCTCGTTGCGTCAAATCCACCAGCTTACCCTGGCTGGTCCTTATCTTTACATCCACCGCATGCCGCTGGGTGGTTAAGGCCTGCAAACTCCTTCGCAGAGAATCTGTCGCCGTCTCTTCTCTCTGAAGCCGAAATTGCCTTAATGCCTCATCCAGTACATCTTTTGCTTCCTTCGGACTCGCGGCGACCATTTGCACCATCACGAACTCAGTTTCCCTCCTCGGATACGCCGAAAAACTTTTTTTCATATCCTCAAGACGTTTCTCAAGGTCGTCTTCTCGTTTTATATACCATTGCGTCTCTTTAACCTTTGTCCGTTTCAACACTTCGCTCAGAAAGAATTCATTGTTCAGAAGCGCAGCGTTACTGGCCGTTGCCATCGCGATCACGTCCTTGCGTGGTATAACGCCACCCATCCCGAATAGTCCTTCCTGAAGCGGCATTTTGCAGCGGACAAAACCTACTGAAGTGTATTCCGGACTATACACCAGAAACATAAGCCACAGCGCCGCACTCAAAATCACGAACACCGTGGTAACAATTATTATCAGCCACATCCGCCGCCGAAGAATCCCCATCACGTCTTTGTACGTCATTCCTGCCCCCATAGCCGCCGATGGCGTACCCTGCCGCCTTTGAGGAGCTTGTATCCCTGTTGCTGGTAATGAAATTTCCATTGTCATTTTTATATCCTCGATATTACAGTGCTTGCGATTAAATCTTCACGTTAGTTAAGTAGGGTGCGATGTATCGCACCATTTGTTTTATATTCTTCTCTTCTGTATTCTGTATTTCTCACCACTCACCATCGTGCCGTAGGCATCCGCCGAGGCGAACTCACCACTCACAACCCACGTCTCACTTCTCATCTTCTCTCTGTTGCTCAATTTCCGTCAGCAACGTATTAATTCGTTCCAGCCACACCAAATCCCGCTTATTGACACTATTATGTAGCTGCTTCTGAACCTTTTGTAGCCGCTCCAGTGCCTGCCCGTATTGTTTCTGTCCCTGCAATGCCTGGGCAAGGTGATATTCATATTCCGGCGGCACCTGGTTTTCGCCCCGCCGCATTTCCTGGATCGCGCGTAGCATAATCAGTTCTGCCTGACCATAATCTTTCATTTTTATCAGTGCCATTGCGTACGTATCCATTACATTCGTATCGGTACGATTCAGATCGTATGCTTTTTGGGCCGTTGCCACTGCTTCTTCGTCGTAGCTGCCTGTTTCCAACAGCGCGTATGCGAGGTTATTCATAAGAGTTGCGTCATTCGGTCGTTTTTTCATTAGCCGCCGGCAGACATCAACCGCTTCTTGCCAGCGTTGTGCTCCAAGATATGTCGCCGTCAATTGCCGATCTATATTTTCCGAGAGATTCTCATTTGCTGACGATTGTGCCGCTTTCAGTTCGGAAATCTCTTGATTGACCTGGCCTTTTCCGCGATATATCCCAGCCAGCACCAGACGCATAGCTGCCCAGTCTGGTTTCGCTCGCAGCTTGTTTTTGCTCCACTCTAATATTGTATCCACATCTCCTATTCGTCGCGCCATCATCACCACTTGATCGCTCAGCGCCGGCCTGTCCGACACCATATTCAGGACACTCTCGAACAGATTCAGAGCTTCTTGCGGCCGATTCAGTCGATAGGTTGCTTCTGCCTGATACAGCAGCAGAGAGGCGTCTTCATGGCCTTTTTTCAGGTTCTGCGTCGCCAGTGTTGTTACTTGTTGATACTGCCCTGTTTTCAGCAATGCTCGCAGCAGACCATCCAAAACTGCACGTTGTTCTTCGCCCGTTTCCCGGCTCACTTTCCAGGCGCTTTGCATCAGTGCCAGTCCTTTTTCGTATTGACGCGCTGCCCGGTCGCGCTGTTTTTTGAGCAGGTATTGATCTCCCCGTTGCGTACTTGCCTGTGCCGCCTCGATATAGAGTTTGGCATCATCGGGGTAGATATCGATGATGTCGTTGTAGAGACGTCCCAGGTCTTCCCAGCGATTCCGCTCCTTTAGCATCTTTACCAGCATATCCCTCGCTGCCGTATAACCTGGATTCTGTTTTACTGTTGCCTGCAGTTCGTCGATTGCGTCATTATGGAATCCCAGGCTCCAGTTCACCTGCGCCAACAGCGTTCGGCCTAAGTTACTCCCTGATGATTCGAGAGTGCGTAGTTTTACCAGTGAATCCATTGCTTCCTGAAATTGTTCGTTATAATAGAGCGCCTGGCTTTTGATCAGCAGTGCCAGACGATTTTGGCTGCTTTTCGCCAGTGCCTGATCCGCATACGCCACTGCTTCTGCGTACTTTGTTCGCCGCAGCGACACTTTTGCTGACAATAGCATCGTAGCCACTGAATCGGGATATTCCTGTTTCATCTGACTATCTAACAGTGCCTGGGACTGTTCTGCCTGCCCCATATCCAGTAAAGTTTCGATATGCCGTGTCAACAGGTATTCGCTGTCTTCTTTTTCACGTAGTTGACGAAACATATCCAGCGCTTTACTATATTCCTTCATTTTGCTGAACAGTTCCGCCAGCATGATTTTACTTTGTTGTTTGTCTTTGAACTCTTCTAATATTTTTTCCAGCACTTCTGTTGCCTGCTGGAGTTGTCCCCGGCGTGCATACAGATCGCTGAGTTTGACCATCGCCTGGTATTTTACTTCACCGCTGTTTTGCTTTATCATCTCCTGCAGTAGTTTTTCATCCTGTTTCTTTTTACCTGTGTTCCGCAGAAAATCCCCGTATTCCGCCACCAGTTCTACGGAATCAGGAGTTTTCTCGATGGCCTGTTTGAATACTTTTTCCGCCTCTGCCCACAATTGTTTTCGCTGTTGGTCATCAGTTGCCGCCCTTGCGTATAGGTAATGTACTTTCGCCAGCATAACGACATTCTTTACATTACCCGGATCACGGGAGACCAGATATTTACACGTTTGAACAACCTCATTATATATCTGCGCCAGTGCCTCTGTGTACGCTTTTTTGACATTTTCCGCAACACCCGGCGAATTCACCTGATCCACCAACTGCACTATCCAGAAGGATTCGTATGTTACTAACAATCGGTTCGCCGTCAGGTTGGACGGTTCCAGGCTCAACACTCGTTTAATTGGCACCAGCATCGACTTGATCTGCTCGGACGACAGACGGCTCAGCCCGCCTTGCGAGTTCATATTGTGCATCATAAGCATCAGCGTGTTGTTAGCCGCCACATTGCTGAAATCCTGCGACACAGCCGTTTGTACCTGTTCGAGCGATTCTTTACCTCGCCTCAGTTGGCCATAGACTCGCGACAGGCTCAGATGGCCTTCGACTGAAATCGGTCGCTTTTCCAGATAGCTTTCCAGCAGGTTTGCCGCGTCGTTCCATTGTTGTTGCGATTGTTTCAGATGGGATTCGTAATACAATCCCTGGACCGAATCAATTTTATTGATTTTTGCCAACAGGTCTTCCGCACCAGTCCAGTCTTTCAGTCCGACTACTGCTCGAAATTCACTGGTCAGCGCCTCCAGATCATCTTTTTTGATACCTGTCGCCGTACTGAATTGTTCTTTCGCCAGTTCCCAGTTGCGTTGTGCCGTTTCTTGGTCTTGCCTGATTGCGTTTTCGCGTGCCCGCGCTTCGTAATAGCCTCCCAGTCGTACCGCGCGAGCGAAAGGATCCTTGATGTTTTTTATAGTCTCAAGGGCAATCTCCGCTAACTTCTCTGACGGCACATTGGCCGCATCCGGTTCCTGCAATATCTTTTGTAGCTGCTGAAATTTTATATTCTCAGGTGCCACCTGAACCGCCGCCGACACTATTTGCCGCAACTGGTCATAAGACGGCACGCCTTCCCTGACCTGCGACATCATGGCCCGATATAATAAAATGACTACTTCTTCATCTCCGGGAATTTCTTTCGCCAGTTTGACTAATGCTTTGATCCGATCTGCTGCATTTTTATGAGACCGGGCGTGCAACAACTTTATTGCTCGCCCATCGTCCCCCAAACCACTTATCGCCTCCTGTGCTTCTTCGTAGCGACCCAACACCAGCAGTGTCTGGGCCTTGATCTTCAGCACTTTTTCTTGAAACGGCACATCCGGACTGTATTTGCTTTCGTAGGATTTTATCAGTTCCAGCAGGTTGAGTTTATTCTGCTGCCCTGGAAACCCCGAAATCACTTCGATATACGACACATAATCCTGTGCCGGACGGGTACCCTTGGACAATACCTGTACCGCGTATTGTGCCGCCAGACTACGGTATTTGGTCTCTTGTAAAACCTCGAACAGCTTCCATTTCAGACGGGCTGCCATAGCTCCGTCTGTATTGCCCAGTTCCATCTGCTGGTTGGCTTCGTAAATATCTTTTATGCCGTCCTCCTGCCGCCCTTCCGCCAACGCGATTGCACCACGAGCCACCTTCGTCAGGACATCGTCTTCGCCCAACGACTCACTCAATTCGGTCAATCGCTTCCGGGCCTGCTCGAGGTAAATTGTTTTTTGGTTCTGATTCTCCGCCTGCTCTGCCAGCTTCGCGCAAATCTCCACTAATGTTGGTATAATCCTGCCGAAACGGGTAACACTCACCAGTCTTCGGCGGGCGCCTTGCATATCCTTGGCGTTCGGTTTGTCCAGCGTCTCTCGCAGCAGATCATACGCCGCTGTCAGATCAACCTGTGGGCTTTCGGAATAACGTGCCCGTACTAAATATAATTGCGCAAGCGTAGCCGGCCATTCCGCCTGCGTATCATCGCACTGAACAGCCTGCTTATATATTTTGATCACTTCATCTACATCATCCAGTCTTTTCAGTCGGGACTGAATTATTTGTGCCTTGGCGACATAAAACCGTCCTTCATTTTTGAAGCGGCTGATACAACTCTCGACATCTTCCAGCATCTTGCCGTAGAACGCGTCTGCCTCTTTTTGTAGTTTGGCTCTTTCAGCCTCGTCTTCAGCCAACATCGCCTGACGGTACAGATTGCTTGACCAGGGCCGAAGGTATATATTAAACAGATTCAGATGCGACTCCACATCTTCCGGATTCTTTTCGATTGCCAGGCGAAGATATTGCTCGCCTTTGGCCAGGTATTCTGCCTTTTCTTCTTTTGACTCGCTTTTGCGCATATCCAGCATCGCCAGGTTTGCGAACAGTTGATATGCCGTAACATTCTTCTCGTCCAGCGACAGTGCTTTGTTCAGCATTTCTTCTGCCTGCGTTCGCGTTCCAGTAGGATCGTCGCTCGCCTCTAACGCCAGCAACGCCGTCAGCGCATGTCCTTTCATCATATACCCGTAAGCATCATTTGGCCGAAGCTCAAGCAATGCCTCCGCGTTTTTTACCACATCCACCCAGAGGTTCCCGCTGCCTCCATAGCGTGCCATTTCGTAAAAGAAATCAGATTCTTTGCGTTTCACTTCGTAGTTTGTCGCGTCCAGTTCTAACGACTTTCGCCATACAGCAATTGCTTTGCCGTAGTCTTTGCGGCTCCAATGCAGTTCAGCAATTTCGGCCAGAACCTTTTTTCGTAATTCTTTATCACCTCGACTGTATTTATACGCCTTGCCAAGCGTTTTGAAAGCTTCTTTCCATTTCTTGTCCGAACCTTCTTCTTTCAGTTCTTTTCTCAGTTGGTCCCGTTCATCCGGATTCGATATTTGCGCCGCCTCTGTTTCATATGATGCGTCCAGTTCGCGTGCTTCTTTTGTAAGCTCACAACCCTGCTCGAACAAACGTACCGGGTCTCGGCCCAGCATCGCATGCATAAAGTCCGGCATAATACCAGGCCAACGCGCCGACCCGGCGTACCAGACCACCAGCAACAGAGGCACCCCCAGCAACAGGAGAACCGTCAATAGTTTCTTATTTAAACGCTTTTTCGCCATTTCGTATCCCTTGTCTTCTTCGCGTATTCTGTATTCTTTTCTTTATTCGTAATTATTCGCGTTCATTCGTGGCTAAAATATCCTTTTCTCCTGCCTTCTCGTCTTTCGGCGGCCAGATCGGCCAATGTTCTGCCGTCAGGATCGGCACCAGTTTCCGCATCAGTTTTTCTACTGCTTTCACTGCTGCTTCGGTGCTCATCCCTTCACCGTTCGGAAAACTGACCTCTACTTTGCTGAAGTACGCGTATTTATCATACCAGTTATTCAGACGCAGTCGCAGTCCGTTACGGCTGCTCACATAACCGCCGTTGGCGCCGAAGAAATATAATATTTTTGACGACCGCTCTCGTCCTTGTACTGTTCGTGCCTCGCTCAGTATTCGTACTGGAATTGTTACCGGCTGTCCTTCGTTATCACGGATTTGGATTTCCTGATTTTCGCGTTCTGTGATTCGGCTGCCCGCTCCTGTATAGCACACTTCCGGCACATGCGGCACCTGGCCCGGATCACCCGTATAGTATGTAATAAAGAGCATCAGAATCCGTGCCGGATCGGTCTTGTCAACAGTCGGGTCTTCGAGATACCACTGCAGATAGTCTTCTGTTCCCAGTTCCGCGATAATATCTTCGTTTTCGATCAGCAGTTTTCGTGCCACTTGATACGGTGCCAGTTTTGCTTCGTCAAGTTCATCGAATGGCTTTTGCAACGCCACTTCCAGTTTCACGAAGTGCAGTCCCAGCCGTTTCGCGCCTACCTGCACTCCTGCCGCGCTGACTGCCAGAAACAGCAGACACACCAGAAACGCACGTTCACGAAACAATCGTTTCAACGGCTGTATGACATATTCATCCATAATGACTTCCGAAACTCCCTTTTCTACTTTTCTACTCGTTCACTCTTCTTAATAACAAGCACTTCGTCTTTCTCTTCTTCTTCCACAAACAGATTATTCATAACCCACGCGATCCCTCCATATAGGCCGAAGGCAACCAGCAGCATCACCATTCCTAATAGTGCGTGCATTGTACCTTGTGCCCATTGTGGCCCGATGAATATATATATAAGTCCTGTCAGCAGTACTCGCAGCATATTGCAGAACACTGCTATTGGCACTGTGCTTACCAGCAGTATTATGCGATGCGCTATTGGCCGATATTCCAGCCACGCCATCGCCACTCCCAGCGCCACGAACGTCCGTAGTAGCCGCATACCGCTGCACGCTTCCGCCACGTTCAAATCGAACGGCTGTCCCTGGTACATCCCGTTTATCAGCACATTGGACGCCTCGCAATCCAGTCCGGGCAACAGGTTTAGTATCGCCGCCGCCGCCGCTGACGCCAGTACTCGCATTGGTATTGTGATACTTTCGTGCAGTCCTCCCGGCAGTTTCAGTGCGAACATCAGGAAGAACACCGGCAGCCACACCAGTCGAAAGATCGGCCAACCGCCTAACAGAATTACTATCCCGCCCAGCATCAATATCATCATTACTGGTTTTGGGTAGCCGAATTTGGTATATATACTGAACACATAGCCCAGCAGGCTGACGACCATCACCAGCAGCCCTGCATAGTTGCGTTGGCCGGCCGTCTTTTTCAGTTGTTCGCGTACCTGATAGACAAAATACATACTGAACGCTGGTATCAGCATCCCGTGTGATTCGCTTGCCGTCCCCCAGCTTAGCACCAGTCTTTGCAGTTCTTGTCGAAACAGCAGTGCAAACAGCACGCTTACCAGGGCAATCTTCCATATTCGATCTGTTGCTTTGATGCCCTCATTATCGCGGAGACTTTCCGTTAATGCTTCTGCTGATCTATACGGATTATGTCGGTCTTCTCGTGGCGTCATACATATATTTTTTCTTAACCGTTTTAACGGTTTCCCATATTCTTCTTTATTATTCGCTGTTGAATGTTGAACGTTTCCCGATAAATCGGGACTCCATTCTCACCCTTCACTCTCTTTCTCACCATCGTGCCGTAGGCATCCGCCGAGGCGGACTCATCACTCAGCACCCACAACTCTCTCGTCAGTGTCCGAAATCTTTATCTGCCAGATTGCGATCATAGACAAACCCGAACCCATAGGTCGCCCGGAAGCTCTGACGAACCACCGCCACCCAGCGGGCCACCGGATGCGAGCCGATATTGATAATATCATCTGGTTTGATGAATATATCCGGTTGTGAGCCTTCTATCAGTTTCTGCAGGTTCAGTCGGCAGGTAACTTCTTTATCTCGTCCTATTCGCCGCGTAATATCGCAGCAGTTCATATTTGCTAATGGCGAGAGCGGCCCTGCCACGGAAATCACTTGTTTGAGTGTCATACGTTGCCCTTGTAGCGAATAGGGTCCTGGCCGTGAAACCTGTCCCATCACATAGAAAACTCCTACGTCGTTGTATGGCACCTGGATATAATCACCTGATCGGATCACGATATTTTGAGTCATATCTCCGCTTTGCAGTGCTTTCAGATCGACTTGTATCACTTCTTGATGTTGACCGTCTGGTCCTTTCCATCCTTGTCGGCCTGAAGTTTGCCACGGCTGTTCCGGCGTTAGCGGTTTTTCTATTCGCTCCTGTCCTGCTGTTTTTTGACCAACTGGTATTAATTGAAACTTTCCATTCTCTCGTATTATCTTCAGTTTTTTCTTATGTTCTGCTTCTTCTCCCGGCATTGCGATTTCCGTCATCGGCCGAATACTTTCCAGCAGTTTATTCCATTCCTTTTCCGGAGCCGGTTTCGGTTCTTCTGTCTCCTTTGACTCTTCTGGTTCTTTTGGTTCCGGCTCCGACGATACCGACGGTTCAACAACCTTTGGCTCTGGCTGCATTGGTTCCGACAATACCGGTTCCGTAACACTCGGTTCTAATTCTTTTGGTTCTGGCGGAGCTATAACTTCCGGCTCCGGCTCTTTTGGTTCTACAGTTAGTTCAGGCTGCCCATCTTTTTCTGATATGGGTGCTGGTGGTACTGGTGGATATTCGTCTATGCCCAGCGGTTGATGTGGAAGCGGTTGATGTGGAAGCGGTTGATGTGGAAGCGGTTGATGTGGGAGTGGCTCTGTTCGCATTTCGAAAAGTTCTTCCGGCATCATATCCTGCGGACCTTCCGTCCGCATTTCGGCGTCGAGTTGGCTTTCTATTTCTTCCAGGTCTTCGTCGCTTATCTTACGCACTACATAGACGTAATCTATTCCTGCCTGCGGAACTCCCCCTGCCTGTGCTATGGCCTCTAATATCCGAAAATCAGACTGAATAAGTTGATATCGGCCGGAGGCTGCTATTGCGCCTGATATGGAAAACACTTTTTCTGTTGACGCTATCACCACCACATTCACTGTTGGGGTTTTCAGGATATGCGGGCTTAGCAGATTTTCTATATCGTCGGCGATCTCAAATTCAGTTCGCCCTGCCACCCGGAACGTACCTATTTCCGGAACGGTAACTCGCCCCGTCTCGGACACTTGTAGCCTGTTGCGCCATTCTGCTCCCGCCATGAACAGATCCAGTATGGATATTTCTATCATATCGCCTCGCTGCACAACGTATTCGCTTTCTTCTACTATCAGGTCTTTGGGATAGGGATCACGGGCATAGGCAAACTGCTCCGGCTCCTCATCGACCACGCCAAGCGAATCTAATATTATATTAGTTACCGGAACAGCGCGAAATCGCCCTACGAATGTCGGATCGGAACAGCCCGTCAGAGCAACCGTTGCAGTTACAGCCAATATCGCCACGAATAATACACAGACCGGCAATCCAGATACCTGTTTTTGTTTTACCACTTCTTGCTCTCCCATGAATGCGCCATGGTTAAAATAATTGATTTCCACGTCGATGCCTCGGAAAACTCTACTACTATCTTCGAAGCACACATCCCTTATACATTAAATTTTAACCTTATCCAGCGACAACTTACTTACTTTATTATCGGATTTTGCTACCCCAGGCTTCATGTTTTATCTGCTTGTAAATACAGGATTTAGATAACATCATCTCTCTCGGAAACGTCCGAATAACCAGCCCCCTGCCGAAAGGGTATTACTACCACCCGTTTCAATGCTGATAAGCCCGTTCAGCGATGGCTTATCTTGTCTAACAGCCTTATACGAGACTTTTTTTAGCTCTTTACAGAGTAGCTTTTATACAAAATTTTTTCCACCTATTTTTACAATAATCACTGTTATTAAAGCTTTGCCGCCCGCTTTTCCGAGGATAGTGTAGAGTAGGATAGTTATCGGGCCACGAAAAACCACTTGCGTTACAGTGTTCCCAATTGAACTTTCCCATTGGTACGCGGTGCGGGAAATTCCAATACGCGGTGCGTATAACTTCTTAATACAGGACCGTTTAGGATGAAAATAGTTATAATTGGTGCTGGCGGTCACGGTCGAGTCGTACTGGACATCCTCCGCAACAATCATCAGTTTGAGGTCGCCGGCTTTATCGATACCAACCCGGCCCTGCATCGGCAATTCATAGACGGCATTGAGGTGCTCGGCGATCTTACCGTCATTCAGAGGCTGCCGGAAATGGGCATCGGCGGAGCCTTCGTGGCCATTGGCGACAACCGTGTCCGACAAAAATATGCCGCTTTCCTGGCCCAGACCGGCGTCAGCCTCGTCAGCGCCATCCATCCCGGAGCCAGCGTAGCGGGCACTGCTCAAATCGGCAAAAACGTCGTAATTGCTGCTGGCGCAAACATTTGTACACATGTTACTATCGAGGATTCAGCCATCCTCAACACCGGCTGCATCATCGAACACGAGTCAGTCATCCACCAGGCCGCTCATATTTGTCCCGGCGTCAAGTTAGCCGGCCATGTACGAATAATGGAATCGGCCTTTGTGGGTATCGGAGCGACAATCATCCAGGGGATAACCATCGGCGAATCAGCGGTAGTGGGAGCCGGCACAGTAGTATTGCAGGAAGTGCCTGCCTTTACTACAGTTGTGGGCGTTCCGGCCCGCGTCGTCAAGCCCAGCCATATACCTGCCGTCACGGCTAAAAAAAGAACATTACAGCCCAGCACCGCCGATCTCGAACCGGCCCGTTCCGTAACAAGTCGCCCTCAACGACGAAAACCACTGCCCATCCCAGCAGCCGTTGAAGTCTGACTGTCTGACCGGCAGGCAGTAACGACAACATCTCCCGATAATTCAGCGCATCCTCCTTTTATTACTCCCGAAAACTATATTTTGTTCGCATTATGTCTTATTTCAGCATTTCCTTCAAAATGGCATCGATTGTTCCGGTGGGGTTATGTTTGTGGTTGTTCGTCATGATGGCAAAGGCGAGCCAACGGCCGGAACTGGCACGACAATAGCCGCTCAGTGCCTGGGCGCCTGTAATATGGCCGGTTTTGACAAAGAGGCGATCTTTATAAGCAGGTTCTCGAAAGCGGCGTCTTTTGGCGAGCGTACCCACCGAGGGGGTAGCCAGCGATTCGCGATATAATTTAAAGTTCTTTTTGCGGGCCATGTGGGTCAGCACGCTGGTGATACAACGAGCGGAAAGGCGATTGTTATGGCTGAGGCCGCTGCCGTCGTCGATCTTGTAATTGCCGGGGTCGATTTTCAGTTTGTTCAGAAAATTCCGGACAGTCTTTCGGCCGGTTTGCCAGGAACCCTGTCGAGCCGGAACAGCGGGACTGGAACAGCAGGAATAGGCACCGACTGTCTTCAGCAGGCATTCAGCGACAAGGTTCAGGCTTCGCTGATTACATTCCCTGAGCACATCCCGCAATGGTGTACGGTGGGTCAGAAGCAAATCGTTAGGTTGCGGCAAATCGCCTTGGTCGGAGCGGATTTTTTTGATGATGAGTTTGCCGTTGACAGCGATACCGTGCCGGAGCAGATACTCAGCCAGGACAAAACCAAAATAGGCACTGGGCCGATCAACCGGAATGTAAATGGTATGTGGGGCACGACACTTGCCGATAAGAGTGATATT
>Ga0255394_10048_pt1 | contig 17145 bp, 15 predicted proteins | sample ANMaggSeSYBR01D3_FD_182112 | JGI IMG/M metagenome (GOLD analysis project Ga0255394, IMG submission 182112) | Sediment cell enrichment communities from methane seep in Santa Monica Basin, California, United Staets - ANME aggregate JGI... | ecosystem: Environmental > Aquatic > Marine > Cold seeps >...
AAACGACCCGTTTGTGCAACACTATAAGCCCTGGCAAAAAGCGATCGGCCAAATGCTCAAGGCCGGTGTGAGAGTGGAACAACAGGCGTTCGCCAAACACGGGTTGGATTTCGTGGTTAAAAAATATCTGCCGGCGAAGCTAAAGGCTGTAAAAAACTTTTTACCATAACAAGACTAAAATATGGAATTATCGAATACAACATTGGAAAAAAAAGGGACTCCGCAATGGGTGTGGATCGGTTGCGTACTGTTGGTAATCGCTGCGGGGCTGCATAGCGCGGACGAGATCGTCGGTGGGGGGGACACATGGGTTGCGATGGAGTGCGGGCGCTTCCAGGTAAATCCCTGGGCGATGAATCATCCAGGTCGAACCTGGCAAATGAAGCTGCTGGACAAGTTCGGCATTCACATCACCAATAAAGACCCGTACAGCGCGGCGTCGCGGGCGTATATACCCGGCGATCATGAAAATTTCGGCTGGGTGAACCAGAACTGGCTGACGCATGTGATGTTTTTCAAGATGAAAACGGCGTTCGGGGGCGATTGGCGGGGGCTGCAAAAGGGCGAGTTACTGATTGTAATTTATAAATTCCTTCAGGCGGTGCTGACGGCGCTGTTTGCTTATTGGGCGGCGAGAGCTTTGGGAGCACATCCGCTGCTTGCTGGAACCGCGGCGGCTTTCGGTATCTTAATCAGTCGTTCGTTTGTCGATCTGCGGGCGAACGTCAGTACGATATTTTTCGCTTCGATTATGATTTTCCTGTTGGCGCTTTGGCGGGAACGGCGCTACCGGCAGTTGCTTTGGATGATCCCGGTGATGATTCTCGGCTCCAATGTGCACGGCGGTTTTATCTATCCGATTATAATTTTCTGGCTTGCGCTGGGCGGCTATCTGATGATGAAGTTACTACATTCGTCGCTGCCGGGCCGGTTTGTGCAGGTTAGTGGTCGCGGCCTTCGCTGGCTAACGGTTATGGCGGTGGTGGTAACATTGATTCCGGGGATATTCAGTCCGTTCGGCTGGGAAAACCTGATTCATCCGTTTCTCGTGGCCACAGGTTCCGAAGGTGTGGTCTGGCGGGACGTTATCGAATGGAAACCGATATGGGACAGTAACGGCTTCGGTAATGAGGGACCCTATATCTACTTCCTGTTGGTTTTTGGGTATGTCTTTGTAGAATGGTGGATGTTGTATTTTTTTAAGCCTGCTCAACCGCAGCCACGCCGACGACGACAGAGACAAATGCCGACCGTCGATAATTGGCCCAGGATTGACTTGGCGCATCTTGGAATAATGGGTATCACGGTTTATATGTCGGTTATGTCGCGGCGGTTTATTTTTCTGGGTGGGGTGGTGCTGACTCCGTTTCTGGCTTTAATGATGCAAGATATTTTGTCTATGGTTATAGTTATCCGAGAAAAGAAACAAACAACATTTACTAAATTTATAATAATTTTAACAGGATTGTTTCTTGTATTATTTAGCTTAGTGACTATACCTACCTTTTGTGTTCCATTCGAACCGACATCAGAAATAATTTTGTGGAGGGTATCTAACATTGGTATCCTTTTAAGTGTGTTGTTCTGTAATTATATTTTATGGATACATAAAAAGCCAAGAAGAGTTGCTGTTTTTCCGGCATTTTGCGTTTGGATAGCCGCAGCTTCATTGGGAATAGTATTTACCTGGGCGATGTGGGATATGTACTATCGGCCGCCGGCTGACGGGGAAGTAAGAACCGTATTCCGCAGGATGGTGGGAATTAACGATCAGCCGGTACGGGGCATTAAATTTTTCGACGCGAACCGCGTCAAAGGCAAGGTATTTAACGAGTGGACCAACGGAGGGTTCATCGCATTCCATCAGATGCCGATTCCGCAGACCGGTGAGCCGCCGTGTAAGGTTTTTATGGACGGTCGGAGCCAGGCGGCCTACAAACTCCGTCATTTCGCATACTGGAGAAGCCTCAGAAACATACCGAAAAAGAAAAACACTCAATATTATAACCAGGTAAAGCAGTTGGCCGGTAAAATGGGATTGTCCCCAACGGATCCGAAATTCTTTGACAGACTAATCGACGAATTACTGAAGATTCAACTGAAAGAGAAGGAGTTTCGCAGTACGAAAGAGGCTCTGCATGCCGAGCAATATTACCAGACAATGATTCATTTTGCCATTGGCGAACTTGAATTGTATGAAAACATTCTGGAGCGGGACGGGTTGAACGTAGCCCTGCTGTCCCTGAGACGATCAAGAGACTTGTTCAGGGTTTTCGGTCGTTCGAAGAAGTGGTCGCTACTTTATATTGACAGTCGGCATGCCATCTTTTTCCGCGTTGATGCGCCGGAGAACAGGGAACTGTTGCGGAAAGAACCGAGCCTGCTCAAATATCCGGACGAGTACTCCCGTCACTTTTCCATTGGGTATATCAACTGCCACAGCAGAAAACCCCAGACAGCGGCACAAGGGGCAAAAATGCTGATGGAAGTTAAACGATACGAGCCGATGATATATGATATGATATATAATGTGGGCATGAAACTGGGAATGCAGAACGATCTACAGAAATATTTTTCTCAAAAACGTGATCTCTATCTCAGCAAGGTGGAGAAAAAGGAGGAACTGGGACGGTTGAATAATATGGTCGCTCTGGCGCATTCCTGCCAACTGCTGGGGCAATTGTCTAAGAAGGCCCAGAAACCGGACGAAACACAGCGGTATCATAACGAAGCGACATACTACAATGAGATGATCAGTTCTCTGCAAGAGAGAGAAAAATGGAAACAATGGCTGTGGTAGATACTGGCCAAATCAGCATATCGGTTTTTTTCCCATGCCATAATGAGGAAGGAGCGATCGAGGAGCTTACACGCAAAACGCTGGAGGTGCTGGAGGAGATAAGCGGCGATTACGAAGTGATTATCGTTAATGACGGCAGTACCGACGCGACCGGTGAGATAGCGGACTGTCTGGCCCGCGAGAACGAGCATATCAAAGTAGTGCATCATCCGCATAACCGCGGGTATGGCGGGGCGCTACAGAGCGGGTTCCGCACAGCCGGCAAGGAATGGGTTTTTTATACCGACGGCGACGGACAGTTTGATATTCGGGAACTGCCCGGATTGCTCGATCTGACGGACGGTTATGACATTATTGCATGTTATCGTATGAACCGGCAGGATCGTTGGCTGAGACGGCTGAACGGCTGGGCCTGGAATAAGCTGGTCGGCTTTGTATTTGGCCTGAAGATTCGGGATATTGATTGCGCGTTCAAATTGTATCGGCGGGAGATATTCGACCGGATTAAAATGTTCAGTGAGGGTGCTCTGATTGACACTGAAATATTGGCACGAGCGAAACAGGCCGGCTATAGTATCGTTCAGCGGCCGGTACGGCACCTGCCGCGTCAGACAGGTCAACAGAGCGGTGGTAACATTTTAGTCATCCTGCGGGCGTTCGGGGAACTGTTCAAACTGCGAAAAATGATTAAAGCAGACGCCAGCGTCAAAAGTACTTTTCCCACCTGATTTTGAAGCGTTGCCGGTGCTGCCGCACGGGCAGATAGTTGGTTTTTGCGGCGTTTTTCGGACTTTTTGCGGTTGCATCAAAGCAGATAAAAATGTTACAAATCAATGAAAAGATCACTGTCGGCCGCGATTGTATAAAGATTACTTTCATTCGCTCACGGGGGCCGGGTGGCCAAAACGTCAATAAAGTCAATACCCGTGCCCAGTTGACCCTCGATATGAAGGGTTGTCCGGAGGTGCCGCTCGCCGCTAAAAAAAGACTAGCCGTACTTGCCGGACGTCGTTTGACAAAACTGGGGACAATCATTATCGAATCGGACCGATTTCGCCGCCAGAAGGATAATCGCCGGGAAGTCCTTTATCGTTTGCGTCGGCTTGTCTGCCGGGCGCTCGTGCAGCCAACACCACGACGGCCCACAAAACCCACCGCGGCCTCGAAACGAAAAAAACAGGAAAATAAACAACACCGCAGCCGAGTCAAATCGTGGCGAAAAAAAGTATCGCTTGATGATTAAAAAATGAAATCAGCGACAAATGGGTGCTATTTTTTCTTTTTCCGCTTGGGCCAGGTGGGGCCTTCAAGGGCAATTTCCCGATGCAGCTTGATCAGTGTTTTTTTCATAGCTTCCAACCGATTGGCTTCAGAAGACGCGAGGTTGTTCTTTTCCTTCTTATCCTTACGCAGGTTATACAACTCAAAAACAGTCATTTTATTGTCGGCCAGGATTTTCCAGTCCCCCTGCCGCATGGCTACGGTAAAAGGCTTACTTAACGCACTATCATAACGCCAGTACAGCGGAACAGTGCGTTTAATCTTTTTGCCCCTGAAAACCGGGAGGATGCCGGCTCCATCAATGGGGCGGTCTGTCGGTATTTTGGCACCGGCCAGGTCGCAAAGAGTAGGTAAAATGTCCGTGCCGTTAATCGGCTCAGACGAAACACTGCCCGGCTTAATTTGACCGGGGTAGCGAATTATCCCCGGTACGCGGATACCTCCTTCATACATGTGCAGCTTCATTGCTCGCAGCGGACCTGGGGAACCGTAGGAACGGTACGCTGCACTGTATCGATTCAATGTTTCAGGGCCATTGTCGCTGGTGAACATCACGAAGGTGTTGTCGCGCAGAGCTATCTTATCCATCGCCTTCATCAAGCGGCCGAAGGCATGGTCCATTTGGCTGACATTACCGTAATAAATGGCCTCCTTATGCCCTTCATACATCTTCATAAATTTTGCATCGGTGGCAATTGGTTCATGGGGTGCGTGAAACCACACAAACAAACAGAAGGGCTTTTCTCTGTCCCAGTGACTATTGAGCCAGTCGATTGCCTCACCCGCTATCAATTCGGAGGAATAGCCCTCTAACTTGCCCACCGGGATACCGTTACGGACAAAATTTTTGGGATTGTGGTGTGTCGGGCGGGCATTGTTCTGGGTGGAAAACCAGTAGTCAAAGCCGTGATCGTTTGGTTGCGGCTGTTCGGGTGAGTTGAACTTGCCGTTGCAGTGCCATTTGCCGACATGACAAGTTGCGTAACCGGCAGTTTTAAGTAGTTTGGCCACGCTGATTTCCTGCTTCTTCAAATGCATAGGACTGTTATTGGGAATCCAATTGTACACCCCGCAACGATTCGGATTGCGGCCGGTGAGCATGCCTGCCCGTGAGGGCGAACAAACAGGTGCAGCGGCATAACAGTTAGTGAGTTTCATGCCCTCCATAGCGAGTTTGTCCAGGTTCGTTGTCTGGATAAATGGATGTCCATAGCAACTCAGGTCGCCATAGCCAAGATCATCACAGAGTGCGATAACCATATTAGGCTGCTTTTTTTTACCCGTGGCCGATAAAAACGATGAGTCCGAGCAACTCGGCAGCGCCATCGCCGTCGCTCCCAAACCGATAACTTTCAAAAATTCACGACGATTTTGCATATAACTTGCCATATTACTTTTACCTTTCCTTCGAGATTTTAATTATAGCAGTTGTCAACTGACAATCATCAGGCTGAGCTTAAGAATTTTTTCGGCGGAATAATAGTGGCAGGGCTATGAGGCCGACGGCAAAAGTGATAATCGAGATGTTCTGGGAGATCGTCAGGCCGTTGAATTCCAAAGGACTGCTGTTGCGCAATGACTCCAGGATAAAACGGGTAACCCCGTATAAAATCATTAACATAGCAAAAATTTGACCGCGAAAATAATAGTAACGAGTTATGAAAAGCAACAGAATAACGCATAAAATAAAGCTGTTCATAGAAGAATACAGTTGAGCGGGATGGATAGGAACCATTTTTATCGTACCGTCCCGGAGCTTTTGCAGTTGTTCGGTTGTGAGTTCGCCGGGTGCTTTGGGAGCGGGGAAAAACAGATGACGCTGGTCGGGATCGATCAATTCAAGGTTGCGAACCCAATGGCCCTGATGGTTCATATAGCCATCGTAAAAATCGTTCGGTAATGTTATTAAAGGTTTGTCCCGCCGCTGGAAATCAGGAGTAAGCTGATAGCTGAAAGGGATGCTGTATTGAAAAATAACGGCCTTCTGACAGCCAGGCTGATGCTTCGAATGAGAACTGAGTGCCGGGAACCTGATGGCCCAGGGCAACTCGGCAGGGGCGCCGAAACAGCAGCCGTTAAGCAAACAGCCGATACGGCCGAAGGCCAGGCCAAGGACCAAAGCTGGTGCCAGGATGTCGAGAAACCTCAAGACCGAAAGTTTCCGCCGGCGGAAATAAATGACCATGACAATCAACGCGCCAAAAAAGCCGCCGAGGAACTCCAGACCGCCGCTCCAGATAGCGAAAACATCCAAAAAATTGCCGCGATAAAGCGGCCAATAATGTGTCACATGAAATAGACGGGCACCCACAATACCGGCCAAAAGCGCATAGGTGCCGAAGTTAGATATATGAATGGGGTTTTCGCCGAGTTTGCGACAAAGGCGACGAGCTACGAACAAAGCGGCCAAAAAGCCGAGTACCATCATAAAACCATAGCTCTTGATACTGATGTTTATGAGGGGAATAGTGAATAGTTCTGGACGCATAAGATAAATTAGTTGTGAGTTTTAATGACGAATCATGTTTTTTTAATCGGCCGATTGTTCTCGTCAACGATAATGATTTTTGATTTATGGGCAGCAATTTCGTCCGGTTCGAAATCGGCGAAGGCCATGATGATGACCTTGTCGCCAGGACTGACAAGGTGGGCGGCGGCGCCGTTGGAACAAATAACGCCACTGCCGCGAGGAGCAGAGAGGACATAAGTTTCATGGCGGGTGCCGTTGGCCAGGTTGGCGACCAGTACGTGCTCATAGGGCAAAACGCCAGTGGCGTCCATAAGGTCCTGGTCGATGCTGATGCTGCCGTAATAATCGAGGTTGGCGTCGGTTACTGTGGCCCGATGTATTTTTGACTTTAGTAGTCGAACTCGCATTTTCAGATACCTGTCATATTTATAAGATGCCATCGCCTGTCTGCTGACAGACGCTGCCACCCGTCTATTTACATCGGGGGCTATTGGATTCTATACAGTTTTGGCCGGTGGTTCCACAATAATATTGTCGATCAGGCGAGCCGGGCCGATCCGGACAGCAAGGGCGACGAGTGCGGGACGGTCGATTGCGGCGATTGGCTGAAGTAAGTCATTGTCAACAATAGAGATATAATCAATGCCGGCATCCGGTTGCTTTTCAATAATGAGCCTCATAGCCTCAATGATTATATTCGTATCAGTGGTGCCGTCGGCAACCAATTCGCGGCCGCGGCAGAGGGCCTGATTCAGGCAGAGTCCCTGGCGGTGTTGTTCGGGATTAAGATAATCGTTGCGGCTGCTGAGTGCCAGGCCGTCGGTCTCACGGACGGTGGGGCAGGAACGGACGTCAACGGGCATGTTTAGATCGGCGACCATACGGCGAATAACCGCAAGCTGCTGAGCGTCTTTTTGGCCGAACCAGGCAATGTCAGGCTGAATGATATTAAAGAGCTTGGCGACGATAGTGCAAACACCGCGAAAATGGTCGGGTCGGGATGTGCCGCATAGGTGGTCGGTGATCTTTTCAACGTTGATCCAGGTGAGATTTTCCCGCTGGTACATTTCCGCGGTAGGGGGTGCGAAGATCAGATCGACACCGAGATCGCGGCAGGCACGGCAGTCGGCCTCGAAATTACCGGGGTATTTGTCCAAATCCTCATCAGGGGCAAATTGGGTCGGGTTGACAAAGATGCTTACCACAACAAAGTCGCATTCCGCACGGCAGCGGCGGATAAGCGAGAAATGGCCTTCATGCAAGGCCCCCATCGTGGGGACTATGCCGATGGTTTTACCTTCGCGGCGGGGCTGGGCGATGGTTTCGCGAGTCTGGTTGATAGTGTCAGTAATAATCATGGTTTGATTATATACCCACCGGGTATCATTTCGCAAGACAAGACTGTTTGCAATGTGTTATTGGTCCGGATAACTCTGCTAAATACTTTTTATAGCGAGGCAAAATTAATAGCATAGCAATAATAAAAACTATCCATATAACAAACAAATATATATCATTGAGAACATCAAGTGGCTGGTAATAGATATTATATCTTCTGAGTATCAAATAGCTGGGCAAGTCCAGGACAAGTGGTATCATCATAGTATGCCATGCATATAGCGATTTCTTATGATAAAGGTACAAAAATAGCAGCGAGACTGCCATACGAAAAGGCGTCAAAGGATCGATAGCATTAAAAAATTCTTTCGAACACGAAATGTGCCAAATGTCTCCCTTGATTATAGCAGACAATAAATTAAATACTCCGATAAAAAGCCATACAATAGCCGCATAAGTTAGCCACCTTATCGGATTGTTTCTAATTGCATCTTTCATAACAATATATCCTCACAAATATTATTGTGATATTCATAATCAATCCGCGTTTTTTTTGACAGGATATACAGGATAAAACTGGATGCCTGCCTTCGCAGGCATGACAATTGTGTCAACAGTTACAATATTTTTTGGGCAATAGAGTTAACAGTTTCGTCGCGGCGGAGGTCAAGCGAGGAACAATCGACGCGGATGAGTCGCGAGGAGTTCCAGTTCTGAAAGAGAGCGTCGTAGGCGGCGCTGAGGCGAGTTAGCCAGTCCGGAGTGATGGTTTTTTCGAAGTCACGGCCGCGTTGGATAATGCGTTCATGGCAGTTTTTGACGCTGTCGGTGAGATAAATTACGGTTTGCGGGGTGGTGATATATGGCCGAACGGCATGTTCTAACTCGTCATAGACGGCAAATTGGTGGTTATTAAGGAATGTTTCGGCAAAAATTCGGTTTTTTTCAAAAAGATAATCGCAAATATATAGCTCCGAGGCGTTGATATTTTCCGGGGCGAGTTGGTGGGCACGGCTCATAAGGAAAAATAACTCAGACGGTAGCGCTGCCTGTGCGTCGCCGGCTATCTGGCGTGGCAAAAAGGGGTTTTTGTCATATTCTTCGAGGATAAGTTGGCTGTTGAGTAAATGTGCGAGTTTCGTGGCGAGTGTGGTTTTGCCGACACCGATGATGCCGGCGATAGCGATAAGAGGGGTAAGAGAATCAAGGATTTTACGCATTGTCTGGCCAAGAAGTGGGTGAGTCAGGTCGGGGGCGAGTTCGACAAGTGGGGCCATCACAAAACGGCGTTGGTGCATCAAAGGATGAGGTACCGTTAATCGCGGTGTGTCGATGATTTCCGAACCGAACAAAAGCAGGTCCAGATCAATGGTTCGAGGGCTCCACCTTGGGCGGTTCTGTTGGGCGGGACGGCCGAGACGGGTCTCTATATCCTGCATCAGTTCTAAAAGCTGCTCGGCGGAGATTCGAGAGAGGATTTCGACAACGCCATTGATGTAATTATTCTGGCCCTTTGGACCGCCTGCCGGGGCGGTTTCAATCAAAGAAGAAACCTTGACGATTGTTATTTCAGGGGCCGTACCGAGCAAATGAAGGGCCTGACTGATGTTTTCGTTGCGGTTGCCGAGATTGCTGCCAAGTGCGATATAAGCGGTTGTGGGTTGTAAGTTGTGAGAGTTCATGATAAGTTGTGAAGTTATGAGTAGTTATCCTATAAATGGTTTCAGGTGGGTTAGAAGTTCCTGAGTTGTCATATCGGCTATTAAAATCTGTTTGTGTGGGTCGTGTGAGCCGCTGATAATGGTTATTGCGGATTTCGGATGATTTAACATCTCGGCCAGGAGCTTGACGACCTGCTTGTTGGCCTTGCCCTTTTCCGGGGGTGCGACGATGTTGATTTTGAGCGAGCCGCCGAGCAGTGCGGCTATCCGGCTGCGCGAACTGCCGGGTACAACCTTTACAGGTATAACCAGGCCATTGTCGGTTTGCTTTATCTCAAGTTCCATATAAATTATAAGGTTAATAAGGTTAATAAGGTTAATAAAAATAGTATTTGCAATACGTGGCTATTATTGATTAGTTCTTGCTATTAAATAAGTTATACGCCATCATGGGTATTATATCTCACTACGGTATTAAATAGAAGATAATAAATCGAATAATATTTCTTGCAATATAAAAAAATAACGTTCATAATTAAGTGTTCAGGATGTTAATGTAATTTTTGTCCTGAGGAGTTGTTAATGAACAATCTACTGCTGACAAAACAATACTGGTATTAAGGGTGGAATAAATGGGTCTGATCCTGAGTTCTTTAGTTGACTTGCAGGCAATTGAAAACCAAGTTCGCAGAACTGAAAAGGAACTCAGGAAAGGACAGCGACAAGTTAAGCAGCAGCAGTACCGCATCGAACAACTCCAGGCCTCCCTCAGAGCAAATCAAGAAGAGATCAAACTCGCCCGAATGCAATATGATAAGCTGGAGTTGGATTTAAAGGTTCGTGAAGAGCGTATTACCCATATGCGGGTGGCTCTCAATTCCGCCAAGACCAATAAAGAGTACAGCACTGTTTTAACCGGGATCAATACCGACAAGGCGGATAACGCCAAACTGGAGGACCAGATTCTGGCCCTGATTACTCATCTTGATAGTGATCAGGCGGCGTGCAAAGAGATTGAAGAAAATATCTCGCGGGAGAGTGAAAAGCTCAAGATTGTTTGTGAAGACGTGGAAACACGCCAAAAAGTAACCAATGCTGAATTGGAAAAGCAATTAGAGCATAGGCGTGAGGTTTATCAAAAAGTACCGGCCAAGTTCGGGGTCATGTTCGATCGTCTGGCAGAGCGTTACGATGGTGAAGTGCTGGCGGCAATATCGCAATTGAACGGCGGACGGGGAGATTATTCGTGTGGGGGTTGTTATATGAAGGTGCCGCTGGAGGTGGCCAACTCGCTTATGACACGCGATGATGTGATTATCTGTCCGACTTGCGGTCGAATATTGGTACTGGACAAAAATCCCAGGCAGACAAGCTCAGCTTAGTCTATATAAGTGCTATTCAATTATGCGATTGAGGATATGGACGGATGGTGGTTCTCGTGGTAATCCCGGACCGGCGGGGGCGGGGGTGGTTATCTGCGATGCCGAGGGGGAAATGCTCTTCAGCGGGGGATTCTTTATAGTAGGGGAAGCTACCAATAATGTGGCGGAATACGAGGGGATTCTGCGCGGGTTGGTAACAGCGAAGGACCTGGGGGGGACGCAACTGGACATATTCTGCGATAGTGATTTGCTGGTTAAACAGGTCAACGGGCAATACAGGGTAAAAAACGCTCATCTGAAAATATATCACCGACAGGTAATGGATTTAATAAATCAATTCGAACAGGTAACAGTTAAGCACGTATATCGCGATGACAATACAGCGGCAGACGCTATGGTCAACAAGGCCCTTGACGCCCGGGCCGATGTGGGCGGGAAAGTAAGTGAGGACAAAAAGGACCCGGCGGCTGAAAAAAAGACAACGGATAAACCGGGGGATGTGATTTTACAAAGTGCTGATCTGCGGGAAAAAGCGGATGGTTGTGGCGGGGAACCCTGTCGGGAAGTGCTCTCGAAGGGGAAATCACTAATTAGTGAATTGTTGTGTTTGCAACCGGGCCGACAGATGCAAATAGAAGGAAACTGGTCGGAGGCGACGATAACAGTTCTCCGAGGTCGAGGTGTTATCGAGGCCGGGAGGGAAAAGCAGGTACTGAAGGTCGGGGTATGGTTGCTTCTGGGGCCGGTGGATAAAATTGATTTAACCACCCATGCAGGGGAGTCGTTGGTATTGACAATGACGTTGAATAAGTAAGGTTGCGAGGCTGTGGTGGAAATCCTTGAGCAGTTTAATTTTTGGGAAGGGGTTTTGTGGATTCTGATCGCGATCTGGTTTTTTGTTGATGCGTTCAGGCCAATGGGCCGAAAGCGGCTGTTTTATGGTTTGTGCGGGGTTTGTTTTCTACTGTTTGGAGTATCGGATTTTGCCGAGCTATACACCGTAGCGTGGTGGCTGCCGTGGTGGCTGCTGACGTGGAAGGGATGTTGTATTTGCGGGTTTATTATACTGTATGTATATTATAGAAAATTGAAAAAGGAAGGTGCGTTTTTCGCTTAACCGGAAGATGATTGAAAATATTCCAAAATGTAGATTTCCTGCGATGATAAAAGCCATAGTGCTGTTACTGTTTATTCAGTTTTCGATAACGGTCTGTACTGCCGCTGGGCCGGTGCGACCTAAAAAGCTGCGTATGTCGGAACGGTATGTTCCATACACACGACCGACGGTACTGGAGCCGTTCACGGATGGTATCTCGTTGAAAATCCCTGTTGAATTAGGCAACCAGGTCTTGGCTGAGTTGGGGCTGGTCGATATTACCAGGGTGCCTTTTTTCGCTGACCCGACTGGCCGAAAGGATTCCACCAAGGCCCTGCAGAAAGCAATAAATTTCGCGCGCGATAATCAGATGATCTGTTTTTTTCCGTCCGGCACATATCTGGTTTCCGATACCATCTCCTGCGTCCAGGACTACTATCTTCGTTCCAACGGCATCATCGGCAGCGGGAGGAGAGCTCCCTGCGTGCTTGCAGGCTCTTATGAATCAACTCGACCTAAGATTGTCCTGGCGCCAAAATCGCCCGGTTTCGATAACCCCGACAAACCTAAGCACGTCATATATTTCACGGCCCGTTCTATTGAAACCGGCGACCCTCATACGCCGCAGTCCAATATCTCCTTCGACCAGATGTTTCGTAATATCGATATTACTATCGGTTCCGGTAATCCCGGTGCCGTGGCCATCCGTCATCGAGCCGCGCAGGGTTCCGGTATTCAAGATTGCACGATAGACGCTACTGATGGCCTTACCGGCCTGGAAGGGGGCGCCGGCTCCGGCGGCGGCCATGCAGGCATTACGGTAATCGGTGGAAAAATCGGTCTTGACCTGCGCGAAACTCAACCGGCTTCGACTATCTGCGGCATTACACTTGTTCACCAACGTGAAACCGCAATATTATACGGTGGACGGCAGTGTCTTTCAGCCGTTGGAGTTAAGATTATAACGAAATTACAAGGGCCGATCATTCGTGTTGAGGCACCAAGATGGGCTCCACATAGTGGGCAGATTTGTCTAATCGATAGTGAAATTATTTTTGCCGCAGGAACAGGCAATAACACTGTTTTTTCGACAGATCGCGCCCTGTACCTGAATAACGTTTATATTAAGAATGCGGATGTGGTTATTTCTCGCGCGGAAGGTTTTTCAGTTAAAAGGAAATACCAGAGGCTGGTGTCATATTCGGGAATATGCCCACCGCGTCGATTCGCCAAAATGGAGGAAACTGCGATTTCGTGCGCCGGTGTATATTGACGGTGTGAAACAGTCAGAAGATATGGTTTCCGTTATTTCAAATGAGGCTCCGCCTACTGATCTCCAATCTCGCCATTTATGGCCTGTTGATTTTGCCACATGGCAGTCGAAGCGGGCAGTGAACGTCAAGGACCCACCCTATAATGCCAGGGGTGACGGGCGTAATGACGACACCCGGTCCATTCAGCGGGCCATTGACGAGAATGAAATTGTTTTTATTCCCAAGGGGTATTACCGGGTTACCAGGACTATTACACTGCGGGCAAAGAGCAAACTTGTCGGCGTGGCTCAACATCTTTCATTATTGTTGGCCAGAGGTAATGAGGGGGACTTTGCCGATGCTGATAATCCGCAGCCCGTTTTACAGAGCGTCAATGACCGTAACGCCGAAAGCGTATTCGCTTTTTGCGGTGTTTATGTTGCCGCTGAAGTCGGCGGAGCCTACGCCCTGCGATGGCGGGCCGGTAGAAACTCTATATGTCGCAGTGTTAATTTTATTCGCAGGTATCTGCATGGACATTCTAACCATACCAGTTTGCCTCTGGCGCGCGTTCCGTTTGTGGTGATATGCGATCAGGGTGGTGGTCGCTGGTATAATTTCTATAATGAATCACAGCGACATATTACACCGGAGTATCGTCATCTTCTGGTGAAGGGGACGACCGAGCCACTGCGATTTTATCAGTGTAACGCGGAGAATTCACACAGTAAGGTTAATATCGAGCTTGACCAGGCACGGTGCGTTACTATGTATGGAATCAAGGGAGAGGGCAACATACCGATTCTCTGGGCGCATGACTCGGATAATATCCGAATATTCGGATATGGCGGCAACGCCGCTGCTTATGAGAACACCGCTCTGTTTGTGTTCGAGAACACCGACAACTTTCTTATTGCTAACGCTGTTGACTCACCGAGATTGGCCGGTGTCGGTTCAGAGACGCTTTTTGCCGGTCGTGGCGTTGATCCGCTCTTGTGGCACATGATCAGCGAGCAGCCGCAGAACGGAACCTTGATCAGAACCGAACCCCTGGAGCGTCCTGTTCTCTATCGTCGCGGCGAACCTGAATCGCAACAAAAACATAATAAATGATCCCTTCAATTTTAGGACGATTCCGAAATTTTGTTATAGGAGGCAGACATGATAGTAGTAACCGGTGGAGCGGGTTTTATCGGTAGTGGGCTGGTGTGTGGGCTGAACCAGCGGAATATAAAAGATATTCTAATAGTCGATGAGCTTGATAAAACTGAGAAATGGAAGAACCTTCTTAATCTGCAATTCAGCGACTATCTTGATAAAGATGATTTCCTTGAACTGATAAAAAAAGGGAAGTTTGACAAAACTGTGGATGGCATCCTGCACATGGGGGCGTGCAGTAGCACGACGGAAACCGATACGCGTTATCTTATTAAGAATAATTACGAGTACAGCAGGCGTCTGGCGATGTGGTGCGACGACCGGAAAAAACGCTTCGTTTATGCCTCCAGCGCGGCAACCTACGGAGACGGAAGCAAAGGGTTCTCAGATGACCATAAGGGTCTGGAAGGTCTGAAGCCTTTGAACGGATACGGATTTTCCAAATACCTGTTCGATGTCTGGGTCAAGCGGAATAAGCTGCTGAAGAAAATTGCCGGGCTGAAGTATTTCAACGTGTTCGGCCCGAACGAATATCACAAAGATGATATGCGGAGCGTTGTGCATAAGGCGTTCGGGCAGATTCAGACCGAGGGGAAGGTACGGCTGTTCAGGTCGCATCGGCCGGATTATGAAGACGGACAGCAGAAACGGGATTTTGTTTATGTCAGGGACGCGGTGGCGGCAACGCTGGCAATCTATGAGAATAAAAAGGCCAATGGGATATTTAACATAGGGACTGGTAAGGCGCGGAGCTTTTACGACCTTGTAACAGCGGTTTTTGTGGCGATGGATAAGGAGCCGCAAATCGAGTTTATTGATATGCCTGAAGCCATCCGGGACAAATATCAGTATTTTACGCAGGCCGAGGTGAAAAAGCTGCGGGCGGTATGGCCGGAAGAGGGACATTCGCTGGAGGATGCCGTTGTCGACTATGTGCGGAACTATTTGCTAAAGGACGTGAATGCTTAGGTTTTTCCGGGTATAATTATATATGAAGTGGACGCGGCGGTCGCTCGCGTTTTTGCGCGGGAGGAAAGTCCGAGCAGGACAGGGCAGGGTGATGGTTAACGGCCATCGAGAGTGATCTCAGGGAAAGTGCCACAGAAAATATACCGCCGATGACCTTTCGGGGTACAGGTAAGGGTGAAATGGTGCGGTAAGAGCGCACCGCGGCGACGGTGACGGAGCCGGCATGGTAAACCCCACCCCCTGCAAGACCAAACAGAGTCGATGTGTCGGCCCGGCACATTTGAGATTCGGGTAGGTCGCATTCGCGTTTAGCGAAGAGCCGGCGGGCAACCGTCGGTCCAGATAAATGACCGCCTTAAAAACAGAACTCGGCTTACGCGTCCACTTCGTTTTTTTTGGGTGTATGGGTGTGTGGGTATATGGGTAGAAGAGTATATGGGGGGCAGCCACCGAGTTTTCGAGGTGGATGGCTTGGCTTACAAGCCCTGAAAGGGCCTGCCCTGAGCGCAGCCGAAGGGGCAAAATGGTCTTGTCGCGCACCCAGGGCGACGCCCTGAGTGACGGAGTAAAAATTATTTATTTTTTTATCTCTATATAGCTCTGCTACTTACGAGTCTTACACTCGCGATAATAACCATAAAATGCGCGCAAATACGATAGTTCACCCTATATAGGGGTGGACTAATTGCCCCACGCGTTTATTAGCCCCCAGGTTTATCCTGGGGGTCATTCCCACGAAGATTTGGTGGCAGCCACCGAGTCTTCGAGGTGGATGGCTTGGCTTAAAAGCCCTGAAGATGCGAAAGAAAGTCCGCCACAGGCGGATAAAAAGTGTGGATGGCAAAAAATGGCTTTGTTTCGTAAAATAACCTGTTCCGTAACCGTTCACAGAAAATTTTATAAAAAGTTTAAAATGTTAAAATAGGCAACTTGCGCGATTGTGCCCTATATGCTACAAGAGGCATATGAACGACAAGGATGTCATTATTGGCCAGTTGATGGCGGAAAATCAACAATTGCGTAACGAAATTCAATCGTTGCGTGAGGAAATTGACCGGTTGAAAAAGAATTCGGGCAATTCCTCCAAGCCGCCGTCCAGCGATATTGTCAAACCACCCAAGCCAAAAGGTCGTGGTAAAAAGAAGCGACAACGTGGCGGGCAGAAAGGTCACAAAAAGTTTGAACGACCGGCATTTACGCCGGAGCAGATTGATCAAACCATTGAATACGAACTGCGAGACAAAGATGTCGAAGGACTCGAGCCTTTGGACGAGTGGTTTATCATTCAGCAAGTAGAACTTCCGGAAAAAATGTTTCACGTTACCGAACATCGTGCTCGCAAATACCTTGATCCGCTGACCGGGCAAATACATATCGCTCCGATCCCAGACACTATTCGCAAAGGCGGGCTGTTGGGTGGACGATTTACCTCCATGGTCGCCTTCATGAAGTCGGGCTGTCATGGGTCGTATGGAACGATTCAGAAATTCTGTCAGGAAATATACGGTTTGGACCTCTCGCGTGGCATGTTGAACAAGGCCGTACAGAAAGTCTCCGAAGCTTTGAAGGAACCTTACGAACAATTGGTTGATCAATTGCCCCATGAAAGCTATCTGGGCGTGGATGAGACCGGCCATAAGGATGATGGCAAACTGCATTGGAGCTGGTGTTTCCAGAACAGCCAATACTGTGTGTTTCATATCAATCCGTCGCGCGGTAGCCAAGTGCTTAAAGCGG
>Ga0255394_10049_pt1 | contig 17084 bp, 19 predicted proteins | sample ANMaggSeSYBR01D3_FD_182112 | JGI IMG/M metagenome (GOLD analysis project Ga0255394, IMG submission 182112) | Sediment cell enrichment communities from methane seep in Santa Monica Basin, California, United Staets - ANME aggregate JGI... | ecosystem: Environmental > Aquatic > Marine > Cold seeps >...
CGGGCCATGGGCGTCGCCCGCGGCGCGCGTTTGCTGGAATTCCCCGAAGCTGTTAATCTATTGTCATCTTTGCGATTGGGAATATATACGGGGCAAATCAAAGATGTTGCTCCTCAACGGATAAATGAATTGTTATATACTTCACAACCCGCGCATCTAAAGAGGCGGATTGGCGAAGATTGTGATGAACTTGCGCTGAGCATGGAAAGAGCGGACCTGTTCCGTTCCTCTTTCCGGTAGCTCCGACAGTTCCGGGGAAATGCGCAAGGGTGTCCGCATCAGGCAGGAAAGGCCAAAATAGAGTATGTGGGATAGATTTACAGAACGTGCGAAACATGTGATAAGCGCGGCAAGAGAAGAAGCGACACGGCTTGGCAGCGAATATGTCCGCACGGAACATATTCTGCTGGGATTGTGCAGGGAACCTGAAGGTATCGCGGCGCGCGCGCTTGAAAATCTCGGGATAGATATGGAAGCAATGTCCATCGAGATAGAACAACAGGTGCAGCGTGGAAACGCCGTGCCCTCCAGCGACGAGATTGCGTTCACTCCCAGGGCCAAAAAAGTCCTCGAACTCTCCGTCGAAGAGGCCCGCCGCTTCAACCACAGCTATATTGGGACCGAACATATTCTGCTGGGACTTGTGAAGGAAGGCGAAGGCATCGCCGCTAAGGTCTTGCAGGACATGAAAATGGCGCGCAACGCGATCAGACGCAGTGCGGTTAAAGAATTTCTCATTGGGGGACGGGGCCGCGCCGGAGATATCAAAACCGCTTCCGGCATCGGAAAGTATGGCATCCAGGCAATTCTTGCACAGACTCCGCGCGGTGGCGGCGCCATCAATCACTTCCGTGTAGCGCTGAGTGGCAAGCCGCTTATGACAACGTTCACATAACATAAATATCAACCCTCTCGCTGCACTTAGTATACCATTCCGCGTGCAAGTCAGTCTATCAGGAGAAAAGACCATCAGGAGAAAATCCTTCCCGCCGCCTTGAAGACAAACAGATGCATTACGTACAATGGCCTGAAGAATTTTCAGCAACTGCCTTATCACGTGATTTTCCGCATGTTCTTCTCTATTCAGGTTGTTGCGGATTGAGGGATGGCGCGTGCGGAATGCAATAATTGGGATCTTCAGGATGCGAACGCTGATTTTGGGATGCAAGGGCCAGCTTGGCCGTGATTTAATGAATGTTTTTGCCGATTCGGGCGCGGTCGAGGGTCGTGATCTGCCGGAGCTGGACATTGCGTCCAGGGATCAGGTGGCCGCCGTTATTGACGATTTCAAGCCGGATATCGTGATCAATGCCGCCGCGTATACGGACGTGGATGGCGCTGAGGATGATTGGGACGGCGCTTACCGCACGAACGCTTTGGGTGCCCGGATCACGGCGCGCGCGGCGTGCGAGGCCAATATCCCGATTGTGTACTACAGCACGGACTTTGTTTTCGATGGCCGGAAGACCGGGCCGTATGTCGAGGATGATCCCGTTGCACCCGTCAGTGCGTATGGCCGTTCCAAGGCTGAAGGGGAACAGGCCGTGCGGGAAGAGAATCCCCGGCATTTTATTATCCGGACAGCGTGGCTGTATGGCCCAAAGGGAAATTGTTTTCCCGATAAAATTATTCGGCGGGCGGGCAAACATCCGGAGCTAAAAGTGGTTGAGGACGAGATTGGATCGCCGACGCATACCTGGGACCTGGCTGAGGCGACGCGCGCGCTGGTCAATACGGTTTCCTATGGCGTGTATCATGGGGTAAACAGCGGGCATTGTTCGCGTTTTGATTTGGCGAAAGAGGTACTGCGCCTGGCGGGCATTGATATTCCGGTGAGGCCGTGCGCCGCGAAGGAATTCCCGACGAAGGCTGAACGTCCGCGTTTCTCGGTTTTGTCAACGGAGAAACTCACACGGAATTCAGGGTATACTTTCCGCAAGTGGGAAGATGCGCTCGCGCATTATATGGAACGCCGACGCAAACAGGAGATCAGCAAAAGATGAGACGTATCCTCGTAACAGGCGGCGCGGGCTTTATCGGTTCGGCCTTTGTTCGTTGGCAGTTGGACAGACGCCCGGATATTCACATCGTCAATTTCGACAAGCTGACTTATGCCGGCAATCTGGACAATATCAAAGATTGCGATCCGGCCCGGCACACGTTCGTCCAGGGCGATATCGCTGACCGCGCCGCTGTCACAAAGGCGATGGAAGGTTGCGACGCGGTCGTGAATTTCGCGGCGGACACGCATGTTGACCGGAGCATTCTGGGCGCATCGGATTTTATCTCGACGAATTGCACCGGCGTGTACAACATCTGCGAGGCTGCGCGTGAACTGGGCACGGCCAGGGCGCTGCTCGTCTCGACCGATGAAATTTACGGCAGCATACGCGAGGGCGCGTTTACGGAAACCGGCCCGCCTAATCCGCGCAATCCTTATTCGGCCAGCAAGGCTGGCGGCGAGCTTATAGCGCTGGCCCATTTCAACACGTATGGCACACCTGTCATTATTACACGGGGTTCCAACACGTATGGGCCGTATCAATATCCGGAAAAGGTCATGCCGCTGTTCATCACAAACTTGATTGACGGCGAGCAGGTCCCGCTGTATAAAGGCGGTGAACATAATGTGCGCGACTGGTTGTGGGTGTACGATCACGTATCGGGCATTGACACCGTCCTGCGCAAGGGTGAACCCGGGCAGGTATATAACATTGCGGGCGGCAATGAGCGTGAAAACATCGTGCTGACGCGCAAACTGCTCGAACTCAGCGGCAAGGATGAGAGTTTTATCCGCCTGGTCAAAGATCGCCCCGGACACGATTTCCGCTATGCCATCGACACGGCGAAAATCAGCGCGCTCGGTTGGAAACCGGAGATGGACTGGGACGAAGGCATCGCCCAAACGGTGGCCTGGTACAAGGACAACGAATGGTGGTGGCGCAAGATAAAATCCGGCGAGTTCCAAGAATACTACAAACAGCAATACGGGCAGCGGTAAACGGAACCTTGAATATACGATCTTGCGCCGGTGTTTTTCAGCGGGGGAAACCTCTCAAAGGAAAGATCTCCCCAAAAAAGAACTTATGCTTCCGCGAGGTTACCCGCAACGAAATCCCAGTTGATGAGATTCGTGAGTACCGCTTTGATATACTTGGGCCGTGCGTTACGGTAATCGATGTAGTACGCATGTTCCCACACATCAAGGGTGAGCAGCGCCGTTTGTCCATGTTTCATCGGCAGATCGGCGTTTGATGTTTGTGTAATGGCCAGTTTACCGTTTTCGACGACGAGCCAGGTCCAGCCTGAGCCGAAAAGTTTCGCGGCGGCCGTGCTGAACGCTTCCTTGAATCCGGCGAACGAACCGAAATCGCGGTTGATGGCATCGGCAAGATCTCCGGCGGGTTCTCCCCCCGCATTCGGCGCGAGGCAGTTCCAATAGAACGAGTGGTTCCATACCTGAGCGGCATTGTTGAACATCGGGCCTTCGGCGGACATGATGATTTCTTCAAGCGTTTTGTCCGCTTCGGGTGCGCCCTCAATCATGCCATTGAGGTTGTTGACATATGCCTGGTGGTGTTTGCCGTAGTGAAAATCAAGTGTTTCAGCGCTTATATGCGGCGCAAGCGCATCTTTGTCAAAAGGCAGCGCGGGAAGTTCTATAGCCATGATAATCTCCTTTTAGCCCCCTGTTTTGAATGAACTTTCTTGCATTTTCAGAGACACAGGAGACGCCAGATAGTGAAACAGAACTCACCGTGCGATTATTCCCCGGGCTTCTGGCGTTAATAATTCTAACGCGCACCTGGCCTGCCAAGTTGACGGTTGCCCGTAATGACGGGGCTTCCCAGTGCGCCAGGCTGTTGGGCGCCAGACCTATTTCCAGCGCCACCTGGATAGCCCGTTCCGCCGCCGCGCTGGTTGCCCATTCCGCCGCCCATCGCACTGCCGCCGGGGCTTCCGGTCATATATGGAGGATCGATGTCGAGCGGTCCGCCCAGATTCCTGATTTCATATGTTCTGGTTTCGAGCGGTTCAAACGATTCTTTTCTTATTTTTTCGGGGGGGGGTGCTGACCCAGATAAATCCTTCTGTTTCAGCGCATGCCAGGTTAAGGGGCCTGAGCAGGGCCTGGAGAGCGTCTTTGAGCTTAACATCGCTGAGTTTTATGTAATTGACTATGCCGTCACTAACCTGTCCTTCGTTAGGTTCTTTGCCTTGAGCGGCAACTACGCGGTTGTCCAGAGCAATATTGATACCCGTGTATTCTGTAAGAAACCGGAGAATATTTGAGATGTGTTCCCCGTCAAATTCGATACTTATTGGCGATTCCAGGGCCTTTGCGATGCGTGCGGCGGAGTCATTCCTTTCCGCCGAGGCCAGCCGCAGGGGAGTTGTTCTGCGTTTTACTGGCTCGTCACCCCATATATCACGAACTTGCGCCACGTAAATAGCCAGTTTTTTATTAACTTCATCTTCCGCGGCTGGCAGGGGCGCGCCCTCGTTGTTGAGCATGGACAACAGAACAGCGGCGTTTTTTATGGATTGTGATGGCGTTTTGCTGATGGTGTACAGGTCACTCACGCTTTCGCGCCAGGATTGGGTCCTTCCCGTTCCGGGCGGAACATATTCACGGCTGACGGCCAGCAGTCCGGTGCCGGAACCCAGCAGACGTGAGTAAAGGATAGCCCGGTATCGGGGGTCCGAAGTGTTCGAGAGTTCGCGGATCCTTCTCATGCGCTCAAGGCCGGTGGGCGATGTTCCGGCCATCATCCATACGGCCTTTATGGCCGGGACGTCTCTTGAGCGCACTGGCAGGGATGCCAGAAAATCGAAGCGTTCGAGGGCGTTTGCGGCATTCATGGCCACGTATTTGTCCTGATCAGATGCAGCCTTGCGCAATGCCTCAATGGCCTGGGTGTCCGCGAGTTCGCCCAATGCCCAGGCGGCGCACTGGCGGACATAGGGGTCGTTATCGCCCGCAAGCATCTCTGATATTTTGTCACGGGACGCCTTATCGCCTGTAGAACCGAGGGCCAGGACAGTCATTCCGCGCGTCAGGGCCTCGGTGTGCCCAAGCAATTCCCGCAAGGGCGCATGCGCAGGCGCGGGATCGTCCCAGGCAATATGGCCCAGGATATGTACTGCCGCGCGGCGCATTTTGGGATCGGCGCCGCCCAGAAAGACGCACAGGGCCTCCAGTGCGGGTTGCTGAGGAATGTCCCGGACCCGCTCCATGACCCTGAACACTGGCCCGATATCGGTTTCTCTCAAGCGTGCAAGATCTTTGACGCAGACCTCAACCTGCCAGGCAGCCCCGGCCGATGCCGCGGCCTGGCCATCGGGCAGTAAGATTGCCGTAATGGCAAACAGGGCGGCAACCAGGATTCCAGAACGATTTGTACACATATCCGACTCCTTTGACCGCGGGTACAACGGCGCGGGAAATACTCCACCCACTGATAACATTATCGCTCAATAATTGTTGAAACGCAATCCCCGTGGTGCTATTCTCTTTTTTACAGGTGAAGTTCCCTGTCCATATCCATATTGTTGGCTTTCGGTCAATCATGTGATCGGGTGCGCGGGATCTTTGACGTTCTGGAATTCAAGGCAATAGTTGTTGTTTAACAACGCTGCAAAAGGCTGTATCAACCAATAAACAGGAGATGTAACAATGGCGGAAGCAAGGTTTCATCATTATGGAGTGCCAACGGACAAAAAAAGCGGCAATGAGTTTTATATCGAGGCGGGGAAAGTCTGGGCCACGAGTCCGGATGACAATCCTTTCAGAATAGAATTTCTGCGTTTCGATGCTGACAGTCCCATGCATGAGGCTGTGCTCAACAACACACACGCCGCGTTTATAGTTGATGATATGGATGCCGCGCTTGAGGGCCAGAACGTGATAGTCCCGCCGTTTGACGCGACCGACACGCTGCAGGTGGCATTCATAATGGACGGTGACGCCGTAATTGAAGTGATGGTTGAGAGATAGCAACAACGCTGCCCGTAAGGAGAAACCGCATTAAGCGAGGGCGACATGATGCTGAAAAAAACGCTGGTCCTTTTGATGACAATGGGTATTGCGGCGTCTGCGGCCCTGGCGCAGGACAGCGCCGCGCCGCCAAAGTACCGCGCCGAACTTGTCGGAACCGTGACCGGCTTGAAGGCGCCGGAATGCGCGGTGGCCGACTCAAAAAACGGCCTCGTCTACATCTCAAATGTGGATACGGACAATGAAGAGTACTGGCTTGACGACGCGAAATCGCATGTCACGCTGATGACTTCTGATGGCAAGGTCCTGAAAAAACGATGGGTGAACAGCACGGCGCACATGCCCCTGCACGCGATCAAGGGCATGTGCCTTCTGAATGACACCATCTATGCAGCCGATAACACGCGCATAATAAAACGTTCCGTCAAGCCTGGCGGGCATGTGGAAATCATCCCCGTGCCGAACGCCGCAAAAGTAAACGATGTAGCGACGGATGGCAAATTCGTGTACGCCACTGACACCCAGCGCGGCGTGCTGTACAAGATCAATCCCGCCAACAATGAAATCACGGAGATGAAGGCGCCGCCATCGATAAACGGCATCACTATACGTGACGGCGTGTTTTACGCGGTGAGTTGGGGCCGGCACGAGATCTATACGCTTGATCCTGAAGGAAACAGTGATCCTGAGCCATTCGGATTGGCTGAATATTTTATTAACCTGGACGGGATTGAGGCCCTGGACGACGGCACTTTGCTTGTGTCGGACTTTTCAGGCAACCGGGTCGTCACGGTTTCGCCGGACCGCAAAACAGTAACGACTATCGCCGAGGTGGAATCAGCGGCGGACATAGGATTTGATCCGGCGCGAAAACTCCTTTATGTTCCGTCGCTTCTTACGGGCAAACTCGCTATTTTCCGGCTGATAAAAGAATAGAGCGGCGGACAGGACATGCCAGAATCCAACAAAACATTCAGTCACCCGAGGGTGTCGGTCATAATCCCTTCGCGCGACGGATATCGCGATGGATTTGTGCCTGCGCTGCTGGCCAGCGTCAGCGCCCAGACCTTTGCTGATCACGAAGTGATTGTTGTTAAGGGCATATTCCCGCAAGGCAAGGCCATCAATCAGGGCGCGGCCCAGGCCAGAGGGGAAATACTGATCATCCTGGACGATGACAGTTGCCTGGCGGACGAAACAGTGTTTCAGGCAATCGTAGACGTGCTCGACTCGGACAAATCAATCGGCATGGCCGGGGCAAGTATTGTGCTGTCCCCGGACGCCAGCGTCTTTCAACGCCGCGCCGGCAAACAGTTTCCGCGCTTCAACACGCCGGTTGTTGAAGAAATAACCGACAGTGATTTTGCGTGCCATGGCTGCTGCGCCATTCCCATGCGTGTCTTTGAGGACATTGGCCGCGAGCGCGAAGACATCATCCGTGGCCTGGACCCCGATCTTCGTGAACGCATGCGCCAGGCCGGATACCGTGTAGTGCTTGCCCTCCGCTCCAGGATTTATCATCCATTGCCGGACGGCTGGAAGCCTTTACTGAAAATATTCTTCCGAAATGGATATGGCTCCGCTTACACCCGCAAGTACAAGCCCGACTCAATCTATGAAACTCATGAGACGCTCAACATGGGTGCATATCGCGCCAGGACAACTTTCCCATATAGAATATTGCGGTTTCCATTCCGCTTGTTGAAGGCGATTCTCACGGGACGCCTGATGCGTTTCGCTGGATATTGCGCGTATGCCTGCGGTTATGTCTGGGGCATGCTGACCGCCAGGGAGAATGCTATTGCACGCGGGTGAGACCATTAAACGCATCATCAAGCGCATGGTAAAGGCTTGCCTTGCCGTGGCGGGAATCCTCATGCCGCCCCGCCGTGAATGCTCCCGCATATTGACATATCACAGTGTCGGAGACCGCCCGCATGAAATGAATACGGCCACTGAAGATTTCCGGCGGCAAATGCAATGGCTTGCGGATAATCGCACCCTTATCACCCTTGAAAAGGCGGCCAGAGGCGCAACGGGCGTTGCTGTCACATTCGACGATGGCTACCGCGACAACCTGGCAAACGCCGCGCCGATATTGTGTGAATATGCTGTTCCCGCCACTGTTTTTATTGTGCCAGGCGCCATGGACGGTATGCTGCCCCATGATCGCGATCCCGGTTCGAGCCGCTTGCTCACCTGGGATGAAGCAATTGAACTGGCGGGATTGGGTTTGGAAATTGGCGGGCACACCATGTCGCATGCCCGCCTGTCAGCGCTCACCAAGGCGCGCCAGCAAACTGAAATTGAAGAATGCGCGGAAACAATCAAAAAACACATCGGGGAAATGCCTGGAGCGTTTGCATACCCTTATGGTTCCGTGCTGGACTACACGGACCTAACAAAACATCTGGTCAAACAATGCGGATTCAAATATGCTGTTTCGAACCGCTATGGGGTAAATACGCCCGGCTGCGACACATTTGAACTGAAACGGATCTGGATTGACGCCTCGGACACATTCGAAAGTTTCAAAGCCAAGGTCACTGGCCAGCTCGATATGTTGTCCCTTCTCGACATGCCGTTTTTTGCAAAGATGCGCCGTTTTTTCAACAAACTCCTGCATGTAAAATGACGCTTTCCGGCCTCAAGCGGCGGCTGATGGTAAATTATTAACAAGCAGTGATAAAACAAATAGAGGATTGCGTGGGCGAACACCTCCCGCTCCCCAAAACACACTGTGCGCCGTCTTGCGTATCCCGCTATAAACAAAAGCCTTAGCTCATTTTCTAATTCTTGCTAAGCTCATTCGCCTGTGCTATACTCCAAATTGAGTGATTGCACTGTGACCATGTGTACACGGGAAGATATGCTGACACATGACATTGAATTAGTTAAAGCATGAAAACTCAGCGGAGTTTTCATAATAATTGCTTATATCTTGATACAGGTAGGTAAGAATGGCTGACATCCTGAGCCAGGAAGAAGTTGATCTGCTCTTAAACGCGGTTTCCGAGGGCGGCGTCGAGGCTGGAATCTCTGAGGAAGGCCATGGCGCTCAACGGAGCGATCGCGACGCATCAGCCTATGACTTCAGGCGGCCTGAACGTGTATCGAAAGAACAACTAAAGGGTCTCCAGAGCCTTTTTGAGAACTTTGCGCGCGAATTAGGTATCATGATGCCGCCATTTCTCCGCACGGTGGTGCGTGTCGATCTGGTGTCGATAGATCAACTCACATACGACGAGTTTATCCTGTCCGTTTCCAGGCCCACCGCCTTGTCGGTTTTGAATATGAATCCGCTGGAAGGCAATGCGGTAATTGAGTTGAATCCACCGCTTGTATTTCCTATCGTGGACAGAATCCTCGGCGGTAAAGGCATGCCATTGGGTGAACCCCGGGAGCTGACGGAGATTGAAAACCGGATCGTGCATCGGATAGTCCTTATGATCCTGGAGGGTTTGAGACGCTCATGGGAAGCGCTCATCACTTTTGATATTAAGGTGGAGACCCAGGAGAGCGATCCCCTGATGGTGCAGATCGTGGCCGGCAGTGAAATGACCATCCTGGTTGGATATGAAATTCACGTTGGCGAAGCCGTCGGCTCCATGAACATGTGCATCCCGCTGATGGTGCTTAATCCCGTGCTGGACCAGATAACGCAACAAACACGGTATATGAGGCGCTTGTCACCAGAAATCGCCGCCATGACCCGTTTGCTCATCTGCCGTGCAATCGGCAAGGCAAAGACCACGGTGGATGGTGTGCTTGGGCATACCACGATGACGTTGGATGAAGTCATTAAACTGCGTATTGGCGATATTATCCAGCTTGATTCAAGCGTCACGGAACCAATTAATGTCGAGGTCGGCGGAATTGCACGCATGAAAGCTCAGCCTGGCAAGCGGGGCGAACAGAGCGCCATTCAAATCAGCAGTCTCACAAAAGACGCATAGCAGAGGAAACAGATAATGAACGCAGCCGCATCCGGAATATTCGCAGAAGGCTTCTTCAATGGTTACCTTGATGTAATCAGCGCTATGCTTTCGGTAACGCCCAGCGCCGACTACTCATCGCCGAATGACGTGGATGCCCAGGGTATTAGCGCGCATGTGGAGAATTATGGTCTGAAAATGCAGGCGGACGTCTCTGATGGCGGATCAATTATTTTTCTTGCGAACATTGCCGATTGCCGCGGTATTGTAGGCGGGGTCATGGGTGAAACGCCAAGCGATTCGCCAGCCCTTGCCGATGATGAAATACCAACAATGAAAGAGATCTTTGACCCCTGCATGGGCAGCGGGGTAAGTCATTTCAAAGAGGCGTACGGCTACGTGATTGAACTATCGCCAACAGATATAAGCATGGTGTCCGGCGACAATGTGCAGGCAATGTGCGACGCGCTCGGCGCGGGGGTTACAGCAGTCGCTATAACATACAGCGTTCCTGAACTCTTCGAAAATGCGGCGGGCGTCTTATTATTTTCACAATCGCTTGAAAACGCCATTCCCGAAGATGCGGCGAAAGACATTGCAGGCAATGGCTCCGGCCCCGCCGCTCAGCCGGCACCGGACATGCCGCAGAATATCGACCTTATCCTTGATATCAATCTGGATGTAACCGCACGGCTTGGACGGGTCGAGATGCCATTGGGGCAAATACTGGAATTGGGCCCCGGTTCGATTATTGATGTGGGGCATTCCGTGGATGACCCAGTGGAACTGCTGGTCAATAACAAGCTGATTGCCCGCGGCGATGTTGTAGTCGTTGAAGAAAAGTTCGGGCTTCGTATCTCCGAGATTGTGACGCCCGCTGAACGTATTGAAAGTCTGCGATGAGCGTCCAAGAGCAAAATGAGAAACAGCTCTGGGAGCAATGGAAAAAGCACGGCGATGAAGATGCGCGCCAGGAACTGATCATTATGCACATGCGCGTCGTCCGTTTTGTGGCCGGGCGCGTAGCCATTCATGTGCCTTCAAGTATTGATATGGATGACCTGATCGGCTGGGGATCGCTTGGCCTGCTTGACGCAATCGACAAATATGACGCGGACCAGAATACAAAATTCTCGACCTATGCGTCCATTCGCGTGCGCGGCGCCATTATTGACCAGATCCGCACATTGGACTGGGCGCCGAGATCATTGCGCGCAATGGCGCGCAAAATGGGCGCGGCAAAAGAAAAACTGCGGCATGAGCACGGCCAGGAACCATCGCCTGAACTCGTAGCGAAGGAACTCGGAATAGAAGTGGATCAGGTCGATGATGTCCAGATTCAGCTTCAGACCGCGCAGATACTGTCTCTTGATGATTATGTGCCTTCAAACGGCGAATCCTCGGAGGTCCGCAAAGTTGACCTCACAACCGGCACGGGGATACCGTCGCCTGAAGCAGTGGCTATAAGCAATGAACGCCAGGAGATGATCGTTCAGGGAATTCTTTCGTTGCCGGACCAGATGCAAAAGGTGTTAAACTTATATTATTATGAGGAATTGACGTTAAAAGAGATAGGCATGGTTCTGGAAGTGAGTGAGTCTCGCATTTGCCAGATACACAGCGCGGCGATGAAAAAGCTTCGCAAAATCATGAGACAACAGGAGATGGAAGATGCCACAACCGGTGGATCTTCAGACAGAAATGGGGCGCGTGGCGGCGGCTGAGCGTATTCAGCAGATCGCCGACCGCCTCTCTCTGGCCGCCCAGCATCGGACCGCTAAGGCGATGCAGGAGGAACTTGTGCTCGAAGAGACACAAGTGCACCAGCCCAATGAAACGGAAAACCGGGCGCTGGAAAAAGATGGCCGCAGAAAAAACCCTTTTGCGGAAAAGCACAAGAAACATGATGAAGAAGGGGAAGACGCTTCCCCAACGTATGACTCTCATGAGCAACCGGATTTTCCGGATGAAGATGGAATAAACTTCGATGTAACCGTGTAGTTTGCCGCGGCGGGGCCATTGGCCCAATGCCGGGCATAAATGATGCCGGCATGGCGGCGCAGTTGCGGTGGCGGTGGCGGGACGATAGGGATAATGTTTCCATTCTCTTCAATTAGTGATGCAGCGTTTTTTGTCTCTGGCCTGCTTGCCGTGTCGGCCGCGGGCCTGGGGCTTGCCTTTTATATTATGAAAACAAAGGGCGTCCTCCGTTATCCGCCTACACGCGATCCTAACAGCGATATCGCTAATACCAGGATCATGTTCCAGATGATGCGCGATATCCTTGAACAACAAAAAGATCTGGCGCGGCAACTCACCGTCAGCCTCGACAATAAAATCGATTATATTAAAAGCGCCGTGGACACATCGGTGGACGATCTCAATCAAATGCGGGAGACAGCGCGCCAGCTTGCCGTGCATTTGCTCGAAATGAGAAATGAGTTGGCCGAATTCGAGGCCCGAATGCCCAATGCCGGGATGGCGGCGGCAAACAATAACCCAGCCAAAGCAGAGAACACAACAATAGCGCACGAAACAGCGGGAATGGAATCCACCGAAAGTCTGGAGACGAAACTTGAGGCGTTGGCGCGGCCAGCGCTCAGTGAACCGCCAGACGGCATTCTGGAGAAATGGACCGGGCTGGATTTTGGAGGTCTCCCCCCTGAAGAAGAACCTGAGACGTATGAAGAGGCCCCGAAAAAACCGCACGACGCCGAATCCGCGCGGGAAGCATTCCGAGCATTATTGAACCTGGAGTCTGAAGCGGCCGCGAAAAGTTCAGTGCAAAAAAAAACAAGCCGCAAGGATGAAAAAACAGCTAAAACACCGTTGCAAAGCCTGGTGTATGAATACAGCGACGCTGGGATGGACGTGGCCAAAATATCCCGTTCGCTTGGACTAGGCAAAGGTGAAGTGCGCCTGATATTGAACCTGCGCAAAGACAAGGAAAGATGATATGTCTGGCGCGGGCGGCATCCAGCCATTCCTCATTTCACCCGCGGCCGCGCAGGTGCCTGGCCTCGGAGCATTACGGCCCGGCCAAACCTTTCAAACACTGATTCAGGGCGAACAGGGCCATATGTTCATCAGGCTGGCAAATCTTAAAATCCCAATTGCCGACATGCCGGGCGTCACACCGGGACAAAACGCGCATGCGGAGATCGTCAGCGCCGAAAACGGCCCCCAGGTGCGAATAACGATATCAGGCCAAACCACACAGGCGCAACCGCCAGCGCAACCGCAAGCACAACCGAACGCGCCAGCCGCTCAAACCACCGCACAAGCCGCGCCCCTGCCGCAAACAGGGCAGCCCGTACAGGGACAGCAGCCACCCTCTCAGACAAATGCGCCCGCTGCTCAAGTATCAACAGCGCCTTCACACCCAACGCAGACCGCTGAAGGAACAGCGCCCAGCGCCCAGCCTCCAACAGCAGCGCCTCAATCAAGCGCTGCCAGTTCGCCTGTTCAGGTATTGTCACGCGCGACAGCAAATGTCCTCGCAAAAATGGGTTCACTTCCTTCCGCACGACAGGCAATCAGGATTCTGCCGCCCGCGTTTCCCCCAAATGAAGCAGCGATCAGGGGCATTCTTTCTCTGTTTGTGTCGAACGAACAAATTTGGGCCAACTTGAGGCAATTGCAGTCAATGGTGACAGACGCTTCGCGGGCTGGCGCAGCGCCGCAGGGTCTGGTTGAGCGCCTGGCTGGTCTGCTGGCGTCGGTTTTCGGCGCAAAAGACGGCAACATCGAGACGTTGATAAAACAATGGGCCGACAACCGCAAGACATTTGAAGCCAGGCTGGCCGCCGCGATCAGATCAGGAAATCTCGCTAATGCCCTCGACGCGATTGAAGGCGACGCGCGCGGAACCCTGTCGCGGCTGGCCAATGATGAATCATTATTGAAGTTCATGCGTGAGACGGGAAGAGAGAATGCGTTCAAGCAAACACTGAACAATGTTCTGGAACGGCTTACCGGGGCCGCCCTGCAAAACACACGCGGAACCGAGCAGCCATACGTCTTTGTGGAAGTGCCCGCCGCGCCGGACAGTGAATTTGAGCGCCTCCAGCTTCACATAAAAGGAAACAAAAAAGGGGGACGCAAACGAATTGATCCGCGCAATGCGGTTATCGCTTTTGATCTGCGATTATCCAGATTGGGCGACATATGGATAAGACTCTCCATAGCGGGCGGCGCATGTTCATGCGACGTGCGGGCCGTAACACCTGAGACCGTCGAGGCGTTCAAGAACGACGAGGCGGACCTGAAAAAGTTACTGGAAAGTCTGGGCTTTGATTCCCCCAAAGTCATGATTGAAGACTGGGACGGCGACCGCTTGCGCGAAGCGGCCGCTATCGTACAGGAAAAGCCGGGAATGGACTTCACCGCATGAACGAATCAAACGGACACGAACAAAGACGCAAAGCCGTCGCGGTCAAATACGATTCAGAAACTCAGAATGCGCCGAAAGTGGTGGCCAAAGGCGCCGGACTCCTGGCGGACCGCATCATCAAACTGGCCAGAGAACACGGGGTTTATGTCCACGAAGATCCCGACCTGACCGCCATTCTGTCGCAGTTGGATGTCGACATGGAGATCCCGGAAGAGCTATACCTCGCCATGGCCGAAGTACTCGCGTTTGTGTACCGCCTGAACAGCAAGATATAAACAACCGTGAGATAGTACTGGAAGCAGGATCACGGATACTGTAAAATCGGCAAGTGCGCATAATGGGAATTGTGTTCGAGATGGAATCCAGGCGGTAATATGACACATGAAAATGATAAAGCGCTGCAAGGTCGTGATGTGCTTGCAAAGATCATACGCGAACATTATGACGTTGGTTTTGTCAATCTTCCCGTCCCGGTCCCGATGGCGCATCAGCGGCGCCACCGTAAACTTATGGTGGAGACGGGCGCGGGTAAGTTTCTGATAAAAACCTACAAGCGCGATCCGTATGTGCTGGACTCGTTGCGGTTTCAGCATCGGCTTTCACACCATCTTGACCAGCGCGATCTGCCGGTTGCGCGCATTCTGCCTGTGAAAAACGGCAAAAAAATAGTCGAGATAGATAACTGGGCGCTTGAACTGCAACAATATATCAACGCCAGTCCGATGACAGTCACATCAGAATCCCTGGCCGTCAGCGCCCACGCGCTTGGCACGCTGCACAATGTGTGCCGCGATTTTCCCAGGCCGGAACGCGACGCTATCATGTGGCGCTTCAGCGAGGTGCCCCGCGACCTCTTCGGGAAGTTCTTTGAACTGGCCAAACAGAGGGGCGACAAAGCCAAAGTGACGCACTGCTGCAATCAAATCGCGCTTTTCCTGCGCGATGCCAGCCAGGAACTAAGCCTCGACGCCCGCAACCGGTTTGAGACCGGCCTGATTCATGGCGACTGGCACGGCGGCAACCTGCTGTTCAAAGGCGACAGGCTTCAAGCGATTGTGGACCTCGAATTCGCGGGGGACGGATGTTTTCTCGAAGATCTGGCTTATGGCATCTCAAACCTGTGTATCAGAACAACAACGAAACCCGAACGTTTGAACAAACGCGTCAATATCATGCTGACATGCTATCAGAAACACCGGAGCGTCTCCGCTTACGAACTCATCGCCCTGTACTACGCCATCGGCGTAAAACACATCGCGACCGTGTCATACCAGATGATCCAGCAGAACGGCATTGTCGCCGGCCACGGCGCCGACTCCTGGATCGAACGCCTCGCGGAACAATGCAAATGGCTCAGCGAACACGCTAAAACCGTCAAATGGGGCTGACACGGCTTTTTGCCGCTTGTAAATGAACATGAAAGGCCTTGTCATGGAAACACGTCTGTTTCTTATAGCAGTTATAGTTGTCGCGGCCCTTGTCTTTGGAATAGGCCGAGTGTCGTTTGCTGAAAAGAATGGCGAACGGATTCCGATTTGGGACGGCGATCCCCCTGACGCAATGGGCAAGGCCGATGCGGACATCCCGACCCTGAGTGTTTTCCTGCCGAAAGACGCGGCAAAACCGTGCGCGGCGGTGATGGTATGTCCTGGCGGAGGATATGGCGGACTCGCATTCGATTATGAGGGCGAAGAAATCGCGCAATGGCTCAACTCATTTGGCGTAGCGGGATTTGTGCTGAAATACCGCCTGTCGCCCTACCGGCATCCAATCCCCATGACCGATGCGCAGCGGGCGCTCCGGCTGATCCGCGCGAACGCTGAAAAATGGAACATCGATCCCGGACGCCTCGGCGTGATGGGGTTCTCAGCGGGCGGCCATCTGTCCGCGACCGTATCAACCCACTACGATAAAGGCGATCCGGCCGCAAAAGATCCCGTGGACCGCCAGAGCTGCCGTCCGGATTTCTCGATCCTGTGCTATCCCGTTATCAGCATGACACCCCCGCATGGCCACGCCGGTTCGCGCGAAAACCTTCTCGGCGATAAACCTTCCGAAGAACCGTCAATACTCCTGTCCAACGAAAAACAAGTGACAAAAGATACACCGCCCGCATTTATTTTCCATACCGCCGACGACCAGATCGTTCCCGTCAACGACAGTATCATGTATTTCACGGCGCTCCGGGAAAATGGCGTGTCCGCCGAACTGCACGTGTACGAACACGGCCGCCACGGCGTAGGTCTGGCGCAAGAGATCCCGTCATTGAAAACCTGGCCCGGCCTCTTGCGTGACTGGATGATCATGCGAGGGATTGTTTCAGCCAAATAACGGGATTACCGGGCCGCGGAACGGGTATATTTAGAGTATTTTAGAAATAATGCAGCCGTTTGCGTGTTGTCCCTACCGAAAATAGATCTGGTTGGATTCTCGACAGTTTTCTGGGAAAACCAAGGAAACCAGACTTTGGGTTTTCGCCTTTTCTGGTAATCAAGACCAGGTAACCGGTGGCAATTCCCTAATGAAGGCATATGATTGCAAGGACAATAGAATGAAGGTCAAAAAATATTTGTTATTGTGCTCATTCACACTATTTACTGTAACAGGCTGCATAGATAAGCTCAATCCTTCTGGTTTGCTTAGGCCGATATCAATCTCCTGTAGCGAGAAAAACGTTCCTGATAGTCACGGAATAGAACTCGGGATGTTTCCGCGATATCAGCACCTATTACAATACGATAATTATCAAATAAGCACA
>Ga0255394_10050_pt1 | contig 16950 bp, 12 predicted proteins | sample ANMaggSeSYBR01D3_FD_182112 | JGI IMG/M metagenome (GOLD analysis project Ga0255394, IMG submission 182112) | Sediment cell enrichment communities from methane seep in Santa Monica Basin, California, United Staets - ANME aggregate JGI... | ecosystem: Environmental > Aquatic > Marine > Cold seeps >...
AACAATAGATAACGATCTGCTGGTTACAGACCACTGCCCGGGCTTCGGTACGGCGGCAACGTTCGTGGCAAAAGCGGTTATCGGTAACGATCTCGACAGCAGGTCCCTGCCGGGTATCAAAGTCGATATTATTATGGGCCGAAACGCCGGTTTTCTGACTGCCTCGTCCATGCTGGCACGGCGACATGAAGGAGACGGGCCGCATCTGATCTATGTGCCGGAACGACCGGTCGATATAGATAATTTCTGCAATGACGTGCGTGAAGTTTATGATCGCCTGGGCCGCTGTCTTGTAGTTATCAGCGAAGGTATCTGCGACGAAAACAATATCCCATGGGCACAAAGGATTCAAAAAGAAGTCGAAGCAGACGCTCATGGAAACGCACAACTCTCCGGAAGCGGCGCATTAGCCGATTTTATCTCGGCAAAATTGAAAGAAGCCCTGCCTGGAAAACGAATGCGGACCGATACATACGGCTATCTGCAACGAAGCTTCCCCGATGCGATCTCGCCGGTAGATGCCTACGAAGCACGATACTGCGGACGAATGGCAGTATCCTACGCAACAGGGGACAATACGACCGGCAGCGTGTGTATGCAACGGTTCGGTAAAGACGACCGATATCGAATTGAAACATTTGTTACCAGTCTGGAATCAGTGGCAGTCAATACAAAAAGTCTGCCCGATATGTATATCAACGAAGCTGGTAATAATATTAACGAAAGTTTTTACGAGTATGTTTCGCCGTTGGTAGGGCCGTTACCGGAAGTCGGGTTTTTGCGAAGCTGAGGAAAAGAATTCAGAATTCAGAATTCAGAAGAAAGAAGAACCCCCGCTTGACAGCAGGGGCTAATAAGAACCCTCAACATAAAGTCGGGGGCTGATGTTATGGATTATTTTCAATATAAAGACAATCAATTATTTTGTGAAAATGTGCCGGTCTCCGAGATAGCACAGCAAATCGGTACCCCGGTATATATCTACAGCACGGCAACATTCCAAAGCCACTATAAAAAGGTGGCCGAGGCGTTCGCAGAACTGAATCCGCTAATCTGTTACTCGGTCAAAGGCTGTGGTAATATAAATATCTGCCGGCTGCTGGCCGAGATGGGCAGCGGGTTCGATGTGGTCAGCGGGGGTGAACTTTACCGCGTTCTGCAAGCCGGCGGAAAGGCGAATAAAGTAGTATATGCCGGTGTGGGCAAAACCGACGAAGAAATTCGCCAGGCTATCGAGGCCGGTATCGCCTACTTCAATATCGAATCGGAAGCGGAACTAACTAATCTCAGTTCGATTGCTGCCCAGATGGTTAGGCAGGTACAGGCGGCCCTGCGGGTTAATCCAGACGTCGATCCCAAAACACACCGCCATACAACAACCGGCAAAAAAGAAACCAAGTTCGGAGTCGATCTCGAACGCGCCCTGAAAGTATTCGAAGAATTCGGACATGACGATCATATAAAACTGAACGGTATTCATCTCCATATCGGATCGCCGGTAAATACCGTCGAACCATACATACGGGCTATCAAAAAAACACTGGTCTTCATCGATGAGCTTCGCGACAAAGGTTTTCCGATAGAAACTCTCAACATTGGAGGTGGATTCGGCGCCGATTATAGCACAGGAGAGGCGCCTGTCGCGGCCGATTACGCGACAGCGATTATACCACTATTACGTGATAAAAAATTGAAACTCATACTCGAACCGGGTCGAAGCATATCAGGCAATGCGGGCATACTTGTTACCAAAGTACTCTACATGAAACAAGGGGGCAATAAAACCTTTGCCGTTGTTGACGGAGCAATGAACGATCTGATCCGTCCGGCGCTATATGACGCGTTCCATTTTATCTGGCCGATACGGACGAAAAACAACTTCGCAATCACGGACCGTAACAATACAGTCGAAATGCCGGGTGTACAAAAAATGGACGTTGTCGGGCCTGTCTGCGAAACAGGCGATTTCCTGGCGAGAGACCGTCTGCTGCCACCGTTACAACGGGATGATCTGCTCTCGGTTTTTACGGCCGGGGCGTATGGGTTCGCTATGAGCAGTCAATATAATTCCCGTCCACGAGCGGCTGAAGTGCTTGTCGAAGGGGATAGCTTCAGAGTTATTCGACGGCGCGAGTGTTATGAAGACCTGATATCGTTAGAAAAAGAATAGTAGATAAAAGATATAAAGAACACCTCTCCTCCTTCGGCGGACAGGTCTGAAATACAGAAAGGTGGCACCCAGTCGTTAAACCATCCACCTCGAAGACTCGGTGGCTGCCACTCAACGGAAATTAGCCATGCTTAAGCTTACTTATGCTTCGCATAAGCTACGCGTAAAGCATGCCACCCATCGCTTGCACAGAGTGTTCTGGGATTATCAGGCAAATGGGTACGGATAATCGGACCCAAAAAAGTCATCTCTGTTATTCAATGTCGGCAGGCTGTTGTGGGGGCACGTCCGGTTAATCCATATCTCCTTTGATAACAATGAGTTATATGTCCGTAGTCGGATTGTAAATGAAGTTTCGCCAGGGGGTGGAACTGTTTTCGCATTTCTTCTTAAGTAGGGTTTTCAAGGTTACGAAGATAGACACAGGCGGTGATAAGCGTATGTATATATGTAGGCGCTCAGAAAATCGCGTGGGGTAAGACCCCACCCTACAAAACTGTCAATGTTTTTATGAAAGTGCGAAAACCATAATGAAAAAGAAAAAGACAGATTTTACTATCCAGACATTAGGTAAGCCGACAGTGCCCTCACCCCTGTCGCTACCAAGTAAGCATAACAACAATACGTCGAGCTTCGTGAACGACGACCAATATATATTTCACGATATCGATACCAGCGGCGACGAACCGAAAAGAACGTCGGCCAAAAAAAACCTGCTCGAACAGGCCGGGCCAAGAAAAAAAATCTACTTCGATCCCACAAAAGTGAACGCGGGAATTGTTACCTGCGGTGGACTGTGTCCGGGGCTTAACGGAGTGATACGATCAATCTGTATGTGTCTGTGGTACCGTTATGGCGTCAGACGCATTTCCGGTTTCAGGTTCGGCTACCAGGGGTTTCTGCCGGAGTTTAATCTGCCGGTTATGGAACTGACACCCAAAAAAGTAACGGAAATCCACCGTAAAGGAGGAACGATATTAGGCTCCTCTCGCGGGTCCGGCGACCGCTATAAAGAAATAGTCGATTCTCTCGAACGTATGAATATCAATGTGCTCTTCACAATAGGCGGAGACGGTACGCAAAGAGGGGCGCTCGATATTTCAGAAGAAGCCAGAAAACGAGGGCTGAAAATCGCAGTTGTCGGTATCCCCAAAACAATCGATAACGATCTGAGCTTCGTACGCAAAACGTTCGGGTTCGAGACGGCAGTGTCCAAAGCAGTAGATGCCGTGGCGGCGGCACACGTAGAAGCATACGACGCACTAAACGGAATCGCGATCGTTAAAGTAATGGGCAGAGATTCGGGGTTTATCGCGGCCCATACGGCGTTGGCCATCAATGACGTTAATTATGTGCTCATCCCGGAAGTACCATTCGACCTCGACGGCGAAAACGGACTGTTTGCCAACCTGCAAAGAAGACTCGAAAACCGTAACCATGCCGTCATCCTGGTGGCTGAGGGGGCAGGGCAGGAACTGATGGCAGGGTCCGGAGCAACCGACGCGTCAGGTAATAAAAGATATGGCGATATTGGTGTTTTCCTCAAAGAAAAAGTCATCGCCTACTTCAAAGAAAAACAAATAGATATCAACCTGAAATATATCGATCCGAGCTATATGATTCGCAGCGCTCCGGCTAATCCCAATGATTCGATCTACTGCGCCAGACTCGGCGCCCATGCGGTTCACGCGGGAATGTCAGGCAGAACAGAACTCATCATCAGCCTTATGCACGACCATTTTGTGCATGTTCCCATCCGTATGGCAACGTCCGTAAGGAAATGTATCGATCCGAAAAAAGACCTGTGGCGCGATGTAACCGAAGCTACCGGACAACCGTTGCTACTGAGAGAACGCAGAGGGAAAAACCGTGCACGGAAGACCGTGGAGCGAGAACTGGTAACAGTATAAAATGTAAAATATAAAATGAGCGAAGGAGGAAGTTGGCTTATGCTTAAAGTCGAACAAGAACACGAACTAAAGACCCTGATCGAAAATATGGTCGGAGATATTAATAATCTGACCCAAGAAGTCGCAAGGCTACGTGTGGAAAATACGAAATTGAATACGCCCCCGATGAAAAGGCCAGCGAGACGCTTGCCATGTTTGGCAGAACAGAGCAGCGAAAGCATACATCGGTTTATAAATACGAAAGGGCAATGGTAAAAAAAGAACCCCCGATTAACATCGGGGGCTGGTAAGAAAAGGTAAAAACTATGAAAACAAACATCGAATCCTTAATGAGTCCCCAGTCAATTGCCGTAGTCGGAGCAACCAATCGACCCAACAGCGTAGGGCTGGCAGTGTTCAGTAATATCCTCAAAGGCGGCTATCAAGGGGTTCTGTATCCGGTTAATCCCAGAGCGAAATCGGTACAAAGTGTCAAGGCATACCCAAGCCTGACAGGTATACCAGACGAAGTCGATCTGGCAGTTATAATTGTGCCGGCCAAGGCTGTCTGCTCCGTACTGGAAGAAGCAGGCCAAAAACAAACCAAAGGCGCTATCATTATAACGGCTGGGTTCAAAGAAGGCGGCGGCAGCGAAGGGATCGAACTGGAAAATCAACTAAAAGAAGTGGCCAAAAAACATGGTATTCGGCTCGTAGGACCCAACTGTCTCGGGATTACCAATAACGCCAGCGATGTGCGAATGAACGCCAGCTTCGCCACGAAAATGCCGAAACCAGGGAATATCGCCTTCATCTCCCAGTCCGGAGCGTTGTGCACCGCAGTATTGGATTTCGCGGAAGGCAGAGATGTGGGATTCTCCAAGTTTATCAGCTTCGGAAACAAGGCAGACGTCAGCGAGATCGATCTGCTGCGCTATCTTAAAGACGACCCGGATACAGATGTAATTCTGATGTACCTCGAAGACATCTCCAACGGCCGAGAATTCCTCGAGACAGCAAGAGAAATCACATGGGAGACACGCAAACCAATGTTGGCCATAAAATCCGGCCGCTCCGCCGAGGGCGCACGAGCAGCCGCGTCGCATACCGGCTCACTGGCCGGCTCCGATAGTGCCTACGATGCTATCTTTCGTCAGAGCGGTATCCTGAGAGTAGAAGGCATCGATGAACTTTTCAACCAGGCTATCGCCTTCTCTCAACAGCCGATACCCAAAGGCAACCGTATCGCCATTATTACCAATGCCGGAGGGCCGGGTATTATGGCTACAGACGCAGCGGTAAGACACGATCTCAAAATCGCATCCTTCACCGAAGAAACAAAACAAAAACTGAAAGAAAATCTTCCGCCAACAGCAAGTGTCAATAATCCGGTAGATGTAATCGGCGACGCCACACACGAACGCTACGAAAGCTCACTACGCCATGTTCTTAATGACGATAATGTCGATGGCGCTATTGTGATTCTTACCCCACAAGCTATGACAGACATAAAAGAGACAGCGGAAGTAATCCCACAAGTAGCTGCCGAAACCAATAAACCGGTACTCTGCTCCTTTATGGGTGTTGCCGATGTTTCCGAAGGTATCAAACATCTGGAAAAAAATCATATCCCCAATTACCCGTTTCCAGAGTCGGCAGTCAGGAGTATGGCGGCAATGTCCCGATATGGAGGGCTGATGTCGCTCGACAGAAGACGCGTACGAAGAATGGCAGCAGATCGCGATACCGCCAATGTGATTATAAGTAATAAACTCGTCGATAAAGACAGCTATTATATGCCCGAAAAAGAGGCAAACGAAATTCTCCAGTGTTACGGGTTCCCGGTACTCAAAAGCGTCCTTATCAAAAATGAGGCCCAGGTAGATGAAGCGGCTGAGGAAATTGTTTTCCCGGCAGCTATGAAAATCTGTTCGCCGGACATTATTCATAAATTCGACGCAGGGGGCGTGAAACTCAAAATCAAGACGGTCGAACAGGCACGCAAGGCCTACAAAGAGATTGTTGAAAACGCCTATAAATTCGATCCCTCAGCGAAAATCGACGGTGTTATTATCGAACGTATGGCCAAGCGAGGGGTAGAAGTTATTTTAGGGGCTGTACGCGATCCCGAATTCGGGCCTATCTGTATGTTTGGCCTGGGTGGTACGTTTGTCGAGGCCATAAAGGATGTTACCTTCCGACTGGCTCCGATGTGGGAAGTAAGCGCGGAAATTATGATCAGGAAAATCAAGGCTTACAATATTCTCAAAGGAGTACGCGGTACACCACCATCCGACATCGACGCCATTAAAGACTGCCTGCTGCGACTGTCACAAATGCTCAGCGACAACCCGGCAATCGCTGAACTGGATATCAATCCGCTAATCGTCTATCCCGAAGGGGATGGGTGCGTGGTGGCGGATAGTAGAATTCTTCTGAAAACCTACCAAAAATCATCCTCAGAAGAAAATGAGCCGACAGCAGAAGAAGTGAACGAAAAAGAATTCGCGATGATTTGAAAGAACCGTAATCGTTCACGCTTTTTATCCGCCTGTGGCGGACATTCTTTCGCGTTTTCAGAGTAAATGGCGGGCACGGCCCAGGCTACCGGTTTCCGGAGGCGTAAGTCCCGGCTATGCGCTCTTGCCCCCTCAGGAACAGAATCCCAAAAGAAAATATTGCTTATCACGTTCTTAACCGCGATAATAGCCACCTGAGAATTTTCAAGAAAAAGAGTGACTTAGAATTTTTCAGGGGATCGCAGTATGCAGCTTGGCGGACTTGACTTAGGGATCATTGTTGTCTATTTTGTTTGCATTGTCGGACTGGGCTGCTGGTGTGGGTTACGTAAAAAAAAGACCGATCAAGCCGAAGAATACTTTCTCGCTGGTAAGTCTCTGGGCTGGCCGGTAATCGGTCTGGCGTTATTCGCAACCAATATCTCGACAGTTCACCTGGTCAGTCTCGCCGAAGAAGGGTACACTAACGGTCTGGCCTATGGAAACTTCGAATGGATGGCTCCGTTCACCCTGATTATTCTTGCCTTGTTTTTTGCCCCGTTTTATATCCGGTCCCGAATTACCACTTTACCGGATTTTCTGGAAAGACGTTACTCCCGTGCCAGCAGAGACTGGTTGTCCCTTCTGTCTATTGTGTCCGCAATCTTCATCCACATCGGGTTTTCCCTGTATGCCGGGGCAGTGGTACTCGAAGGTATGTTCGGATTCGACAAAATGTTCAGTATTGTTTTGATCGCCGGACTGACCGGACTCTATACCATCGTAGGCGGATTGATGGCGGTGGTAGTAACCGAATCCGTGCAAACCATTATTTTGTTGGCAGGAGCCATTATCTTAACATCAATCAGCTATGTAAAAGTCGGCGGCTGGGGCGGCCTGACCGAAGCCATCGACCCCCATTTGCTGACAGTCCTTCGTCCCCACGGTGATCCATCAGGGATTCCATGGTACTCCGTTATTCTGGGTTATCCCATCATCGGTATCTGGTACTGGTGCACCGACCAGACGATTGTGCAGCGCGTGTTGGGAGCCAAAGATGAAAACCATGCCCGCGTGGGGCCGTTGTTTGCCGGCTTTATCAAGGTACTGCCGGTTTTCATTTTCGTTCTTCCCGGCCTGATTTGTCTGGCGTTAATCAACAAAGGTCTTTTGCCGGCACTTCCTCTAAAAGAAGACGGTACCGCAGATGCAGCTCAAACCTATTCACACATGATCACAAATTTGCTGCCAGTGGGAATCCGAGGCATTGTCGCGGCAGCACTGATGGCAGCCTTGATGAGTACGGTTTCCGGAGCGTTAAATTCGGTGGCGACATTATTCAGTTATGATCTATATAAACGCCGGGCTCCGCAAACGTCGGAAAAGAAACTGGTTTTCATCGGCAGGGTCGTTACTTTTTGGGGGATGGTTCTTGCCGTTCTCTGGTCTCCTTTTTGCGGTCGATTCCCAACTGTTTTCCAGGGAATCAGTGCTGCGATTTGTTACATCGCGACACCAATTACGGTTGTATTTGTCGCAGGCGTTTTTTGGAAGAAGGCTTCTTCGAGGGCATCTATCCTGACTCTTATGATTGGCTCGGCGATGGGATTATTGGCCTTTATCTTCGATATCCTCGGCGGATTGAAAGCTTTCAAGGCCAATTTTCCCACCTTCGAATTTCTAAATTTTATGGTCATCAGCTTTATTCTCGCAATGATTTGCACCATTATTATGGTTCTGGTATCATTAGCGTATCCGGAACCACTGACCGAGGAAAAAAGCAAGCTGGTCTGGAAATCCTTTATGGAGCCGTTGCAAGAAAGGGGCTGGCCCGGCATCGGCAACTACAAGAGACTCAGTGCTATATTAGCCCTGATGATGATTGCATTGTATGTTACCTTTACATGGCTTGTAAAATAAATCCTGAGACTGGAACAAATTTTTAACACAGGAGATACCAAAATGTTACGATTGAACAATAGTATATTAAGTTGTTTTCTACTCTTTGTGGCGACTTCCTGTCTGGCCGCGGAAAAAGGTTACTCAAAGGCTGATCCGGAAGCCCTGAAGCATTGGCAGGATATGCGATTCGGCATGTTTATCCACTGGGGGCCGGTGAGTCTGACCGGGCATGAGATCGGCTGGTCTCGCGGTCGGCAAACACCGATCGACAAATACGATCAGCTTTACAAGCAATTTAACCCGACAGAATTCAATGCCGATCAATGGGTTCGGATTGCCGCTGAAGCCGGCATGAAATACATAGTCATCACTAGCAAACACCACGACGGTTTTTCTCTGTGGCCCAGCCAATATACGGATTATAACATTGCCAATACGCCCTTCAAACGGGATGTTTTAAGAGAACTGGCTCAGGCCTGTGAAAAATACAACGTTATGTTCTGCACCTATTATTCGGTGTGCGACTGGTATCATCCCGACTATCCGCTCGGTTCTCCCGCAGGAAAAAGCAAAAAGACCAAACATAACATGCCCCGCTATTTCGAATATATAAAAAATCAGACAAAAGAACTGATCGATAATTATGGGCCACTCGGATTGATGTGGCTTGACGGGGAATGGGAAAAACCATGGACACGCGAATATGGAAACGAACTCTATGCGTTTTTAAAGCAGGTACAGCCAACGTTAGTTATCAACAACCGTGTCAGCAAAGGACGCCGCGGCATGGCTGGTATTACAAAGCAACCCCATTTGAATGCCGGTGATTTTGATACTCCTGAACAGGAAATTGGTGGTTTTAATCGTGACCGTCCGTGGGAGACCAACATGACCATCTGCCAGCAGTGGGCCTGGAAACCGAATGATAAAATGAAATCGCTCAAGGAATGTATCCAGATATTGCTCCATACGGTTGGCGGCGATGGAAACATGCTGTTTAATGTCGGGCCAATGCCGAACGGACAAATCGAACCGCGACAGGTGGAACGGTTGAAAGAAATGGGCGACTGGCTGAAAAAATACGGTAATACGGTGTACGGCACACGCGGCGGTCCCTTTAAGCCCGGTAAATGGGGGGCGTCCACCTGTAAAGATAATAAAATCCATCTGTTCATCATGAACTGGCCAAAGGAAGGTCCCCTGCAGCTTCCTGCACTGTCGATGAAGATCACAGATGTTGCGGTAAAAACCGGCGGAACTCTAAAAGTGAACCGAACAAAAGAAATGATCGAATTAAACGTCCCGAAAGACAATCGAGACCCTATCGCTACGGTCATCGAATTGACAGTGGACGGTAAAGCGTTCGAGATTCAACCTGTAAAGAGGAATTAAAGGGAGCCGTGCACAATTATCGGTGTTGACATTGGATTTGCTTTGGCTATCATGAAAAAAGAAAAACTAATTGAACAGAAGATAGCAAAGGAAGCGAAGGAGAAAGTGAGAAAAGTGGGAAGGGCGTGAAAAGTGAGAAAGAGAGAAGAAAGTACATTGTCCCTTTTTCCATTAACGAAAAGGAAACCGCGTTGAATATCGTTATAAAACATCTCATATTCATTGGTTTTATCAGCATGTCGATCTGTTGTGAATCGATCCACGGGCGTTCGCCCAAAACGGTCTGTCTTGTGGAAACGCGAGAGTATCCGGGTGAAGATGACGTGATGTGGGACGGGCTTTACGCGGCTTGCAGTGGAAAAGTCTATACCGGACTGATTACCGAAGGCGGCAGCGCACATTTTTATGAATATGATCCGGCAACAGACACGCATCGGATGCTCTATGACATCGCTGATTTCATGGGTGAACGCGGCAAAGGAATCCGTACCTCGTGTAAGATTCATAACAAACCGGTCGAAGATAACGAGGGAAGAATTTATTTTGTTCCGCTCAATAACGGGGGCGGACCGAGGACCATCGATTACACAAGCTGGGAAGGAGGACACTGGCTGAGGTACGATCCGCAGTCCGAACGGCTGGAGGATATGGGGTTGGTGGATAGGGGGCTTGGTCTGTATCCGCTGGCGATCGATCCCATTCGAATGCGGCTTTTCGGCATCGGGTTCACCGGCTATCTCTACCGATTCGATGTCAAAACACAAACGACTAAAAATCTCGGCAGAGTAAGCAACTGGGATGTCTGCCGCGATATTTTCGCGGATGACCAGGGCAATGTGTACGGCAGTTTTCCGGTGGGCAGAGTGTGGAAGTATAACGCTGAAACCGAACGGGTTGTCGATCTTGATATTCAGCCACCATATGACCCGACGATCTTTCCCACCCAAATGAATAATCCGATGATCGACCGAACGTGCGACTGGCGAGCGGTGGAATGGGATCCAATCGATAATGTGGCCTACGGCGTTACGTGCGGGAGCGGATCAATCTTGTTTCGGTATGACCCGCACGACGGTCCGGAAGGTAAGTTCACCTCTCTATCCAAAATGTGTGACAGCAAATACCTCGGCACAGAACGTAAGAATATTCCCTATTCGCCGTTGTCATTTGCCATCGACAGTAATAACAAAAAGGTCTATTTTGTGCCGTCGGCAAGAGAATACGCCCTTGGCAGCTATGTCGAAACACTCGGCAGCGACCTGACGCATCATTTGATTATGTATGACATTCGTGAGAAAAAACGGATCGACCTCGGCCCAATGCGGACGAATGACGGTCGGCGGGTTTTCGGCTGTGAGGCGGCGTCGGTCGGGCCGGATGGGACGGTCTATATCTGTGGGCAGGTGGAAGTCAAAAATTCGAAAAAGGCTACGCAAAGAACTAAAACTGTTAATCTTGCACTGCATTTGATTATTTACCGGCCGAAATAGAACCATCCGCCTCGAAGACTCGGTGGCTGCCACCCAACCGCTCTTTCGACCCTTTGGGCCTAATAAAGAGAAGAACCCCCGCTTGACAGCAGGGGCTAATAAAGAAAAGAACCCCCCGATTTTACATCGGGGGCTAATAAACGCGGCGCCCAGACCCGCCCTACTTAAGAATCCGTGAACAGTTACAAGGAATTTTATATGCAAACGAAAGAAACTACATGGGCTAAAACCCGTCCTGCCGGTGTTTTGGGGAATTGCCGAAATCTTTTGTCAATATCATTGATGGTTTCGATGGTTTTGGCCGGTCAGGTAACAGGGCAGGACTGGGCCAAGACCAATATCAAACAACTGCAACGTGTGGACCTTCGGTATCTGGGGTATCCACAGGTGAACGAGATTCCAGAGAATTCCAGTGCGATTACATCATTGCTGACAGCGCAGGATGGTAAAATTTATGGCGGGACAAGTGGCGAACAGGCGTATCTGTTTGTGTTCGATCCGGAAATTAACAAAGTTCGGCATTTGGGCAAAATATCCAGCCAACAGGGGATTCATCATGCCCTGGCAGAAGATAAACATGGAACGATTTATTTCGGCACCGGCAAAAACATGTTCGAGGACATCAAGCTCTCCAAAGGAGGCACGGGCAAGGAAACAATTGATAAGACGTTGTGGGCGGATATAAAGGCGCATTTCGAAGACTATCCGGGCGGGGAACTCTATCGATATGATCCGAAAGAAAGCCATGCCAATATAAAGTTAGCGAACATGGATTGCCAGGCGGAAACACTGGGCATTCCGGTCAAACACAATTCAATCTACGCATTGACGATCGACCCGGGCGGTGAAATAATCTACGGTCTGAGCTATCCGGATGGGCATTTCTTCGAATACGCTATCGCCCAAAAGTGTTTCAAGGATTATGGACCGGTCGATCAACGGATTGTGTTTCACGGCCCGGAACGCCACTGGCGATCATTGCCGAGGGCACTTATCTGCGACCAATCGGGCCGTGTGTTCACCTCCGGAACAAATGGCAGGCTACAGTATTTCTGTCCGAAATCAAAGATGTTTCACAATACCGACCTGACGATTCCGGGCGATTACCATTATATCCAGTTTTTCGAAGACTACGCGGTGATCGATACGCTGATAAAAGATGGGGCAGGGATTATCTACGGCGGCAGCAGCGACGGGCACCTGTTTCGATTCGATCCGGAAAAGATGGAACTGCTGAATCTCGGTAAGGCTCGCGCAGATCGGCGGCTTAGGTGTATGGCTATCGGCAGAGATGGTATAATATACCTGATGGCCGGCGAACGATCGGCGAGTCGGCCCTGCCAATTCTATTGTTACAATCCCGCCAAAGGCGGATTTGACGACCTTGGATTATTGATCGTCGATCGCAGCCCCTTCTACTATTGGCGAGGCCAACAGTTCGACGCAATGGTAACGGGCCAGGACGGGACGGTCTATCTGGGTGAGAGTGAGCGTCGATCACATCTGTTTTTGTTTATCCCTTCGGGCTTATCCGTGAACGGTATAAAGTAAATGGACCCAAAACAGAAAGGCAAAATACTTATCACCTGCTCGCGCGGCCTTGTCGATTATACGCGGCAGGAAGTCGAACATCTGGGCTATGAGATCAGTTCACAGCACAGTACAGGGCTTGAACTTGAAGGCGATCAGTACGACACAATGCTGCTCAATCTATATTTGCGCACGGCATACAACGTCCTGTTTTTATTGAAACAGTTCAAATGCAATTCACCCGATGAACTTTATCACAATGTTATCGAATTGCCATGGGAAGAGATGATTTCTCCGTCGGAATATCTCAGTGTCGTCGGCAAAATCGATACCGAGTCGATAGATAATACCATGTATCCCAGCATGAAAGTCAAAGACGCCATTGTCGATCGAATTGCACGCGAGGCAGGCTCTCGGCCCGATTCGGGCAAAGACAGAAACAAGGTGGTAATACAACTGTATTGGAAAAAAGACCGCTGCTGGCTTTACCTTAATACTTCCGGCATTAAGATTTCAGATCGTAACTATCGCAAGATGCCACATACAGCACCGCTGCGAGAATCTCTGGCAGCGGCAATAATAATGGCGACAGGCTACGACGGCAGCCAACCTCTGATTTGTCCGATGTGCGGTAGCGGAACACTTGCTATCGAAGGAGCCCTTATCGCAAGTGGGCGAGTGCCGGGACTACTACGGTCCAATTACGGGTTTATGCACATGAAATATTTTGACGAGCCGACGTGGCAGCAGATGCGCAGCACCGCTCTTAAAAAAAGCAAAATACGTGGTGGAAAAGCCGCTTTCAAGCCGGCTCGAATCATCGCCACAGACAACGACCCCAAGGCAGTAGAGGCCGCCCGAAAAAATGCCATGACCGCAGGGGTATCACACATGATTGATTTCGACGTCTGCGAATTCGATGAAACCGTTATGCCACCAGAAACAGGCATCATCGTTATGAACCCAGGATATGGCTCAAGACTGGGCGAAATGGAACAACTGAAAAACACATATCAACGCGTTGGAGATTTCTTCAAACAGAAATGCGCCGGATATACCGGTTATATCTTTACCGGCAACCCGGAACTCGGCAAAAAAGTCGGACTGCGAACCAGCAGACGGCTTGAATTCTATAACGCCAATATCGAATGCCGATTGCTCAAGTACGAACTTTATGCGGGAACCCAGAAAAAACAGTCAGACAGGATGGGCTGAAGCCCATCCTACAAAAGAACCCCCGCTTGAGGGCAGGGGCTATTTGGAAAGCCAGTTTTCTGAAAACGTCTCCAGATCGGGTGGGTCAACGTAGCTGTTTTGGTTCAGGTCGGCGCCGCCGCACCAGTTGGGGTCCTTGCAGCCGTCTTCGAGCCAGTGAGCGGCAAACAAACCGAAATCAAGCAAGTCAACATCGCAGTCATCATCGAAATCGGCCATCTGACCTACGATAAAATCATCCGTGGTAATCGTGAGCAACTGATAATAATCCCATCCGCTGGAAATTTTTGTGTATTGTTCAAGAATACCCTCAACAGCACAAAATCGGCTGCCAAGTTCCACGTAAGGGTGGTAATCACCGATTTTGTCCGCGTTCATATAATCGGCTGCCCAACAACTTCTGTTCGGGTCCGACGGATACTCGAAACTTTGCAGAACGTAATTGTCGTCCGCCTTGCCGAGGTCCATGCGTGTTACAATAATTTTTTCGACGCGAAGCCACATGTGCTCATATTTTTCCGCTCGATGATCCTCCACATACCAGTCGTACGGCGGACCTTCACGCGGCGATGTTATCTCACCCAAATCAACTCTCAGGGGCGTGGGCATTGGGTTGCCCGTACTGACAACAGTAAATTCCGGACTGTTGCCACTTTGATATCGCAAAATTGTATTGCCGCGAGACTCTTCGACCAGCACATTCTCAAACGATACCCAGTCGCCAATCTGAACACTGTCAAACATATCAGGCGGGCTGGTCCAGTCTTTGACCTGGATTCCGCCCCAACAGTCGGACCGACAGGGATCATAAAGCGTAAGTTTGGGATAACCACCACGAAACTTGTGAGTAACAATGCCGCCGAGGCAATCGACTATCTGGTCTTTGTAAGGACTATCGCCGGCGAGGTCGGTGGTGTATTGGATATCATAGATGGACAGGTTCGGGTCGTCATCGGCAAATAGACAGCCTGTCTGAGAAAGCAAGATGAGAACTACGATACTGGTTGGAATAATTCTCCTCACGACTGATGGCTCCTCCATATATACCCTTTCAGGGCTTAAACCGGCGGGCGAGTAAATGGCGGGCACGGCCCGGGTTACTTAAAAATCCCCCGATCCCCGCCTACGCGGGGACATGTTTTACATCGGGATCGGGGGCTAATAAACGCGTGAATGGTTACAAGTTTATTTTGTGCGTTTGCGCAAGAATGCGATACCGCCGGAAAATAATAATATGATCGAAGCCGGCTCAGGCACAATGTCACTGCTACAAGTAGTAAGCAATTGGTAATAGTCCCAGTCCTTGTCGGGATTGGTGTATTGTTCGAGAATGCCGGAGACACTCTGAAATTGATTGCCCATTCCGATTAAAGGATGATAATCTGCGCCGCCGGTGTCAATATTCATATAATCGGAGGCCCAGCATTGGCCTGTCTGGTCCTGTAGAGCATAAATATCGTCAGCTTTGCCAAGGCCCATATCAACTACGGTAACATCCGCGACCCGCAGATACATAGCTTCGTACATCTCGGCGCTATGGTCAGTGACATACCATTCGCCGACAGGCCCTTCAACAGGTGCGGCAATATCAGCGCAGGTGACCAGTGTGGCATCAGGTGTCTGGTTGTTGGGACTTACCACTGTAAAACCGGAACCGGACTCATACACCAGTTGGGTGTTGCCCCTGCTTTCTTCAACGAGTGTGTTAGTAAAAGACAGCCAGTCACCGACGTTCACACCTGAAAAAGCGTCCGTGCCCGTAAAATCTTTGACGGCCAAGCCGCCCCAACCGTCCGGGTTAGCAGGGTCATAGAGTGTTAGCTTGTCCTTGTAACCATCATACTTGTGGATGACGATTCCGCCGAGACAATCGACTGTCTGGTCCGCATAGGGACTATCGCCGGCGGGGTCGGTAGTGTATTGGATGTCATAGATTGACAGGCCCAAACTTCCATCGGCAGGCAAACCATTTGCCATACCGATCAGAACCATAGCCGCGATACTGATTGTAATTGTTTTTTTCATTGCTCTTTTCTCTCCATAAATAGTAGTTCCTGTTACTTCTGAATTCCGAATCCTGTATCCAGAATTTCACTCTTTTTTAATACGGATACCAGTTGTAATCGTTGCGGGGCGGTACCTCGATGTCGGCGGGCCAATCCTCTTTCCAAACGGACGGTTTCCATTCGACATGGGTATCGCAATAAAGCAACGACCCACCGATTTTCTCACCGCTACGGGCGTGACGAGCACTGAACGCCTTGGGATAACTGCCGCAGTATTTGCCGGCGTTACCATATTTTTCCTGCCCGTCGTAACCGAGCCGGGGATCAAGCAACTGATCAAACAACAATATAACCCGCGCGGGTTTTCTTATGCGGGTTGTCTTGAGAAAAGACGGCATATTATTTCCGCCGGGCTGGTCATAAGGCGGCCAACAATTCTCGTCCAATTCGAGACAGGAATTCATCGCATAAGAAAAGAATCCGTCCACTGTGGGCTTATAAGTATAGCAATCCAGCGGCGCCAGTTTCGCCGCGGGACATTGAAATACGCTGTCCTCGCCTTGGTGAGCCGGCAACGGCCTTTGAGTACGCTCCAGGAAACCGCCTCGGCAACGGAAACCCCATCATCTCCCCCTATGTTAAAATTTATACTAGTTCTTGCAATTTTGTCATCCCAGCCAGCGACAAGCGGGAGCGGGTTTTGCCGACCATGCGGAACAGAAAAAGTGGCCGTGCCACCTCCCTGGAAGATCGCATCCGCAAGGCCCAATGCTTCAGGCCCGCTAACCCGAATAATGCCCCGGGCCGCACTGCCGGTGGCCGAACTAATGGCCACAATGGTATCGTCCGGAATATACA
>Ga0255394_10051_pt2 | contig 16761 bp, 12 predicted proteins | sample ANMaggSeSYBR01D3_FD_182112 | JGI IMG/M metagenome (GOLD analysis project Ga0255394, IMG submission 182112) | Sediment cell enrichment communities from methane seep in Santa Monica Basin, California, United Staets - ANME aggregate JGI... | ecosystem: Environmental > Aquatic > Marine > Cold seeps >...
GTTCCACTATCTGCACCGGCAATGAAACGAGAAGTCAAGTAGGACGGGCCATGCCCGTCATTTACTCGTCCGATGTGTGGCAGTTAAGCAGGGTGTGGCCTGGGATCGCGTTTTATGGAAAAAGAAAAAATATTTGACAGAAAAAGACATGGCGACAGACAGGATTTGGCAGGTGAACATTCATTTGGTGATCTCGGACAGATTATACTTTTGATTATATTCCTGACGGTATGGATAGCGGATTCGTTTTTCGTCAACTATTCGAACTTTCTTTCGAAATGTGTTCCATTATATGTAAGAATACCGTTATCAATCGTAATTCTGTCAGTCTCAGGATACCTGGCAAAAGCCGGCCTGAGTATTGTGTTCGGCGAAGTAAGAGAAGAGCCATGCGTCATTAAAAAAGGCGTTTTCGGCATAGTTCGCCATCCTGTATATCTCGGATCGATATTATTATGCCTTGGCTTACTCACATTTACTTTGTCGATTATGTCAGCCATTGTCTGGATCGTTATTATCGCGTTTTATTATTTTATCTCGAAGCATGAGGAAAAATTGCTTCTCGATAAATTTGGAAAAGAATATAAGGACTATATGGAAGAAGTTCCGATGTTGATTCCTCGAATAAAAAGAGGATAGTTAAGCGGGGGTTCTTTGCCAGCCCCCGATGTAAAACATGTCCCCGCGGAGGCGGGGATCGGGGGGATATTACTGTGCTTAAGGAGACCAAAAAATGTTGAATGAACGAAGATTATCTTTGGCGGTATCAGCCCTGTTGGTGTTGGCCGTTTTGACTGCCGGCAGCCGTGCGGCCGAACCGCAAAAACAGACGGGCGAACCATTTATCAAAATTCGCGAGGTGATATGGGGCGATCCGCATCCCACAAGGGACCTATGGGTGTCTTATTTTACCGATACTATATATCAGAAGTATGCGGTTGGGAATTGGGACATCGACAGGCTTCGGACTTATGTGGATATGATCAAGGTGTTCGGTTTCAACTCGTTACAGCTTCACGATGTTTGGCAGAGATACTTTGACGCGGGCTGGCGCATACCTCCGGAAGAGTGGAATTTCCCGAAAGAATGGCCGAAAAAAATCGATCCGAGGGACTGGCCGGAAAAAATGGACGCTGTCGCCGACTACGCCCGCAGTATCGGGCTTCGCACATCGTTGTTTATCTGGGGTAACACCGCGTTCGACCATCGTACCAACACTATCCCCCCACGCCATTCACTTGAACCGGACGATCCGGCGGCCCTTGAGATATTGGAGCAGTATTGGGACAAACAGGCCGAGCATGCTCCGCACTTCGATCATATCGTAACCCACTGGGCTGATCCGGGTGGGTGTAAGGGACCGGCGTGTACTATTGAGGCCGCGATGAGGTTTCACAATGAGATAGTCAGAAGATTCAGGAAGAAAAACCCGACGATCCAATCCACCTTCAGCTTATGGATGCTGCAAAGCAGCAGATTCAACAAGTGGAGAGGCTATAAAAATGTTCATACGGTTCTTGATTCCGGGATTCTGTCTGACGATGTGATGCTCTGCCTGGACGGCAACGGTGGAAAAATCAACCTGGCCGAAGCCGAAGCCATTACGAAGGCCGGCCGGAAAGTCGGTGTCTGGGGCTGGTATCTCGCGGACACGGAAACCAGGCCCTCCCTGCACATGCGCACCAACACAATCGGCAATGCCTTTGGGAAACTGCCTCCGAAAATGCATGACCTGATCGATTGGTATTCCGTGGATGCCATCAATCACACGTTGAATATGCACAACCTCTATGTTGCGGGCAGATTGATGCGCGACCCCAAAGTGGGCGCCCAAACCGCCCTGCGTGAATTCATTGTCGGGGCCTTTGGTACGCAGAATGCTGGAACAGTCGAAAAAGTCTTTCGGGGCATTGCAAACACGCGTGGGGTTTGGGGTTACGGCACCCTTTCTCCCGCGAATCTCCTTGTTGCGCGTGAGGCCCATAAGCTGGCTATGGGAATCACTATTCCGAATGGCTTCGAACCTGCATTTCCGATGGTTATCTCGCCGAAGGAGTTGGCCGGGGAATTGGTGGCGCAGACCGAGGCAATTGTGGAGTTTTATGAATTCAGCATAGCGGCGGATAAGGTGAAACAAATGCAAAAAGAGGGAGCTGGGCAGGACAAGGTAAAGGCCGCTATTGCGAATCTTCCGAAAGCGAAGACCCCTACGGAATGGCTGACGAATATGGAATATGCGTCGTACCTGAAAAAGCTCAAAGAGTTGAAATAGCAATATAGTCAAGTAGGGCGGGCCGCGGGCGCCACGCATTTATTAGCCCCCGATGTAAAACATGTCCCCGCAGAGGCGCGGGGATCGGGGGATTATTACTCTGACAAAGAATTCGTAATTCGTATTGAAAAGAAGGAATAATGCTGAAAAGAACAAACAATTGTGGACAGTTACGCTCTAATGATGAAGGAAAAGAAGTTGTTTTGGCCGGTTGGGTACAGTCTTACCGGGATCATGGTGGGTTGGTGTTTATTGATCTGCGTGACCGGGAGGGCATTACGCAACTGGTTTTCAATCCGGAAACGAATCCGGAAGCCCATGAAATAGCTCGCGATATTCGAACCGAGTGGGTCATAGCCGCGCGTGGTATGGTACGCCATCGGACGGAGGGGATGGAAAATCCTAAGATGGCTACCGGTGAGATTGAAATTAACGTCTGTGAACTGGAAATTTTCAATAAGGCGCTGACTCCTCCGTTTGAGATAACCGCTGACGAAAAGATCAGTGTCAATGAAGAGTTGCGATTGAAGTACCGTTATATTGACCTGCGTCGGCCGCGTATGCAGGAGATTATGCGTGTGCGGAACAGGACCACGTCAATCGTCCGCCGGTATCATCAGGAACATGGTTTTTACGAAATCGAGACGCCGGTCCTCGGTAAGAGTACACCGGAGGGTGCGCGTGATTTTCTGGTGCCGTCGCGGTTGTCTGCCGGTTCGTTTTACGCGTTGCCTCAGTCGCCGCAGTTGTTCAAACAAATACTGATGATCAGCGGCATGGACCGCTATTTACAGATTCCCAAATGCTTCCGCGATGAGGACGCCCGTGCCGACCGTCAGGTTGAGTTCACTCAGATCGATGTTGAGATGAGCTTCATTGACATGGACGACATTATCGCCATAACAGAAAACTGTTTTGCGCAGGTATGGAAGGAAATTCTCGATGTGGAGATTTCGTTGCCGCTGCCTCGGATGAGCTATCGACAGGCGGTGGACGACTATGGTGTTGACCGGCCCGATACGCGTTTTGAGATGCTGCTTAAGGACATTACTGACATTGCCGGTGAATGTGAGTTTAAGGTATTCACCAACACAATCAAGTCCGGCGGTATCGTCAAAGGCCTTTGCGCCACGGGGGCCGGGAGCTATTCACGTAGCGACATCGAAAAGGGCCTGACCGGTTTTGTGGCGGATTACGGTGCCCGCGGCCTGGCGTGGTTCAAGGTTGTCGCCGGCGAAGACGGCACCAAAACCGAACTGGCCAGTAGTATCGCCAAGTTCTTCAGTCCCGATCAACGGCAGGAAATTATTCAGCGTTTCGAGGCCGCTCCGGGCGACCTGATTTTACTGGTCGCCGATACAGCCGATGTGGTCAATAAGTCGCTCGCTCCGCTGCGCTGTAAGCTCGGTGTCGATCTGGGCCTGGTAAGTAACGATCAATATAATTTCGTATGGGTAACCGATTTTCCGCTGTTTGAGTTCAACAAGGATGAGAACCGCTGGGACTCACTTCATCATCCCTTTACCGCGCCGATTCCGGAAGACCTCGACAAACTCGACAGCGACCCTGCCGGTATCTGTTCGCAGGCGTATGACATTGTGCTCAACGGAAACGAAGTAGCCGGCGGTAGTATCCGTATCCATCAGCCGGAGGTACAGGCCAAAGTATTCAAACTACTCGGGATCAGCGACGAAGAGGCCGAGACCCGATTCGGGTTTTTCCTGGAGGCACTAAAGTACGGTACGCCGCCCCACGGCGGTATCGCCTGGGGACTCGACCGCGTGGTTATGCTGCTGACCGGTACGGACAATATCCGGGACGTAATCGCCTTTCCCAAGACCCAGCGCGGCCAATGCCTGCTCACCGAGGCCCCCACAGCAGTCAACGAGGACCAACTCGAGGAACTGCACCTGCATATACGGCAAAAAGGGCCAAAGTAAGAATATTATGAATTCAAAACCTGCTATAAAGACAATTTTGATATGTTTCTTTTTGGCCGTTTGCAACTTATTGGTCGGTTGTTCAGACGGACCATATCAGGGACCGTATCAGGCGACAGGGATTAAAGTCGGTGAAATAACTGATAGTACAGCCATCGTCTGGGCACGACTGACTCGCTATCCGGAACGGACCGGAGCGGAAGCAGGTATGCCTGAGGTTTCTTACTATAACATCAAAACCGGAGAAACTTTCGGGAAAAACAGAAAAAAAACGGGCAGCAGACATAATTTGATACCCACGGTAAAGTTTCCCAGGGGGAAGACAGTCGATAATATTGAGGGGGCGGTGCCGGGGACATCCGGAAAAGTCAGGGTTCGATACAAAACTCAAAGGGCCGACAGGTGGAAAACCACGGTTTGGCGGGAGGTCGATCCCCAACACGATTACACTTGTCAAATCAAATTGGCCGGTCTGGAGTCCAATGCAAGGTATCGGATAGAGGTAGAGGCGAAGGCGGGCAGAAAAGGGATAAAAGAAAATATCGTGGAGGGTGGTTTTCGGACGGCGCCACGGCCTGACCAACCGGAGCGGGTGGTCTTTACCGTTTCCACGGGCCAGGCATACGGAGATCAGGATGCGCCCAGTGGCGGTTACAAGATTTATCCGTCGATGCTCAAACTTGATCCCAGTTTTTTTGTCCACACGGGAGATATTATTTACTACGACAAGATGGGTAAAAGTTTACCGCTGGCGCGCTGGCATTGGGCTCGCATGTACAGTCTGCCGACCAATATGGAATTTCACCGTCAGGTTGCCGGTTATTTCATCAAGGACGACCATGATACATTGATGGACGATTGCTGGCCCGGCATTAAGACTAATTATATGGGTGATTTCACATTCGAACAGGGCCAAATGGTATTTCTGGAGCAGGTACCTATGGGTGAGCGAACCTGGCGTACTTTTCGCTGGGGTAAGGACCTGCAGATATGGCTGGTCGAAGGACGTGATTTTCGCAGTCCCAACCCAATGCCGGACGGCCCGGAAAAAACAATCTGGGGCAAAGAGCAAAAATCATGGTTCAAACGTACAGTCCGGGAATCGGACGCCACTTTTCGTATTCTGGTCAGCCCTACGCCCCTTGTAGGGCCGGATCGCACGAGCAAGAACGACAACCACGCCAATAAAGGCTTTGCGTATGAAGGCAATGAACTGCGACAATTCATATCGAAACAGAAAAACATGTTTGTTGTCTGCGGGGACCGGCACTGGCAGTATGTCTCGGTTGAGGCGAAAACGGGCCTTCGTGAATATTCCTGTGGCCCTGCCAGTAACGAACATGCCGGCGGCTGGAACCGCGACAATAAAATGCCGGAACATCGTTACCTTAACGTGGTCGGAGGGTTTCTCGCTGTTATTGTGGAACGCAAAGAAGGTGAACCCACACTGGTCTTTCGGTATTATAGCGTTGACGGCGAAATCCTATACTCATCGGACATGATTTAATTGCATCGAAGAACGTATCACAAACACACGACCGATAACACTTTTGTTATTCCAACAAAATAAGGTTGATGCCGACCAAAGCACCAACCTTATAAGTATTTGGAAGACGGGGATGTTATTCTGCTAATCTTATTTATTGCCTCCGTCAACCATTCGTTCGCCATCATGTTTTCCTCACCGACCTCTAACTCCCCACTGGAAAACATCGGCTTCAGAACAATGTTTATATCGGCACATTAAGGGAAGAGGTTCACCGAAAAAACCAGGAACTAATTATTGTAATTCAGTCAGCCAGTCTTCTGATAATATCTCCACATCAGAGAGGTCAACCCTGCCGTTGCGATTTAAGTCACCCGGCTGTTCTTCGGCACTATCAAGCCAATCCCCGATCTGAATTATAAGGTCCGCCATATCGACAATCCAATCATTGTTCAGGTCCGGCAGTAGCGACCACCCTGCCGGGGTTCTGCTCGCCTGGCCTGTCGCTCCATAAGCCCCCATATTAACCCGAACATTTACCACATCGTCCGGTTCGTCCGTCAACTGACTGCCCGGATTGCCGGCGTCTATACATCGACTGGTAACAGAATCGCATATCCAATACCCATCACCCGCAGTAAGATATTGTTCGATGAACAGGTACAGGTCGCCTACGTCCACAATACCACTGCGGTCGAGATCGTAAGGCAAATAATCATCTACCACCATCAGCCAATAGCGGGAAAATTCGGCAAAATCAATCAGATTAACAATTCCGTCACCCTGGAAATCGGCATTGAGATAAGGTTGTGATTCCCCTTGCTCGAAACCCGGAGTTAAAAACTGCATGGCGAATATTTCCAGATCGACAACATCAATTACACCATCACTGTTGAGATCGTATTGTAAAATATCATTTGTTACCAACCAGTAACGGGACAACTCGGCAAAGTCAGTCAGATTAACAATTCCATCACCCTGGAAATCGGCGCTGCGGTAAATCAGTGAGTCCCACCGGCCTGCCTGTGACTTTAAACGATAATTACCATTGGCGGCATCGACAAAGCACGGATCGACATCAATATTACCGACCTCGACCGTTCCCCCTACCCCACTCCAGCCGCCCTGTACATCGCAGTAGGTAATAGTAAATACCGCATTAGCGTCGTGCCACACTTCATCTCCACCGTTCCATAAAATGCTGTTTATTATCAGCAGATCGTTCGGCTCATCGGTTGATATTACGCAGGCTAAAGCGTTACCGTTATCGGCGGTGTTATCGACCATAGTACAGTTCCTCACCTCAGAGACGCCGCCATCGTAGTATATACCTCCTCCGGAGTCTGCTGTATTGGCAGAAAATGTGCAGTACCGGATCGTTACACTGCCTGAATCATTATGCAGCCCGCCACCGTTCGCAGCCATATTTTCACTGAACAGGCAAGAACTCAGCGTTCCCGTGCCGCCGCCCGCTATCCCGCCGCCGTTCTGTGTCGCCTGATTCAGGTTGAACGTACAGTGAACCAGATTCGGATCACTGTCGGAATGACTATACATCCCACCGCCGTCCGCGTCGGTTGAGTTATTGTTGAACTCACAACCGGTCAGTAACGGAGCAGCCCCCTCGTCGATGAACATTCCCCCACCCTGTTCGCCGGCCCAGTTATCGCTAATCAGACAATCGATCAGTGTACCCGTTCCGCCACCTGCTATCCCTCCGCCGTTTTGTGCCGCCTGATTCAGGCTGAACGTACAATTAATCAATTGCGAATCACTTGCAGAATGACAATACATTCCGCCGCCGTCCGTGTCGGTTGAGTTATTGTTGAAGTCGCACCGTGTCAGTATCGGGGTGGCCCTATCGTCAATGAACATACCCCCGCCCTGTTCGCCTGCCCGGTTGTTGCTAAACTCACAATCGCTCAGTGTCCCCGTTCCGCCACCCGCTATCCCACCGCCGTCCGCGTCGGTTGAGTTGTTGCTGAACTCGCACCGGGTCATTATCGGGGCGGACCTCTCGTCGATGAACATTCCACCACCCTGTTCGCCGGCCCAGTTGTTGCTGATCAGGCAATCGCTTAGTGTCCCCGTGCCTCCACCCCAAATACCACCGCCGGCTCGGCCGGAGCGATTGCCGGAGAATGTACAGCGGGTAATATCCGGTTCGCTCGTGTTATAGATATTCAACCCGCCACCGTCGAGTACAGCCACATTGTCCTGAAACACGCAATCTGTGAGTATCGGAGAACTATCGTTATATATGTACATGCCGGCTGCATGTCTGCCCCAATTATTGCTGAAGGTACATCGGGAAATTGTGGGGCTGCTATCGTAATTGTACAGGCCGCCGCCTGTCTTCTGGCAGGCATTGCCACTGAACGTACAGTCTTCTATAGTCGGGCTGCCGGAGAGGTTCCTCATTCCCGCCGCGTATAAAGCTGTATTACCGCGAAACCAACATTGTCTTATGACAATATCCGTATCGACGTTATACATCCCGCCACCGAGATTATCCGGAAAAAACCCGTTGGCGTTACCGCCGGTGATTGTTACTCCGTCTAAAATAGTGTTATCGCCTGCGCCGTTACAGAACAGTACATGATAACAGTTGTCAGCGAGATTCGGTTCGGCCGGCAAGTCGCAGGGGTCGGCAACTTCGATATCATTACCGGCCAGATCACCACTTAAAACAGTTTCGTAAATGCAGGGGTCGCGGCTGTCCCAATCACCTCCGCCGGCAGGGAACCCGCCGTAAATTTCCACGCCGTCAACAAGTTGGAATGTCGCACCCCACCAACCGGAGCCGCAGGGATCGGCTGCGCAGCGGTCGGGCTGGTAAAGACCTTCGGCTATCCAAATCTGGTCGCACGGATCGGCTGTCCACAGGGCATTCTGTAAAAACCTGAACGCCCCGGCCCAACTCGAACCGTCCCCACCCAATGGGGCGCCGGCATCGACATAAACGGTCTGCGCACCAAAGGCTGTTCCGCACAACCCCGTCAGCAGTAGTATAATAATCAGTTTGAAGCTCACAATTTTTCTCCAGTTAGCCGGCATGGGCTGAAGCCCATCCTACACGACTGGGTGGCAGCGTCTGATGTAATCATCAGGCGATGGTATTGGCAAACAGGCGTAAAACTTGTCTATTTTTACGTTTTCAAGTTACGGGCCAATCGTCCTTATCAATTATCATAGGTTCATCTCGAATAGACGACCAATATGCAGCACTGGAATAATACCAATCATCCGGAACTTTGACAAGACCTCTACGGACGGGATTGTTATGTATGTATCTTACCATGGAAAGGATGGTATCCACTGATGTTATATTTCGATCATATCCGCCTCCTTTTTGCCAAAAACAATAGGGTTGAACTTTTTGGCCGATTGATAACTGCGCCAAACCATCAGGTTTCTCCCTCTTTAAATAACCGACAGCCTTAGAAGAAACAGGCTGTTTGATTGCCTGAAGAATAAAAGAAATGGAATAAGATTCTTGACGAGGACATATAAGCAAATGCACATGATCAGGCATGAAAACATAAGCCCAAAGTGAAAAATCATATTTTATCCGAGCCCTTTGTATGGCGTCCACCAGCCAGTTACAAGTCCTGGTCGAAGATAAAAACGAACGATTACGATAACAACTGAACGTTAATTCATGGGCATGGCCGGGTATATTATAACGCTTACATCTTTTGCTGACCTGGTCATCTATCCACATAATAACAGTAAGCCCTCTGCGATATTCGATTCAATTATAAAACACCATCGCCTGATGAGTACATCAGACGCTGCCACCCGTCGGCAATTCGATAATATACATATTGCTAAAACAAACACCAGCCCAAGCACCACAACCATAAAATGTTCTTTTGCCGTTTTCATGAACTAACCATTGTTCTCCCGACTTTTTTTTAGCAACAATCTATCAAGTTCACGCGGACTAAGCGATTCGTTGTACTCATCTTTAATATATTCTTGAAGGTCAAAAATTTTCAAAACAAATCTTTCATATTCATTGTCGAACTGTGCTGTTATTCTATTTCTGTTTATACGCCAATACGGTTTAATAATTCGTAAACCGCTTGTTGCCATAGTATCGAAAATATAAAATAGATTCGGCAAATGAAAATGCAAATACTTTGATGCTAATGATCTTTTATTCATCCCCGTTATACCTTGAAATAAATTTACAAGTTCTGAGTGCGTTTTTAAGATGTAGGGGATGCTATTATTATCAATTTCCCCGAAGTGTCTAATGTTACCAATCCAATCATCAATATCAGAACGCATTATTTCAGGAGCAACAGTGTTTTCGTAAAAAACATCGTTTTCTATTTTTTTGGTTTTATTGTTTTTTCTTCGTTCTATAGCGGCTGCATATGTTCGACCAATAATCCATATTTTTGCGATAACAATATCTACACTTTCGTGCCGAATATTCTCTTGACACATTCTATATAGAATATTGTTAGCAAATGTCCAATTATCTTCATTTTTCGCATATTCGATGTCCTCTACGGTCACATACATGGGTATTTCCTTCCAATCAAATTATATTTTCCTTACTTTAATTATTGATATGAGTTTTTTTTCTTATATTACTCCAACAACCCTCCCTATAGAAGATTGTTGGTCAATTGACTAATCATAAGTTCTCTTAAAGCTTTATTTCTGTTCTTCATCAAAAAGATATTGCAACTCCTGCGGAAATCGTTCCCGCAAATCCTCTCTGAAAATGCCTGTTGCGGCATCTACGACCTCTTTCCCCATAACAATTTTAAGGAATGAAGCAACTTCACCCCAAAAATCATTTTTATCTTCCAGCAGTAATTTCCTGCCCGGTACCTTATAACTTCGTTCCGCATCTATCAGCCATACGGGCGATTCATACTCTTTAGTGGTATTCGAAGTGTAAAGCCTTGGGAACGGGTAAAACTTCCTGAATCTTGGGTATTGTTTGTCTTGTGATAATACCCTGAACAACACCTGATCGATCCATACACTCCAAAACAAACCGCTGCACAATTGTGCTTGTTGTTGTTTTTTGTCGAGTAGTTTTATAACTTCAGATGTGTCACTTTGAGAAAAACCTTTATGGTGACCATACCAATCAATTAATTTCTTTATTTCAATACACCACTTTTTCAGATTGTCTGAAGGATATTGTAGCACCGCGGTGGCGGTGGCGGCAGCTGTGGCAGCAGCAAAACTCGATGAGGAGTATTGTTCATTCCCTTCTTTTTTACTAATCTCAAGTTGGCCGTTTTTAAAATGTCCGATCAATTGGTTCTTTTTACAGATTATATCAAGGCTCTTTATGATTCCGTACCCGGGTTGACCAACTGGGATATTGTTCAGTGTAATATTTATATCAGTAAAACCCACACTGCCGAGAAAATAAAGACCACAAGTTACACCTCTGACGGTTAATAATTTTCCCGTCATCAAATCAGCGGAGTATTTATTTTCTAAAGGTGATAAATCGTTGTATTTTGCGTAACCCAATATCTGTATAGCTCTGAGCCTGTTTAAAAAATCGTTTCGTGGAATATTCTTTTTCTTTTTATCTTCTATACGAAGAATTGTAGATTCAGGTACCCCTAATATCTTTGCGAGTTCGCCGCGAGATATTGATGCGTTTTCTCGAATCAATTTCAATTTTTCCGAACAATTTTCCGGCGTGATTTTGTCTTCCACATTGTCCTCTTGTTTCATTTTTGTATTTGGATCCATCAACTTAATTATACCACACAATTACTTGCGAGTCAAAGCAAATATATCAATATCCTTGCATATCCTTGCGAAAAAATACAACTGCTTTATTCACAATTAGATAGGGCGAAAATTGGTGTGCGGCTTGCATTTGCGATGGTCGCCCCTTTTTTTCAGCCGAATTTTTGCTCACTTTTATCAACTTTTGTCGAAAACCCGCGAAAACCGTTCATTTTGATAAAATAATTTTTCGCCGTTTCCGGAAAATCACAAAAAATGAACGGTTTTCGGGCATTTCTGAGCATTTTCGAATAAAATCGAATAGAAGTGAAAAACCCGTCTTTTACGTGGAATAAAGACTTACGGCAATTTTCTGATGTGAAAAATAACGACTTACATCAATTATTTACATTGTTGAATTCGCTGCCGTTCACTGATCAGATCAGTTCGCGTTTGACGCGGTTGCCGACGGATGTGAGGATTTCGTTAGGGATTGTGTCAGCTTGTTTGGCCAGGGCGGCGGCGTTACAAAGACTGTCCGGTTGATCGTCGATAACGATTACCTTCATCCCCTCGGCGGGGCCGGGCACCAGAGTCAAATCGATAATAGTCAGGTCCATACTGACTCGGCCAATGATGGGCAAATACAGCTTGCCGTACCGAAAGACAGCACGGTTGGACAAACTCCGCAGCAACCCATCATTATAACCAACCGAAACTATCCCGATGGTCATATCACGCGGGGCAATGAAAGCACGGCCATACCCGCACGAGTGCCCCGCCTTGAGAGTCTTAACCTGTATCAGCGTTGCCTCGATACGAAGAGCAGGCAGTAAATCAACCGGCTCAGCAGCGCCCTCCGTAAAATCACGATACCCGTAAATTCCGATACCACAGCGTACCATATCAAAATGAGCCTGCGGGACCCGCAACGTCGCTGATGTATTGGCGGTGTGTTTGAGGATGTCGCTTCGCTGATCCAAACCGCTATCGGTAAGAAAGTTCTGAAAGAGGCCAAGCTGCTTATGAGTAAAACTTAAATCGTCCTCATCAGCGGAAGCGAAATGAGTATAAACGCCCCTCAAACAGAATTTTTTATCCTGTTCGATCAATTGCAATAACGCAATGGCATCCTGGTCGGGGCAGCCAAGCCGTCCCATCCCGGTATCGATTTGCAGGTGTACATTCAAAGCAGGCAGTGAACCATCGAGTTGCTCCGCTGCGTATCGCAACCCTTCCTGTGAACAAATCGTACAATGAAACCCACGAGCCTGAGCAAGCTCGATCTGTCGGACATCCATCCCGGCAAACAAAGGGCGATGTACAAGAACAGGTTTATCCTGTCTATCCTGTCTATCCTGTCGATTCCGAAGGTTCTGAAGAAGTGGATAGATTTCCTCGGCCTCTTCAAAGGAGGCCACGGCAAACATGTCGGCCAAATCGATAAGGCAGGGAGCAACCAATTTGGCCCGATGTCCGTAAGCGTCGGCTTTTACCTCTACGCATAGCCTGGTCCCAGCTTCGCAGTGGTTTTTGAGTACCGCAGCGTTATGACGAAGGTTCTTTCGGTTGATATACGCCCTGAGCATTTGTTATTGTTCATCCAATTTGTAAAAGCCTGAAAGAAACCGTCAAAACAGAACAACAGCATGGGCTGAAGCCCATCCTACACAACTACATAACTCGTCAGTCAAACGCAAGCAAAAAAGTACAATGCTCCCTTTTCCCTTCCACTCTTTCACCTTCTTGCCGCCTTTTTCTTTCCACTCAAGGTATGTGGAGATGTAGCCCCATTATCTTTCTGTTCCTGTAGCAGCTTCTCCAACTCTTTCACTATCTCAGGGTGTTTTTTGGCGACGTTATTTTTCTCTTGTACATCTTCCTCGATATTAAAGAGATTATTTTTAACGAGTTTCCATGAACCTTTGCGAATGGAAAATCTCCCGCCATAATCGTGGTGTATAATTGAGTTCCTGATCTCTCCTTCTTCTCCGAGAAGTACCGGCAGTGCATTGAAACTGTCTTCGCCCATATCTTTATCGAGTTTATATTCGACTATCGCGGCAAAAGTTGCCATCATATCGGTAAGGCAAACAAGCACATCATTTTCGGTACCGGGTTTAATCTTCCCCGGCCAACGTGCGACAAACGGCACTCTATGCCCTCCTTCCCAGAGGCTTGTTTTATACCCGCGTAAATCCCCTGCGCTTTTATGCCCGAAATATTTATTTTTACCTGTTTTGGGCGTATCTATACCGGCAGCTTTGGGACCATTATCGCTTGTTACGATAATAAGTGTGTTTTCCTCTATTTTCAGTTTCTTGAGCAAACCTGTAATTTGTCCGACCATCCAATCCACCAATTGCACATGATCTCCGCGCCAACCTGCCTGGCTTGTACCTCTCATGAATTCGGGCATTATATTGGGACGATGCGGCGCTTCAGGGGTAAAGTGCAGGTAAAAGGGAGTATCGGGGTTGGTATTTACGTGTTCCTTAATAAAATTGATTGCTTTTTCTGTGTAGATTTCATCTACCCGGTATGAGTCCCAGTCTTCTGCGACAACCGCCGGGCCTTTGGCATGGCTGTCATGCCATTTCCGATACCTTTCAGGAAACTCTCTGACCGTCGGATCATAAACATTAAAGTCTATCGGTTTCAGCTTACTCATAATTTTATGGTTCTCGACGAATGTCAATGGATACAGATTTTGAGCGGCTGCCGTAACAAATGAATAATTGAACCCCAGGTCTTTGGGACCTCTCCCCAGGTATCCCTTGGAGTAATCAGCGGGTGCTTTATCTTCCCAGCCGAGGTGCCATTTTCCAATTTGCGCAGTTTTATAGCCGCGTTCCTGCATCATGTTTCCGATTGTTTTCCTGCCGGGTTCGATCAATGAATAATTATATCCACACCAGAATACCTCCTTTTTGAGTCGGCTTCTCCAGCAATATCTTCCTGTAAGAACACCGTAGCGGGTCGGTGTACATACCGCCGAAGGACTGTGGGCGTCTGTTAAACGTATTCCCTGTTCCGCCAGCAAATCAATGTTGGGAGTTTGAATTTTTTCGGCTCCGTAACAACCAAGATCGCCATACCCCAGATCGTCAGCCATAATGTAAATAATATTGGGTTTTCGTCTCTGCGGATACTTCGGCGCTGCAAACAACGATGCTGAAAACAGACTGGCAATACCGATACCTGATACCTTTAGAAATTTTCGTCTTGTATATTGCATATTATCCTCCTGTCCAATAATTCGTAACTATTCAGGCCTACAGGCCTGAATCCGGTTAACCAGAACTGCCTCATCATTTCAATAAAGCGGAGGTAATCAATCTCTTTATGGAAGACTTCGGATCGACCATTACCACGATTGATTACATGGTAACACATCTCGCCCACACTTGCTCCGGCTGTTCATGGCATAATGTCAGTAGTTTAAATGCTCGTCTGCCGAACGTAAACAAAAAAGACGCCGGCGTCAAAAGTTCCTTTTCCCTCCGAAGGCGATAGGCCCATTGCGAGACAATAAAATAGAGTGTTAACATTTCAGCCTTGTGAAGTATAATGCCGATATGAAACCACACGCATTAAATATGGCGGAAAAGACCGAAATGGAACAAAACACAAGCCACGATTCGAATGAAACTCCACCAAAAAAGCGTAGAAAAATCATAAAACGCTTCCTGATATTAATAGTCCCGTTCATCGTTGTTTGCGTTTTTTGCCTGTATTGTAATAACAACTGTTCGTTTATGAATGACGAGGAATTCGTTAGGCGTCTGGATGACAGTATCGAAAAAGCAACCGGCTGGGTAAGATCGCACAGGAATGATATACTCACTCGCAAGAACATGGCACTTCTTCGGATGCTACAGGATGCCGACCAACTCCACAAAGAACCGTTATTCGGGGAAATTGTCCAGAAGATTATGTCTTTGCCTTTAAGGCCCGATTGCTGGAAACGACTGATCGACCCTGAACATCCGGTTCAGTACAGGGAAATTCACCATCTTATAAAAAATGAAGTCATCGATAATAAATGGATACTGTATGCCATCGCGCCAAAAAAAGCCAAATTAACCGAAGCCCAAATGAAGGATTTCTTCGACCCCGACCGGTGGCAAAAACGACAACTCACTCATCAATTGTGGGCTTTGATCCACCTGCGACGCAGTACTGGTTCAGATGAAAAAACAGATTGCCTTATCGAGCAGCTTTGCGACAGAATCACCCGGCAGGTAACCCGCAATATGCCGATAGTAGATATATATATCCAAAAGGTGGCTTTTGTCCTTAAAGCCGGGTTCCCCCAAAAAATCAAACGCCGATGGATCGAAAGAATCATCACTAATCAACAAAATGACGGCGGATGGAATGACCGGTGGTATTGTTTCAGATCCAGAACCAGACCATCCTTTGACTTCGACAGTCCTGCCAGTAATCAACATGCCACCATTCAGGCACTGTGGCTGTTGTACCAGGTTAAATATTGTTATCCGAAACATTTCGGGCTGGAGAAAACCCCCTGAACTAAATCAAAAAGCAGGCATAAAACCTGTCGCACGGACAGACAGCCGGTTTTGGCGGCGTTTTTAGGGCTTTTGGCGGTTGCATCAAAAATAACTGGACAACAGTTGAAAAATGACCATAATATTTGGGTTTCAGACACTTGGTACCTGGGGTGAACCGGGAAAACGAATCGAGTGTGAGATATGGACAACTGTTTTATGAAAGGACTATCGCTGTGATTAAGGTATTGGTATCAGACAAATTGGCCCAAAAAGGGCTGGACCTGCTGGCCGGGATGGATGACGTTGAGGTAACTGTTAAAACAGGACTTAGCGAGGATGAGCTGGCTTCGATTATCGGTGATTTCGACGGTCTGATCATACGCAGCGGCAGTCAGGTTACCGCCAAAGTACTGGAAAACAGCGGTCGATTGAAGGCAATCGCCCGTGCCGGCGTTGGCGTCGATAATATTGATATTCCGGTAGCGACCCAAAAAGGGATCGTGGTAATGAATACGCCCGACGGTAATACAATCAGCGCCGCTGAGCATTCCATCGCCCTGATGATGGCCCTTTCTCGTCATATCGTCCAGGGCTGCAACTCGCTCAAGGCCGGTAAATGGGACCGAAAGTCCTTTATGGGCACCCAGCTTATCGGGAAAACACTGGGGGTAATCGGCTTAGGCCGAATCGGGATGGCTGTGGCCCGCAGGGCGATGGGGCTGAAAATGAAGGTCATAGGCTTCGATCCTGTTATCTCCGCCGAAATAGCCGAGGAAGCAGGCGTGGAAGTTATCAGCGACATAGACGAACTGTGCCGCAAAAGTGATT
>Ga0255394_10035_pt1 | contig 16404 bp, 7 predicted proteins | sample ANMaggSeSYBR01D3_FD_182112 | JGI IMG/M metagenome (GOLD analysis project Ga0255394, IMG submission 182112) | Sediment cell enrichment communities from methane seep in Santa Monica Basin, California, United Staets - ANME aggregate JGI... | ecosystem: Environmental > Aquatic > Marine > Cold seeps >...
TTTATCTGAGGGTTTTCCATCAATCTCATACAGGAATAATCCTTCTTCACCATCTGTAGATATTACATATTCTCGATTGCCCACTCTTTTAACCTCTACAGCCGACACGCTTCTCAGTGCATCTAACAGGCTGCTTTCTTTTGGCAGTTCGATGTTATCAACTTTAGCAAATTTATCTAGTATATTATTTATATTTTCTGATTTGAGCTTGAGTACATGGGTTCTGCCGAATTCTTTTCTTTCAATAAGGTCGGCATCTTCCAATATCCTGACATGCTTTGCCGCAACAGGGACCGAGATATTTAATTCCTTTGCCAGTCCTGAAATATGCATTTCAGTATCAGCCAGTACCTGCAGCATATTCATGCGGGTGGAGCTTCCCATTGCCTTGAAGACTTTATTATCTATCTGGGTCATAACTATTACCTTAAACCGAAGTGATATTTAAGTTATTCTTTTATGACCGGCACGGAATTATTCCAATATTACTTTGGAAGTGTTCAATCAACTATTCAGTAGCTAACACTTTTTGTCACAATAGTCATTCAAAAAGCAATTTGACCCTCTAATCATTAAATTTACGATCCTGCCACAACATCCTTTTTATCGTATTGAATAAAAGTTTCGTATGCCTTTGAACACACGTCTGGATTTAAGCCATCCAGATAGCCACAATATCGCTTCAAACAACATAGTACCCACTCATCCTACTTGCACAGCTTCCTCAATTTTTTTGCTAAATTGCCTATTATGCTGTTGACTATATGAATCCCGGTATTTTCCAAGCCCTGAAGAATGGTTGAAGTAAAATCCTAATAAAATTCCTGAATTGCCTAATATTGGCACGTCTCAGTTTCGTGGAAATCGCTCTCCATCCACTCAGGAAAAGCCCAACCACGCGTTTATTTCCCTCGGGTGGTTTGATAACCTCTCCTGTTTCTTCTTTTCTCACTCTTTCAAGCACACATAAGACATATGCGAAAGCAATCGGAATCAGTAAAGTTTTTATCCTTTTTGGATCAGTTACTCTGGTCTTTTCGAGATCAAAGGCGTTTGTTTTTCAATCTTTATGCATAGGCTCGATACCAAAACGCTGCCCGTATACTTTATTAGCTTTATGAGGATTGTTGAGTGTCGTGGCTAAAACCATCGCTTCTTCATATTTCTCGTCCTATGTCAGCACAACATTCATCTTAAAAGTACTGTCTCGTGTTATCATTTGGTTATGAAGAACATAATGTGATCCCCTTCCCATCTTTTCTAACAATTTTGCAATCTTTGTTTCCGACATGTTTTCACTTTTTACGTACATACTTGTTTTCATTCGCAGTGTAGCCTCCACACCATACGTATTTTTAAGCCATTCAGCCAGCTTTGGGCTGGAAAATTCTCGATCTGCAACAACATGGATCGGTTTGCCAAAAAGCCACTCCATCTGCTGCAATCCTTCGATAACCGGTGTCAAGATACGTTTCCAGTGTTCGAAAGAACTGTTTCCTTCTCGATCAAGGACAATCCAGTATAACGGTAGAACACGCCTTTTATAACCGACTGCTACCGATAGAATATTTATGTATTTGCAGCGGTTCTCCCAATCTGTGCGATCAATTGCCAGCATGATTTCGTCTTGTTGTGACAGAAGTGGACGCATAAGACGGATTAACGGTACAAGTGTTATGGCTGGTGACAATTTTTTGTTGGATAAAAAGCGACGGATGCGCTGTATACATGCCATCTCACTTGGACCATCTACAGCTAAAGATTCGCCCAATCTTGAAATATGTGCTTTGTTGTCTTCCAGCAAGCAGACAACCAAAAGAGAGAGCATATTTGTTAACGGTTTTGACAAATTTAAACCAATTTCTGAAACTAATTTCAATATAGTTCCATGAAAGTAACTATAGCTATTCAAATCATTCATCCCCTACAACTTTATGAGACTCTTCCATTTTTACATGAAATTTTTAAAGCCTCAACAGTTTAGGAGCATAATGTTTAAAAAGTGTTAGTTACTGAATATTACCGGTCTTATTTTTGAAAACCATATTATCTATTTGGATACCATATGTTATCTAAATAATATAGTATATCAATATCTGCATCCATGTAACATCGGGACTCATCCTCCTGATTTGAAAACCGTGGCGTGAATATGCAGCACGGTTTTTATCTGTTTACTATAGATTTCCTGATAACTATGAATACCGGACATCAAAATACACATCCTCCAAAGAATTACAGATCAAGACCGACATATGAACATCAAATGGTGCTAATAATTAATTTGAATAGCTAATTTGTAGACGTCAGCTTTTAATAAAATGGCTAACAAGCCGTTTGCTTGCTATTTTCAGTAACGTATCTACACGACCAAATAACGGACAGGGATTTAAATGGATATAACTTTTGGATTTGAAATTATCCAATTATTCAAATCGGTAGCACAAACAGGAATATATGTTATTTCGGCAAACCTGTTATATCCGGTTATAATTGTACTGTTGGGCTTACTTGCCTGGAGTTTCATAGAGGTTGGCGGTTTCTTCACAGAGTGGCGAGCCAGGCACAGTGATTTCTGGTTGATCGAAAACGGAGCTTTAAAAGCGAAGGGAATAATGGAAGCAAACGATTTTGCAAATGTACCAGTCATTCTTAAAAAATTCTGCTCAAACAGGTTTCATTATTTTTTTATTAACAATCTTTCAGAATTCCAGGATGACTTCCATAACAAAGACCTCATGGGTCTCAGAGTTGAAAAGTTGTTACAGGAGTGTGATGCCGAAATAATAAAAAGACTTGAAAAATCAAGGTTTGTGGCAAAAGCAGGTCCCATGTTCGGTCTGATGGGGACGCTCATACCAATGGGACCGGCACTGGCCGGGCTTGCAGAGGGCGATATACAAACGCTGTCTGATAACCTTATTATTGCATTCGGTACAACAGTTGTCGGACTGATGGCCGGGGTGAGCGGGCATATGGTCGCCATGATCAGGGACAGATGGTATACAAAGGATATGAGCGATATAGAATATATCTCTGAAATGTTATTTGGCGAACATGTTATTACTATTGAAAAATCAAAACAACCGGATCCGGACGAACTATTAAAGAATAATATTTATGATACGGTAAAGGTAAGTTTCGGATTCGTTTATTATGACATGTTCTTTACACCAACAAGTGTGGTCATTGCAAGAACTGCCGGCAGTATACTATCCCAACCGCTAATTCTTGCAGCTTTGTTTGCTGCAGTGAACATAGTGATCCTTGTTATCGCTGAAGCAGGTTATACCGCACTGCCTTCTTACCTATATTTGACATTCATCAATCTATTGATGTTAGTAATAATTTTATATTCATTATTTTTAACAAGAGAACATGCAAAACAAAAATCCTATGAACTGAGTGAACTTCATCCGGATGAGATACTGAAAAATGATACACGTAACGTTGAGATACGCTATTCGGATATTAAAGAAATTAATATTTCGAAATCTGTAATGAAAATATTCACAGACAGCCAATGTCTTAAAACCGGTCGTATTGTGTCCCGGAATTATTTGAACAGGATACAGACCTTACCCATTTCTGTGACAATTGGTGAGAAAACATGAGATATATGAACCGCAGAAAAAGTAAAACATATTTAGATGACGATCCCATGAGCAGTGTTGCGAACCTCTTTGATGTTGCCATGATATTTGCCATCGGACTGCTTGTGGTTGCACTGACGCACTTCGGGGTAGAAGAACTGATCACCCAGAGTGATGTCACTATTGTAATGAATCCCGGACAGGAGAACATGCAGGTGATAATCAAGCAAGGTGATGATATAGAGAAACTTGAACTGACCAAAGAAGAGGTTTCTACAAGCGGGAGGAAGTTCGGAACAATCTACCAGACTGACAGTGGAGGCTGGGTGCTTGTTAAGGGGGCGTCCGGTGATTAAACTGGCATTGATACTGTGTTTATTCTCGGTAATGGTTATACCGGCTACTATTGCATCTGCAGATGAGATACAATGGGAGTCCGGCGGTAAAGCCGTACTATACCAGGGTGATAATTACACACTTGAAGAATATGCAGTAGAGGTTGCCGATTTTGATAAAGAGAACGGCATGGTTCTATTACATTTGACAAAAAATGGTGTGATTTTAAGCAAGGCTGTTCTTAATGCAACGCTTGATGAGTATATTTATGAGGATGAGATCAAGATCAATATTTACAATACTACGGATGATGCTTTATCACATGCTCCGACCATGTGGGAAAATCCCCGTATACATATTGAATTAAATATAAAGGAAAAACCGTGCATTTATCTGGATGTCACCACTGATCGCACAAAATATAAGCCAACTGATTCTGGCATACGTGTTACCTGTAAAATTGTGAATAATGGCGCAGCTATCACTGATATGAATATGTATATTGATCCGGAGGGGTTGCGTGTAATCGATGGAAGATCCACTAAACAAGTGGATATACCAGTCAACTCATCCAGTACTGTGACGACAAGACTGAGGGTCCCGTCAATGTTGCGAAAGCAAACATTTGATATACCGGTTACTCTAAGCTGGGTGGACATTAATGGAGTGGCACGCAATCTGTCACGTTCAACATTAATAACCGTTCTACCCATCTGCAACCTTAAAGTAACAAAAACAGCAGGGGATAGTATCATAGAATTGTATGTACCTGTTCGTATCGAAGTAGAGAATACGGGTATTGTCAATTTGTCGATCAAGTTAAGTGACCATGTTCCGCAGGATTTTGAGCTGGTTGATGATCAGGACCTGAACTGGCATTTTGATCTCAAACCACATGAGAAGAAATGCTACTCATATTTCCTTAAAGCGCAAAAACCAGGCGAATATCCCACTGGCCCTGCCATTGCACAGTGGAACATGCAGGGAGAAAATTTTAGTGTAACATCCAATGCACCTTCGATAATAATAGACGGGGCATGCATCATTATTAACAAAACCGCGCTCCCTGGTGAAGTCGATATCGGGGATAATGTGACAGTCACGCTATCGGCTATAAATACAGGCAATGCCCCAGCCACTGTTTATGTGACCGACCATATTCCAGCAGGCACGCGAATGCTTGATGGAAATACCACACTGGGAACCACATTAGAAGAAAAACAATCGTGTTCAACAACGTATATTATCACAATGGGATCAGCCGGAAATATAATACTTCCATCACCCGTCGTTGAAATCATCAATGATGCTTATTCCAGGGTGCAGATATCAGAGATAATTTCCATTAATGTCTCATCGCCCCAGGCTACAGAAACTGTTCCTGAACCAACGGTCCAGCACCAGGCAGTAGAAAGCACGGGACCAGGACTGCCAATATTCGAGGTTGCATTCACCATAGTTGTCATACTTCTTCTCTGGGTTTTGATCAGGAGAATCGAATGAATCTTTCAATTGAGTGAATCTGGCACTTCAACTTTTCTTTCTGTGAAAACCTCTGGGTAGATGGAGATGATGTTTCGCATCAATAAGCGAGCGCTTCTCGTTGCGGTGTCCGTGATACAGTAATCCCAGTATAAAGAGCAAGCAGATAATAAAAGCTGCTGGTAAAGCTCCTCCCCCACCGGAACTGCCAGGACTGGCATCACCAAACAGGAATCCTGTGATCTCGCTTATTCTCTCTTTTACAGAACTGCTCGTATCACCTGAATATTCCAATCCGCCTGCTCCTGCCTCACTACTTTCGCCAGTGTCATCTCCGGATCCGATCCCGCCGCTGGATCCGCCCCTAGTGCCGCCGTCATATCCGGGACCGTAGCCAAAAAAGGTTTTGTTCGTGAGCACTTCAATTTCTATTGTCATATTGTTATTCGTTTTATCCACATCATCAGCCAGATCCACCGTGCCTGTGAGGGAATATGTTCCTGTGTCATCCGGAGTCCAGTTAAAACCTACCGATGTGTTATTAATGTCATTATTGTTATCATTGTCAGTACCATCATTATTTTGCAGCGAGGTAGTAGTATTATTCTCCAGCCTGCTATTGATCATCAGGCTCACATCAAACGAGATGTTCGTCCCGGACCCAATGCTCTGGATATGCACCGTTATATTAATGTTCCTTCCAACCGGATTCACGTACGGTGCATCAATTGCTGTTACAGCAAGGTCGGGTTGATGATCTCCAACTGTAACATCCTCTGTACACCAGTTATTCATCGGATCTGACTCGGTCACGTTTTCATCGGCGTCAACCGTTACCATTAGATGGTGATTTCCGGTTCGTTGGGGTGTCCAGTTAAAGGAAACATTCGTTACATTACCAATATCCAGTGAAGGAACTGTTATTTTATCGATTTGCCCGTTTTTATCCGTAAGTGCCACACTGTAACTTTCACTTACATTGGATTTACCAATATTATTAATTTGTGCAGTTATGACCACTGTTTTTCCGACATTTATCTCATCCGGTACATATATTTTTTCCACGGTAAGATCGGGTAAGGTGTTAGAACCGAATGCAATCACCCGGCCACCCCCAATCGTATAGACCTTTCCATTAGCTATAGCAGGCGATGAACCCCCGTAGTCCGAGTGCCAGAGCACGTCTCCTGTAAACGCGTCAAGGCAGTATAATCCGGCATATCCGGGTACCATTCCGGTTCCTTCCTTTCCAACAAAAACCTTTTTATCTGCAGAAACTGCGGGCGAGTTTGTCCAGCTTCCCAGCTTGTCCTTCTCGTTCTTCCATATCAATTCACCATTTTTCACGTCGAAACAATATATCACGTGTTCACCGAATCCCGATGATATATATACATAACTTCTGGGTGAGCCGGATGGTGCATAAAATGCAGGTGTTGAATCTGTTGTTATAATACTGTTCTTCCATACCTCAGTTCCATTACCCGCATCAAGTGCATACAGCATACCAAGTCCGTTGAAATTATAGGTCGTAAAATATATAACGCCGTCTGAAACCGTAACCGAACCGCATACATTCCAGTCCACGGTTGCGCTCCAGAACTCATAGGCATCGTTCATATCTATGGAATATACTTTCGATCGTTCATCTGGATATCTAAAATCACCGAAGTATGCCCTGCCATATGCAACAGCAGGCACAGATTGGGAATTTTTCACTATCTCAAACCTCCATATCTCGATACCATTGTCTGCATCAAGGCAGTAATAGTGTCCCCCGTCCCAGCTTCCGACATACACTTTCCCGTCAGCCACCGCAGGACCGCCATTGACAGAACCTCCTCCGTCCGGGAATGTAAATGTCCACAATACCGGTCCTCGATCCTCTTTTGTTGCATCGATACAGTACACCCCGCGTCCTGAGGAGACGTAGATCTTACCCTTATGATATGTAGGCGTTGCCCACGACACGTATTCCCTGGGAGCGATCTGTGTACCCCAGAGCACCTCGCCATTCGATTCGTCCAAAGCTACAAGATAGGTATAATCTGAATAGTCCTGGTTCCATCCGGCACAATATACAAATATCTTTCCGTCTGCAACAATAAGGGAAGAAGAACCTTCTGCTCCGATATCGTCACTGATCCAGGCAATCTCATTCGTATCAGGTGTTTCTGATAGTGAAAAACCAGCATTGCTGTGGAACTCTCCCCACTCCGAAGCTGAATTTTTATTATATACGTAAAATAGATCGGATCGTTCCTCTTCTGTAACGGCTCCCCAGCGTGCGACCACCTTTACCTGGTATTTTCCATCAATTACATCATCCGTATCCCACATATACGACCCATTGTTTGTTATGTTTGCTGCAATAGTATTCCAGCTATGGCCCAGGTTTGCAGTGTAGAGTAGATCAATCGATACCGGCTCTTCGTATATGGCATTCCATGTTATGTCCTGAATACCTGTCCATATCTCACCGCCCAGAGGTGAGAGCAATTCAAGATATATCCGGTTTGCCGCTATTACGCTTGCTGTCAGGTTATTATTCGTTTCGTTCGTTTCCGCAACATTATTATCCGGATCCATACAGACCGTAAGATTATACGTTCCGTTCGTATCAGGGGTCCAGTCGAACCATACACTGCCGTTATAAGTGTCAAGTCCCGTCTTTTTACCGATGTGGATATCATTTACAAACAGGGAGGCATTAAATCCTTCTGCCGTGCCGTTTACAGCTATGGTTATCCTGTTCGTTTCGTTAAGAAAGAGGACCGTGGACGTTATCTGTTCCGGTATGATATCAGGAAGTATGACCTCAAACTCCTGTGAAATATTGTTATTCGTTTCATTCGTTTCTGCTATATCATCATCGGAATCGATCACAGCTTTTATCGTGCAGTTCCCAAGCCTCGTCGGTTTCCATATAATGCTACCATTCGTACCCGTATAACATGTGATGTTGGATGTCTTACCTACAACTGTCCCGTTTTCTATCAAAGAGACATTGAAGTATTCCGCTGTACCCCCAATTGACACAATAATATTATTAGTTGCATTCACATAGACCGGACGGGTGTTGACCGCTAACGGGATAAGGTCAGGAAGTGTCACGTTCACATACTCTGTCAGAATATTATTTGTCTCGTTACGCTCTGCCACATCTGCATCAGGATCTACAACGAGTTCAAGTGTATGTATGCCAGTGCGCGAAGGCCGCCATTCGAATGGCAGCGTGACGACATTCCTGATCCTGTTGATCCTTCTATTACCGATAAGCTCACCGTCCGCTTCCAACATTACATTAAAACTCTCATCGGTCGTACCATTTATCGAGACCATTATGATGTTCGTTGCATTCACATACGTTTTTGAAGGCCGGTTTATCACGTGGGGATATAAGTCGGGAAGAGATACATTCACCTGGCGTGTTAGCACGTTGTTGTATTCATACAACTCCCTGATCCTGCTATTTGAATCAGCCGCAATGGTTAGATTATGAATTCCGGTACGATCCGGTTTCCACTGGAATGATACTGTGTTCATTGAATTTTGCCATACCGACCAGATGCTTTTATTCTCAACAGGCACACCCTCGCAAAACAGGGTGGTGTCAAAGATTCCGCCATTGCTACTGATGTCTGCGGTAAGAGTATATGTCGTATTTACGCATATCTCGCTTTCGAGCATAATATCACCAATCGAGACATCTGGCAGTTTATAATCTTCTCTTACTGTTTTGATCAGTACGGGATAAGGCGTCCCGTACAGTGCAGTGGGTGCAAATATGGTTGTCCTTGAAGGGAAGAGGGACAGGTTTGCGGTATAATTAAATGATCCGTCATCCTGCTGCAGGCTTACCAGATAGTCCAGCGGGCTGTTACTGTTTTTCGTATAGGTCAGTGGGTTTTCTCCTGCTGCTGTTATTGCCTGTATCGCATAAGAGGTTGTAATCGCATCTGAAAAACCGCCATTGTCCATTTGTGTGGTTTTGAGATAGTTCAATGTATCTGTTATGACCTGCAAATCCCTGTTCTCTCCAGCGGCAATGAGCGCCTGGATCACGAGAGATGTTGTTTTGACATCACTGTTCCCATAAGGTGAGATCCATCTACCGTCTTCTTTCTGTTGATCTTTTATATTTGATGCTGCGTTTGAGATCATCCCAATATCCTTATCTCCACAAGAGACAAGTGCAAGGATTGCAAGTGCATCATCCTCAACGATATCCGGAGTTCCGAACTGCTCACCGTCATAGAAGGATTTGAGCATCACAAGATAATTCACATCCCCGAAGTTCGTTGGATCTTCTCCGACTGCACTTATCACAAGGATCATTCGTGCAAAGTCTTCAGTGGTTGTGAGGGCGCATGGATTGGTACCGAGTGACAGTCCTGTTACAGAGTCTTTCGGCTCATTTTTCAGGTAGTCAATGAGCGAATTTTCGTATGGCTTCCATCTTCCACTCGCAGGGTCTTCACCCACCGCGGTTATCCCAAGTGCAGCCCATGCAGAATTAGAGAATCCGCTAAGACTGCCACTTATAGGCATCTGCGAACTATTCAAAAAATCGAGCGCAGATATGATATTATCAGTATAATTAAACATGGGCGAGGATGCCATTACATTGATCGAGAATTCATTATCTGTTTCATCCACTTCCCTCATCTCATTTTTAGGGTGCATATCAACCGTTAGATTGTATGCCCCCACATCCCTGGGTACCCACATAAAACGCAGTATCCTGTTCTCCCTGTTTTTCATTGTGATGACCCTGGATTCAACTTCGATATCGTTTACCGTCAGTTTTACCTCTAAGCGCTCAGATTCCGGATATGTTCCTTCACGTTCAATTGATGCAAGTATTCTATTTTCCCTGCCGGTATAGATCTGGGATGGTCTTGAAATCCCTGTTGTAATGAGGTTAAAGGTGAGGCCATGCGGTTCGATCATGGGATAATGATCGTTTATCCTGCCGCTGGTATACGCTGAATCTGCAATTCCATCCCCATTACTGTCATTGCTGGTAAACCCATTCCAGTAATTTCCGGTATAGTTCCTGTATTCGCTTGCATTGTACAGGTACTTCATCGAAGCTGCCGAATTCCAGTGGTTGCATCCGTGATCTATTGCAGCTATGCCGCCGTTCTCATGTGGAAATAAATTGTTAAGGTGTAGTGTGTTATTGAGTGTGTTATTATCTGCGAGATTAATACACTGTACAAAATGATAGATCGTGTTATTGCTAATCAGATTGTTTCTAGAGTTTACCAGCCATATGCCTACAGTTCCAACCGGTTCGGTGAGATACCTTTTTTCTTTACCTGACAGGACGTTGCTTACGATGCGGCAGTATTCGGAATTTACAAGTTTTATGGCGTTATTCGGGGCATCTTCGGTATGACCATCATGATGAAGTATCAGATCTGTCAGCGTTATGTTATTCGATCGTTCAACCGCAACAAGTCGTATATTTTGAAGCGAGGTATTTTCATTAATGCCCGTGGCTTCTGCTGTAAATCCACGCAATTCTATCTGGCTTGAGTTGAATATCCGTATCATGTCAAGTCCGGGTTTGTTTATAAACGCAGTTCGTATCATGATTTTTGCACATTTGCTGCTGCCGATCAGCTTTAGATAGTGCTTATCATCTATTGTTATAGGCGAATACTGATCTCCTGTGCTGAGCCAGTGTTCGCCATCCCGGATATAGATGAACGTGTGTGGTTTTGCATGATCTATCGCATCCTGGATCGTGGAATAATCATTCGGTACATGAATGATCGAAAAGGGGGTTACGTTCACGTTCTTTGTTATTTTGTTATTGTCCCTATTCGATTCATTGAGTTGATTCTCCGGATCTGCTGTAATAGAGACTGCATAATTTCCGGTATCTACCGGAGTCCATGTAAAATGAACTGCAGTATTTTCACCTGCCGGAAGTGATTTGATGGTTATGGTATCCACCAGTGCGTCATTGACATCAAATGAAAGATTGAACAGACCGACATCCTTTATGCCTGTATTTTTGACTGTTGCGTATATTTCATCAGGATAATCCGGATACATATATTCTGGCATTTCAACTTCCACTGCAATGTCCGGAATTACTTTGGTTCCGGACGTGAGATTAAAATCGGATAGTCCTCCGCAGTTGATATCGTCTGGAGTTATGGTGTGATCTGTCAGGTTGATACTTTTGCCATCTGTGAAATTGAACTGCAGCACATCACCGCTGCTTATATCTGTGGTGTTAAGGATGAGACGGTAATAATTATTGCCTGACCGGGTCATAGGGTGCCAGTAATCCCCTGTGTGCAGATTTGTTATGCTGATAACGGGGTTGTTGTATTCTGTGCCATCCCTATAGTGTGTCCATCCGCTGATCACGAACGGGATATCCAGTACTGGAGCAGTAGTTCCATTTGATGCAAATGTGACATTGCTGGTTATCCCGCCGTTGTCGATATCACTGCCTGCGATCGTGTGTTCGGAGGTCTGCGATTGTGAACTGCACGATATGTTGAAGTGCAGGATATCACCAGTACTGATACTGCTGCTGTCAAGCACGAGACGGTAATAGTTTGATGTGGGGTGCACCAGGGCGGTCCGGTTCGCACCAGTGGTCAGGTCTGTTATAAGAACATCCGGTTCGTTGCACGGGCTGCCGTCGGAATTGAAGATATAGCCGCTGATCATGAACGGTGCTGTCTGTGCTATCGCTGATGCACCACAGGCTATACACATCATTGAAACAAGCACATAGATGGATATTTCTCGACGCATTCGGGGTTATGCCTCCATCAAATGATCGAATCAAGTGCGCTAATGCAGGTCATACATCATAGTCCTGTTTTTGTTTCAAGTAGGTGGTGGATTTCAATTCTTCTTTTGCATTCGTTTTTCCAGATATTATCCGTTCTTATGCGAACCAGGAATCAATGCAGGTATTGTAAATCGAATGTAGGAATAATTGCAGTAAACTTAAGATTTTCCAACTTTTTCATATACCGAAAAAAAACAAATGAGGCTTAATAACCTCATTCATTTATCTTCACGCAGCAGCCGCACAGCAATCAACATAACCGATAGACCAGTCAATAATCCAAACCCGGGAATACCCTCATTATCTTCTCTGGATGACCCATTAGTCTCATCTACAATTTCTGTGGATTCGGCAACAACACCTTCTCCATCTGCTTCTCCTCTGGATACCGTTGCAACGCTTGTAGCAGAATCATCTGCGGCCTTTATTGCAGTGGGATTAATTGTGGATTTTCCTGAACTATGTTCAATGTCATTGTTTCCACTGTGCTGAATCTTGTCATAACTATCATAATCGAATAATTCTACGGAAGTAATTTCAAACGGATTCGAATCACTTCCCGTGTATACAATATTACAAATAACCACAGTACCGCTATGAGCTGTACTTGCATCCCATGCTGTTACAGTCACAGAGCCTTTTGTGTTTGTGTTATCTATATCCGAAGTCTGCACTGTAAGGGCATTCCCATCTTCTGATGTTACCCCTGTAACCTCGACTCCGGATGTAGTAAATTCGATATTGGCATCACATGAACCTAGATTATTCACATCCTTAACAATCAATGATACGATCTTAGATCCATCCTCCAGTGTCTCAACTTCTCCAAAATATAACTCAGGCGTTGCAGACACAGGCAGGGCTAACGTTATCACAAGAAAAAGCACACAAAATGATATTTTTAATGTTTTCATATTCGCATCAGCAAAAAAAAAGGCATCCGTAAGGATGCCTTATGGTGCCGCCTCATTTCCTACAAGATATTTTGCCAGATAGAGTGCATCTGCAGAAGTTATCTTTCCATCACCTTCGGCAGGGGACATATCACTTACAAGCAATGAAGGCATGGATTCTTTACCTACCAGATACTTTGCTATATATAGTGAATCAGCAGAATTCAGCTCTCCATCCCGAACAACATCGCCTCGCAAGAGTACAGTCAGTCCAATCACCGAAGTGTTTGTATTGTTTACCCCGTCTGTTGCAGTAACAACCAGTTCATGACTCAGGTTAATACCATCGGTAGCAGTTGTCGCTACTGTCCAGACATCTGTGCCAGCTATTCTCTCCATGACCTGGTTATCTGAACCTCCGATCGGCGAGAGATCAATAGTGACGTTCACAACACCAGATCCGATATCGAGTATAGTTGCATTCAATACAGTGACATTTGTGCCCGGTACTCTGGGTCTGCCGTTGTCATTCAGGATCACATCCGGAGTGGCAATTGCATCTGTTATCACCGGCGGTTCATTGTCAATTATGCTGAATGTTCCATTGGTTACACTGTGTCCGATAATACCATAGCTGGTATAATCGATCAATTCTGAGGAACTGATGGCCAGTGGTGTTGAATCCGGGTATTCTCCTACGGCATGGAAGGTAACAATAGCTATAACCACATCACCATTGTGCGATGTATTTCCATCCTGTGCAAGTATTTGGACTGAGCCAGCTGAGTTATCGATGTTCCAACCCTGTACAGCAAGAGCATTTCCATCTCCAGAGGTTACATTAGTTACATGAACTACTGATGTGTTGTATGTAACAGTGATATTACCTGAACCCAGATTACTCGCGTTGTTAACCATGATCAGTGCTGTTGTGAACTCACTTGAAGCTGCCTCTACATTGTCAATTATTACAACAGGTGCAATTGTATCCAATGTCCCGGTGGCTACAGTGTGAGTTATCAGTTCGTAGGTGTCATAATTGGTCAATTCCGCAGAGCTTATAGACAATGGTGTTGAACTCAGGTGATCTCTGACTGAGTGAAGAGTAACATGAGCAAAAACTACATCGCCATCATGCGATTCTTGTGCATCCCATGCTGTTATCTGCACTAAGCCTGCTGTGTTGTCTATATCCCAGTTTTGCACAGTAAGAGCATTTCCATCTCCTGAAGTTACATCAATTACCTGAATTATTGATGGGTCAAATGTAACATTGACATTACCTGAACCCAGGCCAGTCACATTTTTAACCATTACTGATGTAAACGCATAGCCGTTTGGTGCTGCTGTAACATCTTCAACCAGTACTACTGGAAGTGTGGGAACAGGTGTTGTTGCTGTATAGTTTGCCGTTTCGTCATAGGCAGTATTAGCAGCTGCATCACTTGCTGAGATGTTCACAGTGTGGGTTCCTTCAATAGCTGTTATGGTTCCCTCCCAGGTATCATCTCCATCAGCATTACTTAGAGGCTCACCGTCAGCTGTTACAGTTGTTACTCCGACATTATCCGTAGCGTTTACGGTGACTGTAATATTATCACCGGTATTCGGATCAGTCGGGTCCAGTGTAACTGAGTTGATCATTGGTGTTATATTATCAGCAGGTGGTGGTGTTGCTGTATAGTTTGCCGTTTCGTCATAGACAGTATTACCAGCTGCATCACTTGCTGAGATGTTCACAGTGTGAGTTCCTTCAATAGCTGTTATGGTTCCCTCCCAGGTATCATCTCCATCAGCATTACTTAGAGGCTCACCGTCAGCTGTTACAGTTGTTACTCCGACATTATCCGTAGCGTTTACGGTGACTGTAATATTATCACCGGTATTCGGATCAGTCGGGTCCAGTGTAACTGAGTTGATCATTGGTGTTATATTATCAGCAGGTGGTGGTGTTGCTGTATAGTTTGCCGTTTCGTCATAGACAGTATTACCAGCTGCATCACTTGCTGAGATGTTCACAGTGTGAGTTCCTTCAATAGCTGTTATGGTTCCCTCCCAGGTATCATCTCCATCAGCATTACTTAGAGGCTCACCGTCAGCTGTTACAGTTGTTACTCCGACATTATCCGTAGCGTTTACGGTGACTGTAATATTATCACCGGTATTCGGATCAGTCGGGTCCAGTGTAACTGAGTTGATAACTGGTGCTGTAGTATCCACAAGGAAGTCTTGTGTTGCAGAACCAACATTTCCATCTGAATTATTTGCATAGACCGTTACAGTATGCTGACCATCCAGGAGTTCCGGTAACATGACAGTTAAATTATCTGTATTAGATCCTCCTGTTACGGCATCTTCATTATCAATAACATACCACGTTAAGACAGCTATCTGATCAAATGTTGCATGTAACAGGGGCGTGCTGTCGTTGGTTATAGCTGGAGGGGAATGTATGGTTACAGCGATGAGGTCAGGGGATGTGACTGTAACATTGATCTCCACAAGTATTGATGAATTTGCTGGTGTCATATCCATACTGCTGCTCCAATACCATGTAACAACATCTCCATCCTCAAGCACGAATTGGTCTGCACCTACCCCAGGCATCGGATCTTCTGGATAGTTCACCCAGTACATCCAACCATTATAGCCTTCACTTGTTATGTCTGCAATGGAATCAACAAACAGAGAACCCCAACTTGCATACCAATCATCGTTCACTGTGTAGTTAAAAATGCCATCTTCGGCAGCTGCATCAAGTGCACCAAGAGCCGTAGTTCGATTGATGACGTAACTGACACTGCTGTTGGCCGTTACATCAAACGTGGTTCCATTGATCAATATTACATCGCCTTGCCAGATGGTCTCTTGTGGCTCTTCTATAGCAACAGTGATATTCACGAGCTTTGATGAATTCGCTGGTGTCATATCCATACTGCTGCTCCAATACCATGTAACAACATCTCCATCCTCAAGCACGAATTGGTCTGCACCTACCCCAGGCATCGGATCTTCTGGATAGTTCACCCAGTACATCCAACCATTATAGCCTTCACTTGTTATGTCTGCAATGGAATCAACAAACAGAGAACCCCAACTTGCATACCAATCATCGTTCACTGTGTAGTTAAAAATGCCATCTTCGGCAGCTGCATCAAGTGCACCAAGAGCCGTAGTTCGATTGATGACGTAACTGACACTGCTGTTGGCCGTTACATCAAACGTGGTTCCATTGATCAATATTACATCGCCTTGCCAGATGGTCTCTTGTGGC
>Ga0255394_10053_pt1 | contig 16302 bp, 13 predicted proteins | sample ANMaggSeSYBR01D3_FD_182112 | JGI IMG/M metagenome (GOLD analysis project Ga0255394, IMG submission 182112) | Sediment cell enrichment communities from methane seep in Santa Monica Basin, California, United Staets - ANME aggregate JGI... | ecosystem: Environmental > Aquatic > Marine > Cold seeps >...
GCCATCTACCACGAAGACTCGGTGGCTGCCACCCTGTCGGATAAACTGAACAAAAGGTAAGTATTAAATGGCGGAACTCAAGTATAAGCGGATATTGCTCAAGGTCAGCGGTGAAGGATTCAGTGGAACCGGCGGTTTCGGGGTAACTAATGAGGGGCTGGAGGTGCTGGCGGCGCAAATCACAGAACTGGTCCAGATCGGGGCACAGACGGCTGTCGTAGTGGGTGCGGGTAATTTCATCAGGGGTAAAACACTAAGTGAGGAAACCGCGGTCCACCGGGTAACAGCCGACCACATGGGAATGCTCGCTACGGTGATGAACGCGGTGGCCCTGAGCGATATGCTGGAAACGCAGGGCACACCAACCCGCGTCCTTTCAGCAATTGAAATGTCAAGAATCTGCGAATTGTTCATACGCCGCAGGGCAATTCGACATCTGGAAAAAAACAGAGTCATCATCATGGCCGGCGGCACAGGTAATCCCTTCTTTACCACCGACACCTGCGCGGCGCTACGGGCCGCGGAGACGGGGGCTGACGTCCTGATCAAAGCGACCAAGGTCGATGGCGTATATTCGACCGATCCGATGCTCGACGCCAACGCGAAAAAATATGACAAACTCAACTATCTTGAAGTCCTGCAGAACGATCTGAAGATAATGGACCATACCGCGATTACCATGTGCCGCGAAAATAATATAGATATCATTGTTTGTAATCTGACAAAGCCGGGCACAATAGCCCGCGTGGTCTGTGGCGAGAAAATCGGCACTTTAATTACCGCATAAGTAAGTGAGAATCTAATGGATATCGATGAAATTAGTTTAGACGCGGAAGACAGAATGGAAAAGGCGGTCGAGTTTCTTCGAAACGAACTCCGCATGATCCGAACCGGCCGAGCCTCAACGGCCCTGGTGGAAAATATAAAGGTGGACTATTACGGGTCCCCCACTCCACTAAAACAATCGGCCAATATTTCGGTGCCGGAGGCTAATCTGATCGTTATTAAGCCGTTCGAAGCATCCATCATTAAAGATATCGACAAAGCAATTCTGGCCTCGCCGGTAGGGATAACGCCGGGCACAGACGGACGGATTATCCGGATGGTGGTTCCGCCGCTATCAGGCGAAAGACGCCAACAACTCGCCCAGCAAATCAAACACATGGCCGAGCAGGCCCGCGTCAGTATCCGAAATGTTCGCCGGGACGCAAACAAACATATCGATCAGTCTCAGAAAGACAAGGAAATCACCGAGGACGAACGCGACGAAACCAAAAAAGAAATAGACGAGCTGACTAAAAAACATGTCGAACAAGTCGACAAACTGCTCAAAGCCAAGACCGATGAGGTTATGGAAATCTGATTAAAACAGCAGCATGGGCTAAAGCCCATCCTATTCATACCGTAAGTCTCTCTTCCGTATAACTTGATTGTATAGGAATTTGTATTAGCCACAGAGGTCTCAGAGAACTCAGAAAAAAGAAATTATAAATCTCTGTGAACTCGGTGTTCTCTGTGGCAAAAAAGTTCCGCCGAAGGCGGTTAATTTATGCCCGCAGCCGATAAAGCATCCTGACGATTAAACTCCAATGCTTCTTTAAGCGTAATTCTCAGGCTGTCCCGTAATTCCTCAATGGTTTTATCCTGACAGTTGACTCCGGGGACCTCCTCTATCCAACCGACCCACCAATCGTCCTCCTGCTTGATTATGGCTGTATATTCACTATTCATAATTGACGCCTCTTTTTTGACCATTTGACTATTGATTATTAATATCAGATCGCTTATACATACTATTATTAAGAAAGTAGGTTTGTCAATATTAAAATGATAAACTATCGTTGAAAGGGCCAGCAATGCAAATGGAAATGAAATTACGTTTTCTCGGTGCCGCTCAGAATGTTACAGGCTCACGTACTCTTTTGGAAGTCAATGGGGCCAGCATTCTCATCGATTGCGGTCTCTATCAGGAACGGCAATTCCGCGACAGAAACTGGGAACCGTTCACAGTTGACCCTTCCACTATCGATGCCGTTCTGTTGACCCACGCCCATCTGGATCATTGTGGCCTACTGCCCAAGCTGGTTCGGGAAGGGTTCCGTGGCAAAATCCACTGCACTACGGCCACGGCGAAAATCAGCACGATTGTCCTTCTCGACGCCGCGAAAATACAGGTTGAGGACGCTGAGTATAAGAAAAAACGGCATAAACGAGAGAAACGCAAGAGTAAATATCCGGAAGAGCCTCTTTATACCATTGAAGACGCCGAAGAGTGTTTGCCGCTCTTTGCGCCAGTGCATTATGATGAACCGGTTACCGTCAGCAAAGGGGTCGAAGTAAGTTTCCACGACGCCGGCCATATACTTGGCGCTTCGATGATAAAACTGTCCGTGCAAAACGGCGACGAAAAACGACTGTTTCTCTTTTCCGGAGACATCGGTCGCTGGGACAAACCAATCCTCCGCGACCCCACCGTCTTCGACGAGGCCGATTATGTCCAGATCGAATCCACCTACGGCGATCGGGTGCACGAAAACGACGAAGATACCAAGGAGCTAATGAGCAAGGTCATCAATGCCACCAATAATGCCAACGGCAATATCATAATTCCAAGTTTCTCCGTAGAACGCAGCCAGGAAATACTGTACTGTCTGAATGAACTGATGATCGAAAAACGTATCCCGAAACTGATGGTCTTCCTCGATAGTCCCATGGCTATCAAGGTAACAAAGGTCTTCAAAGATCACCCGGAAATGTTCGATAGCGAAATGGCCGACTATGTGAATAACAATCAATCACCCTTCGATCTGCCCAACCTAATGGTTACACGCACAGCCAACGAGTCCAAAGCCATCAACCACATTGGCGGAACAGTTATCGTCATCGCGGGATCAGGTATGTGTACAGGCGGCCGTGTCAAACACCATCTGGTGAACAATATTGCCCGGCCGGAAAGCGCGGTACTGTTCGTGGGGTACCAGGCCAACGGCACACTCGGCCGATCGATTGTAGATGGCGCAAAGGAAGTCCGGATTCTGGGCCAAAAACACCGCGTAAAGGCGGATATAGTTCGCGTTCACGGATTCTCCGGCCATGCCGACCGTGATGAACTGTACCGTTGGCTGTCCAATATAAAGAAACCGCCGCGTAAGGTTTTTGTTGTACACGGCGAAGAAAACAGCGCCAGGCAATTCGGAGACTTTATCAGAGAAAAAACCGGCTGGGATGTTTGCGTGCCGAAATATATGGACGAAGTTGCACTCGATTAGTGAACCGTTAATTATATCCTTACGTGGAATTTGAACATGATAGCAAAATTTATTGATTTTGCGAAGAATGGCATCTGGCGGATACGCCCGAAAGAGACTTCCCGTTCGAAATCATTTTTTATTCGCCAGTTCAGGATTTTCGTACTGTCCCTTCGGGGGTTCGATGAAGACAGATGTTCACTTCGGGCGTCTGCCCTGACGTTTTATTCACTGCTTTCGATTGTACCGGTTGTGGCAATGTTTTTTGGTATCGCCAAAGGGTTTGGCTTCGAACAGCGTGTGCAAGAGGAACTGTTGGAGAAATTCCAAGGCCAAAAAGAAGTAATCGAAGATGTAATCGACTTTGCCCATAAATTACTGGAAAACGCGAGCGGAGGTTTGATAGCGGGAATCGGAGTAGCCTTGTTATTCTGGTCAATCATCAAGGTACTGGGAAATATCGAGCATTCCTTCAATCATATCTGGGGTATTAAAAAGGCCAGGGCCTGGGGCAGGAAATTCAGTGATTATCTCTCCTTTATACTGATTTCTCCGGTGCTGCTCGTTATGTCGAGTAGCATAACAGTGTTTATTACGAGCCGGGTAACTTCATTGTCGGAGAAGGACGGGGCTTTCGGCGCGGTGATAATGCTCCTGTTGCCTCTGTTAAAGTTTCTGCCCTTTCTGATGGTCTGGATATTGTTCACATTTATCTTTTATTGGATGCCCAATACAAAAGTTCGTTTCAGATCGGCTCTCGTAGCGGGCATAACCGCAGGAACACTCTTTCAGGTGGTACAGTGGCTTTATGTAACATTTCAGATTGGCGTAGCGAAGTATGGAGCGATTTACGGTAGTTTCGCGGCGCTGCCGTTGTTCCTTATCTCGCTGCAAATCAGTTGGCTTATCGTTTTATTCGGGGCGGAACTGTCATTCGCTCATCAAAACGTGGAGACCTACGAGTTCGAGCAGGAATGTCATTCTGTAAGCCATTCATTTAAGATGCAACTGTCATTGTTGGTTGCTCACCTGTTGGCCGGTAAGTTTTGCCGGGGCGAAAAGCCCTCGGACGCGACGGAAATCTCTCAGGTACTCGACATACCGATTCGCCTGGTACGACAGATTCTTTTCGAATTGGCGGAGGCGAATATTCTGACGGAGATCAAAAAGGACGATGACAAAGCTGCTTTTTATCAGCCGTCTCGTGATGTCGAAAGCCTGACAATAAAGTATGTCATAGACTCTCTGGAACAGCATGGAGGCTCGGCCATTCCAATAGTTGAGTCGTGTGAGTTGGACAAGATCAAAGAGTGTATGAAAACGTTTGACGGTTTGATGGAAAAATCATCGGCGAATATGTCGTTGAAGGATGTTTAGTTATAACCACTGGATGTTGCAAAATGGGCGATAAGTTATTTGCCGGTTTGGTTATTTGTGTGTTTTTTTCACTGCCGGTTATGGCGCAGGAAGATGATGCAGGCGATTTTACAGCACTGTTATCAAATCTTGAACTTAACGGCTTCCTGGAAGCTCGCGGCGGGTATCGGGTCCTTAGCGACCGCTACGAAAAAGATATGTCCATCATGGAAACCCGGCTGCAACTCGATATGTTTACCTATACAGACCATGCGGAATTCAAATTCAAGGGCGACGCCTTCGGCTGTTTGGTAACCGAGGGTGGACATTTCGATATGCGTGAGGGATATATGTCATTTTCGCCGCTGGATTTTCTGGACGCCAAAGTCGGCCGACAAATACTCACATGGGGCACCGGCGATATGTTGTTTATCAACGATATGTTCCCAAAAGACTGGCAATCATTCTTCATTGGCAGGGATACCGAGTATCTGAAAGCTCCCTCCGATGCCGCCAAAATCAGCATGTTCAACGATTGGGCCAATCTGGACATTGTCTATACCCCGAAATTCGATTATGACCACTTTATCAGTGGCGAACGTATTTCATTCTTCAATCAGGGCCTGAACCGTCTGTCCGGCCGGGACGCGATAATCAATACCGATAAGCCCAATCAGTGGTTCGGAGATGATGAAATCGCTGTGCGACTGTACAGGAATATCGAAAATTATGAATTGGCGATTTACGGTTATCGCGGATTCTGGAAAAGTCCCGGCGGTATGAATACCAAAGGCGAAGCAATTTTTCCCGACCTGAACGTTTATGGTTCGAGTGTTCGCGGCTCAATCGGTAGGGGGGTCGGCAATATGGAACTCGGCTATTATCAGTCGGCCGACAACGAAAGTGGAAATGATCCGCTGATAAATAATTCAGAACTGCGTTTCCTAATCGGCTACTCACAGGAAATTGCCAAAGAATTTACCGCCGGCCTGCAATACTATATCGAACATATAATGGATTATGAAAATTATCACGATAATCTACCGCTTGGTTTGTCAGCCCGCGACAAAAACCGCCACCTGATAACTGTAAGACTTACCAGATTATTGCTGAACCAGAATCTGCGTTGCGGCCTGTTCACATATTTTTCACCGACTGACAAAGACGCGTATATGCGTCCGAACATACACTATAAAATCAATGACAACCTCGCTGTGGAAGGTGGCGCCAATATCTTTTTAGGCGATCATCCACACACGTTTTTCGCCCAGTTTCATCGAAATACCAATATCTACGCCACCGTTCGTTACAACTTCTAAGGCATATTTGGAGCATTATTATGAAAATGTTATTTTTTATGTTACGAAAACGAATTTCAGTTGCTGCTGTTATTGTTGCCTGCCTCTTTATCGCTACCGAACCGGTACTGTCTCAGGCAGGCAGGGATGTTTTATGCGCTGGTGTTGTGAGGATCGACATAACACCGGAAAAACCCGTCCATATGTCCGGTTATAGCAGGCCTGAAGGATTATCTCAGGGCGTGCACGACCCTTTATCGGCCCGGGTGGTCGCGTGGGAGAACAAAGGGAAACGGCTGGTATTGGTTTCCACCGATGTATTAGGCTTCTACAGTGGAACCGCGGATTACTTGCGAAAGCATATTCTCGATGAATTCGAGCTCAAACCGTCTGAACTTTTTCTCAGTGCTGTTCACACCCACAGCGGGCCTGAACTCGCCATAGATAAGACAAAAAGCCACGCGAATAATCTCGAATATACCAAAGGCCTGAAGGACAAGCTGATCAAGGCCATTCGCGAAGCGTTCCGCAAAATGGAGCCGGTACATATCGGGGTCGGTGCCGGGTGCTCCCCGGTAGGTATAAACCGACGTGAGATGAGAATCGACGGCACCGGCTGGCCCAAGGCTAGTAAATTTATAAAATGTGGACGCAATCCTTACGGGCCTGCTGACAAAGAAGTGCTGGTAATGAAAGTAGCCAAACCCGACGGAACCACGCTTGCTGTTCTGTTTGATTACGCCTGCCATAGCACCGCTCTGGGGAATAAAAGTTATATCATCAGTGGTGATCTTTTGGGACTGGCGGAACAGTTTGTCGAAAGGATTCTCGGTCCGGACGTAACGGCCCCGGCATTTGCGGGCGCCTCCGGCGATATCAATCCCTGGGTCTGTACCCTGCCTGAATTCAATACGGAACCCGGCTGGATTCCGGAACCTGTTCTGTTGGCGACCATGCTGGGCGAAGAGGTCGTAACTGTTTTCCGAGATATCAAAACAGTTACTTCAGGCGGAGAAATCAGCACTGCTTTTATCACTATGGAACTGCCGAAAAAAAAGAGCGAAATCAGGGGTTACAAAATGCCCGAGTCGAAAGGCAATACTGTGTCGTTGAATGTAATCGCAGGGCGGGTGGGAGACGTTGCTTTCATAGGCTTTGGTTGTGAAGTGTGTACCGAAATCGGTATGGCCATCAAAGCGGCCTCTCCATATAAACATACCTTCGTAATAACCCACTGCAACGGCGCGGCCAGCTATCTTCCGACGAAAGATATGCACAAAGAAGGGGGGTACGAAGTCATAAGCAGTCCTTTCGCACCACAAGCAGCCGATATGGTAGTGAAACAGTCCCTTAAAATGCTATATGAATTATGAGCAGGTTGACGGCAGCCCCCTCACGTAGTGAGATAAAATGAGCAGGACACTATTATTAGACGCCTTGGCCGGCAAAAGTACCCAACGTAATGTCTGGGGGACGGGTACTTCTATTGCTTGCCGGGAGTTGATGGATCGGGTAGGTGCTTACTTTCCCGATGCCCACCTGGATGCGGAAAAGATGTTCGTTCTGGCGGCGGCGGGTCATACTGTGCTGGGTTTTGATATAGTTATGCCTTTATTTTCGGTGTGCCATGAAGCGGCGGCTCTGGGCTGTAAGGTCAACTGGGGGTCGGTCGATATGATGCCTGAAAGCGGGACGCCGATCTTTGCGAATGTCAACGATATAAAGATTCCGGCGGATTTTTTGCAACATCCGAGTTGTACGGTTGCTTTCGAGGCAATTTCCCTGTTGAAAAAACGTCTCGGTGACGACGCGGCAGTCTGTGGCAAGGTTTTTGGTAGTTGGACGCAGGCGTATCATTGTTTTGGAGTGGAGAACTTCCTGATGATGACAGTCGATGATCCCGGCAAGACTAAGCAGATTCTGGAAAAGCTTATGCCGGTAACGGTTGCGTTTGCGAAGGCTCAGATAGAAGCCGGGGCGGATTGTCTTTTGCTGGCCGACCATGCAACGAGTGATTTGTGCAGCCCGAAAGCCTATGAAGAGTTTCTGGAGCCGATGCATAAACGGCTGGCGCAGGAAATCGAGGTACCGCTTATTCTGCATATTTGCGGTAATACAGCAGATCGTATCGAGATGATTGTCCGGACGGGGCTGGATTGTTTTCACTGGGATACCAAGACGGGTTCCGCGGCTGAGGTAAGAGACCTGGCAGGGGAGCAACTCTCGCTTATGGGCGGGATCAGCAACTATACGCTTTTGAGAGGTGCTGCGGAGGAGATTTCAGCGGCGGCGGTGCGGGCGGGCGAAAGCGGCATTAACATCATCGGGCCGGAATGTGCGATTCCACTATCAACGCCCTTGGAAAATCTTCAGGCAATTGTGCAATAACCAGCAAGTATAGGGCGGGGCGGTCCCGCCATTTATATCGATCCCGGTCCTTGCAGGACGTGTAGGATGGGCTTCAGCCCATGCGGTTCTTTTGAATGATTTTTAATTCAAGGAGATTTGTAATGTTTGTTAAAATATGTGGTTTCAGGACAATTCCGTCACTGTCGTTCATTTTTATTATTATCTTTTCCGCGGTTTCAGTCTGGGCGAATTCGGGAAAGCCACTCTACCTGGACCCGGCCTGTCCCATTGATAAAAGAGTGGATGACCTGCTTGGCAGGATGACTTTGGCGGAAAAGATCGGACAGCTTAATATGCCCTGCGCATATAAGAAAATATCGATTCTCGGAGAAGATATACCAACTAAGCTCGAAGGATGCCGGAAGTTCGCACTGGGGGAAAGGATCGATGAGATAGGGCCGGGAGGTGGTTTTTTTGTACTCGTTAACACCCTGTTACAGAAGGGCCCTCGTCAACAGGCTGAGTTTATAAACGAACTGCAAAAGATCACGCGAGAGAAAACCCGCCTGAAGATACCACTGTTCATTATGGAGGAGGGCACGCACGGTTTAATGTGCGCCGGAGGCACAATTTTCCCGGAAGGGCTGGGGTTGGGTAGTACCTGGAACATGGATTTGATAGAAGAAGTCTATTCGATTGCCGCCCGTGAAGCCAGAGCTATCGGCGCTCATCAGTTATATACACTGGTTATCGAGCCGAACAGAGACCCGCGAATGGGAAGGAACCAGGAGGGCTACAGTGAAGACCCGTTTCTCTGCTCCCGTATCGCAGAGGCTATCGTTGCCGGGGCGCAGGGCGATGATGTGTCCGCTGCCGATAAGGTTGTGGCCGGCCTTTGTCATTACCCCGGCCAAAGTCAACCGGTCAGCGGAATGGAACGCGGAGCAATGGAAATATCCGAAAGGTGTCTCAGAGAGGTCTTTCTGCCTCCATGGGTAGCCGGTATTAAGAAGGCCGGCGCCCTGGGCGTTATGGCCACTTACCCGGCTATCGACGGCATCCCCGCTCATGGTTCGCGGTATATACTCACGAAAATATTACGCGAAGAATTAGGGTTCGAAGGCCTGGTTTTGGGTGAAGGCGCTGGATTAACCACTTTGATGGACGAGCGAGTGGTCGCGACTTCAAAAGAGTCCGGCGCGTTAATTATTAAGGCCGGCGTTGATGTGGGCATATCGCTGGAAGATGAATATATGCGGTCGATGGTGGAAAACGTACAGGAAGGCATTGTCTCCGTAAAAACAATCGACAGGGCGGTAGCCCGGATTTTGAGAATGAAATTTCTGCAGGGACTGTTCGAGAATCCGTATGTCGATCCGGACAGAGCAGTTAAAGTCTCGAATACCGATGAACATCAAAAGACAGCACTGCAGGCGGCCCGTGAAGGGATCGTCCTGTTGAAAAATGAGAAAAACATTTTACCGCTGAACAAAAATATAAAGTCCATCGCCATTATCGGCCCCAATGCGGACAACGAGAGAAACCAGCTCGGTGATTACGTTTCCGACGTCATCCTGCAGGACATTGTAACAGTGTTAGACGGTATCAGCGCTAAAGTATCTCCCAATACGAAAATAACTTATATAAAAGGATGCAATGTTCTCAAGACCGACCTGAATGAGATTCCAAAGGCCCAGGCCGCAGCCCGAAATGCCGACGTCGCAATTGTGGTGGTTGGCGAAAATGAAAGATTCGCGCCGGGCCGGGTCGGGACCAACGGCGAACATAAAGATGTCGCCAGTCTGGATTTGACCGGCCTTCAGCAAGAGCTTGTCAAAGCGGTTTATGATACGGGAACACCTACCATCGTCGTACTCATTAACGGAAGGCCGCTCTCGACCCGCTGGATAGCGGAGCATGTCCCGGTTATTCTGGAGGCCTGGCTTCCCGGTGAGCGGGGCGGCCATGCCGTTGCTGACATTCTTTTCGGCGATTACAACCCCAGCGGCCGACTGGCGATTACTGTTCCCCGTCATGTCGGACAATTGCCGGTCTATTATAATATGAAGCCATTGAAGGCGCATTGGCGGAAACGGCGTGGCTATGTAGATATGAGCGCGCTGCCGCTGTTCGAGTTCGGATACGGACTCAGCTATACGACATTCGAATACAGCAACCTGCGAATCACCCCACAGGAAACAAAGCCCGGCAGTACGGTTCATATCAGCGTAGATGTGAAAAACACCGGCAGTCGTATGGGACAGGAAGTTGTTCAGCTTTATATAAATGATGTTATCAGCAGTGTGGCTACGCCGGTCATAGAGCTTAAAGGTTTTAAGAAAATATCGCTGGAACCACGCGAAAAGAAAACCGTCAGGTTCACTCTATACCCCGACCATCTGGCATTTCTGGACCAACATCTGGAGTGGGTTGTGGAACCAGGCGAATTTGAAGTTATGGTCGGTCATTCCTGCGAGGACATCCGTTTAAGAGGAGCTTTTATATGCAACTAACAGGCTTGGAAATCGCGATCTTCGTGGCATATATGGTTGCCGTGATGTCAATCGGCTTCATTTCAGGAAGGAAGGGCAAGGACAGCGCTGCGCACTATTTTCTCGCCGGCCGTGGACTGCCCTGGTACGCGATTGGTTTTTCACTGATCGCCTCCAGTATCAGTACCGAACAATTCATCGGCGAAGTGGGCTGGGGCTATAGATACGGTATGGCCGTCTGCAATTGGGAGTGGCTTTGTTGGCCGGCTCAGGGACTGCTGCTGTTTTTCTTTCTGCCGTTGTATCTCAAAAACAGGGTCTATACTGTGCCCGAATATTTACGGAGACGATTCGGTACTCTCTCCGGCACCACCTTCGCTATGGTTTGTATTATTATGTACGCGGTTGTCAACCTGCCACTGGTTTTGTATTCGGGTGGATTCGTTTTGAGTCAGATTTTCGGCCTGAATCTGCATCTTGCTATATGGATGCTGGCTTTGACCGCGGGAGTATATGCCATTTACGGCGGGCTTAGCGCTGTGGTCTGGACAGATATGCTACAGGGCATCTTGCTGATTGGCGGGGGTATTCTGATCTTTTTTCTTGGAGTGAACGCTGTGCCAGGCGGACTATCCGAGATCATCGGCACCGGTGAAAGATCGCATCTCGTGCTGCCGGCCGATCACCCGGAACTTCCCTGGACCGGTATGATATTGGTGGCTTTCATCTCCAGCGGCTTCTACTATACGTCAAACCAATATATTACCCAAAGATGTCTTGCTGCCAAAACTCAATGGGACGGTAAAATGGGCATCATATTAGCGGCTTTTTTGGCCATCCCACTTGCGCTGAGTGTAACCTGGCCGGGAATGATTGCTTATGCGCTTAACCCGAACCTTGAAAACCCGGACGCCGCTTATCCTTATCTTATCAGTACCCTGGTTCCGACGGGGCTGAGGAGTATTCTGTTCGCCGCGTTGATCGGGGCCATTATGTCCACTATCGACTCGTTACTCAATTCCACTTCATCACTGCTTACACTGGACATATATAAAAAGTTCTTCAATAAAGACGCTTCCGATAAAACTCTGGTGCGATTCGCTCAGATTTGCGGCGCTATCCTGCTGATTTTCGCTACCTTATGGTGTCCTATGGTGGGCAGGTTCGAGTCCATTTTCAATTATGTACAGGATTGTTGGGCCTTGATGCTGGCCCCCTGCATGGCCGTGTTTTTCCTCGCTATTTTCTGGAAACGGGCCACAAATACCGCTGCCGTGATTACTCTGCTTTGTGCTTTCCCGATGTTACTGATAGTTTTTCTGCGTCAGTTTTACGGCATTTTCAACGAGATAAATATTTTCAATTTAGCCGGTATCATTTTTGCTGCTTCGGTTGTGGTCATGGTAACCGTAAGCCTGTTCACCAAACGTACTGAACCGGAAAAACTCGAACAAACGGTCTGGAGACCCGACATGCTGGCCCTTCCGCAGGAAGAGCTGGACCGCGGCTATCCCTGGTGGAAACGAATCTGGCTATGGTGGACGATTCTGGTAATTGTCTTTGTAATTATCTATATAAAATTCTGGTGATTGAGGCACTCTATACAAAACTCTTTTGAACTAGCCCCCGATGTAAAATCGGGGGATTCTTTTCTTTGTTAGTCTTGTAGGATGGATTTTAGCCCATGCTGCCTGACTATTTAGTTGTTATGAAACAAAACAGGAGATTATCTAATGGCGGGACCAGGTTCCTATTTAATCGGCAAAGAGGAGTTAGAACAGGTTTTAGAGGTTATGGAATCCGGATACCTGTTCCGTTACGGCGACCTGAAAGATACGAATTTCAAGCATAAAGTTTATACACTGGAGCAGGAATTCGCCGACTATTGTGATGTGCCATACGCATTGGCAACATCGTCGGGGACCAGTGCTTTGTTGATTTCGTTGTTGGCTATGGGGATAAAGCCGGGCGATGAAGTTATCGTTCCCGCTTATACTTTTGTGGCGACATACACATCGGTTATTTTTGCCGGTGGTGTCCCGGTCCTGGCCGAGATTGACGAGAGTCTCACTTTGGACCCACAGGACATCGAGCATCGTATAACGGAAAAGACTAAAGCGATTATTCCGGTTCACATGCTGGGCAACCCGTGTGATATGAATGCCATTATGTCGATTGCCGACAGGCACGGGCTAATGGTTCTGGAGGATGCCTGCCAGGCTGGCGGAGCTTTCTATAAAAACCGAAAAGTCGGGACGATCGGAAAAATGGGGGCGTTTTCCCTGAATGTCTTCAAGACTTTCACTGCCGGCGACGGTGGAATAGTTGTTACCGACGATGAAGAGTTTTACAAACGAGCGTTTGGTTTTCATGATCAGGGCCATACAGCCAACCGGGCGGGCGTACAGGTTGGCGATAGAAATATTTTAGGATTGAATTTCAGGGTAAATGAATTGGTGGGTGCAGTAGCCCTGGCGCAGTTGCGCAAACTGGATACGATAATTTCGATCCTTCGCTCAAAAAAGAGGGAGCTTAAGGAACTGATTTCCGGAATTCCCGGCTGTAGCTTTCGAGTCCTTAACGATGCTCAGGGGGAATGCGCCACATTGTTGACGGTATTATTCGAGACCCAGGATATGGCAGCCCAGGTGAGCAAGGCCCTCGGAACCACCACTGTTGACCATAGCGGATGGCATGTATATGCCAATATGGAGCATGTGTGCAGCCATTTGAAGGAACTCGGTCGGCCCTGTAACAAGGGAGCGTACCCCCGTACCGACGACATTTTAAGCCGGGCAATGAACATCAGCGTCGGTGTGGTCGATGCCGGGTTGGGAGCCGGTTTCGGCATTAATATCAACTCCGGCGACGAAGAAATTAAGGCAACCGCGGAAAAATTCCGCCAGGCATGTAACCTCCCGCTTTAGAAGAATACCGTGTTGGGCATAGCTGGACCCAAAAAAGTGGGCATGAAAGCGAATAGCTTACATGCCCATGTCTCGAAAAATGAAAAAGTTGTTAGTACTACACTCATCGGCACAAATGTTCTACTACTTGACTTCAATAGCATATCCGCAACCATTTTATCCTGTTTATCTTGTTAATCCTGTCAATTAACTCAAGAAATCGGTTTTAACCGTCCGATATTGCAGTATATGCCTAAACAAGGGAAAAACAACAGAACCGGCAGGGGGGTTGCCGTTGTGCTTTTAATCTTCGGGGCTTTCGTTCTTATATGGACTGTGCCGCGGGATACGGTGGATGAGTTTTCATGGAGAAAAGGGTCTCGTTCGAATTTATCGCCAGGTTCTGATGAACTGATTTTGTGTGAAAACATGCATTGCGATCGATGGCTTACCCTTCGTAGCCGTACTATTGTAACCATCAGCGCCTATGCCAGGACAAGTCCGGACAAAAGCAATGTCCTGGACAAAGCCATCGCTCGCCATTCCCATGAGATAAAAGATGAAATTCGCTCTGCTATTACCTCTGCCGATTATGACCAGCTCCGGGACCCATATTTGAAGCATATCACCGGCAAAATCATCTCAAGCCTGGAACGTATCATTGGCAAAGGAATCGTTACAAAAGTACTTATCCCTGTCTGGCATATCAGTCGGGGATGACTGCTACTTATCAGCCCAGGAATATTCTGATTCCTTCTTTCAATTTGTGTGCTCTTTCCGCTATGCGTTCAGCCGAGACTTCCCGATAGATGTCCGTAATATCGCTGGTATTCTCTCGCAACAGTTCACATAACTTTCTTGCTGTCATACGGTCGCCGGGTTTCAGTTGCAGTCGCTCACACCATCGCTGGTCGATCATAAGATTCCATTCTCCTTTTGAAGAGGGGGCATCGGGCCTGAAGGATGTATCGATGGTATCGTCGCATATACCGTCGATATTATGCTTACATGGCAGGCAAATGTCATCCATTCCCAATTCGATCTCGAAAATGACATCTCGATCCCGCAGAATATGCTCGGCAACGATGTGTTGGGCATGTCCGTAAGGATGGGCCTCGTATTTGCTTTTTCCGGAACCTAACGAGCGGAGAATGTCAACAAAGTGATGTGGTTTGATGGAAATTATGTCTTGTTGTGTGGGCATTACTATGCCACCTCCTTTTTTTGTGTAAGTTCAAAAGTATTTATATTCCGTCTTTCCTGTTCATTTTGATTCGCCCAGCGGCAATGTCAGAACAATACGAGTACCGTGGTTTTTATTGGATTCGACCTTCATATAACCACCGAGGTGTTCCAGGCGTTCTCGAATATTGAACAAACCATATCCTCCGCTTCCCACATGAGTATCGTTTTTCTTTACGTTGAAACCTATCCCGTCATCTTCTACGGTTACTCGTATAAATTGGTCGTCTTTGCTGATATCTATTTTAGCATAGCTTGCCTGAGCGTGCTTGACAACATTAGTCAGCAGTTCACGAACCGCCCGGAACAATACAGTCCGATAGTCGCTGTGTAAATCAAGTTTGCTCCGACTGTTCTCCCTGAAGATGCATTTAAGATTGTGCTGTTGCTCTATTTGCTCCGCCTGCCACTCCACCGCCGCCACCAGGCCCAGTTCGTGCAGTACTGGCGGACTTAATTCGGATATCAATAAGTCGGTATCTTTAATTGTCTGCTCGATAAGTTTTTCGATCTCCCGCAAGGGTTTAGTCAGCCCGGCTTCCTCGGCAGCCCCCTTCATCAAGTCCAGCTTAATATGGGTAAAGGCCAACGTTTGCCCGATGGAATCGTGCAAATCCTCAGCGATACGACGGCGCTCATGTTCCTCGCTTAAGGACAATTCGGACGCCAGTGACCGCAACTGTTTCTGATATTCCCGTAGAGTTTCCTCAAGTTTCAGGTGGGAAATCGCGATGCCGATTTGGCCGATAATCGCTTCAAGCGCGTTGCGGGAGGAATATGGCACTTCTTTAAGGGTATGGGAAGCGATATTCAGACTGCCGATCACGCAATCCTCATGAAGTAGCGGAAGAATAGCTATTCCACATAGCCCCTCCTTAAAATAGACATCCTCCTGTCCTTTGGCCGGATATTGACGTGGATAATAAACCGGCTCACCCGCCATAACCAGTCGTGTGTGTTCCGAGTCCGCGTTATAGCGTGATGTGCTTCTGACAAAATCCGGCGGCAGCCCCTTATTAAAAACAAGATTTAATGTTCCTGTTCCCTCATCGACGAGGTAAACTCCGCCGCAGTCCATCTCTGAAATATTGATCGTGGCTTCAATGCACAGACACAGCCCCTCATCAAGGCTGTCTACGGAACAAAGCGCCATACCAAGGTCGCGTTGAGTTTGAATCAGTTTTTCTGCCTGTTTGCGCTCGGTGACATCTGAGTCAACACCTCTGTATCCCAGAAGATTGCCCTGCTCGTCTAACATGGGAACCCCACTTGTTAAGAGCCATACTGTTTTGCCGTTTTTGTGGACATTCCGGTTTATGAACTCGCGAAATGGTTCCTTTTTGGCGAACAGGACGAACGCCTCATTCTTTAATTTTTTCCGGTCGTCAGGATGTATTAATTCGTAAAAATG
>Ga0255394_10054_pt1 | contig 16197 bp, 13 predicted proteins | sample ANMaggSeSYBR01D3_FD_182112 | JGI IMG/M metagenome (GOLD analysis project Ga0255394, IMG submission 182112) | Sediment cell enrichment communities from methane seep in Santa Monica Basin, California, United Staets - ANME aggregate JGI... | ecosystem: Environmental > Aquatic > Marine > Cold seeps >...
CCGGTGATTCCGAAATTGAACTGGTGGCATTTAACGGGGAGGATTATTATGCCGCGTCAGGCCAGATGGTTTACCTGGACCAAAATCATAATCAATTCAAGGACATCATCCTCAACGTTAATATTGATGGAGCGGGGTATCACCAGGGGGTATCTGCATTCTCTTTTTTTGACCTGGATAATGTTGTGAAAGAAAAAATTCTAAAGGTTATTGACGGGGTTGAGGGCATATCAGAAGGTGCCCAATGGGTACAGGGAGACCATAGTATTTTTATCCAGCAGAATGTACCTGCTATTGCAGTATCTTCGTCCTGGTTTATTGATCATATTGATCAGCAGGACATTACACATACGCCAAAAGATCACCCCGGAATTGTCAGCTCTCAAAAAGTAGTCGAATTAGCCGAGGCAATTAGTTTGATAATCAAGCAAGAACTTTATCATTAATCGATGGAAGATTGCGCTGAAAAGCATTATCATGTAATTTGTTATTATCGATCCATAAACAAAAGGATAGGATATGAAACCCGATCATGGTGAACAAGAACTACAGACCCTTTTGAAGCATATGCAGCCAATGCTCGAGGAAGAAGGACTGGTTTTTTGCAGCCTGCCTCCTAATCAAGCCGAAGATTATTTATCCCTCTGCCAAGGATATGTTGTAGAACCGGAAGGTATTACGGTGATCATAAGCAGGCATTTGGCAGATCGAAATGACCTGGCCTATGAGCTGGTCTTCAAAAGATTAACTCTGATGGTCCACTCCAGCCTCGAAGCGGTTGGATTCCTGGCCAGGATTAGTGAGGTTTTGGCTGCCCAGGGCATCAGCGTCAATGTAATTTCTGGATATTACCATGATCATCTATATATTAAGGAATCACAGGCTGAAGAGGCGCTCAAGATTTTAAAACTCTGGCAAAAGAAGTTATCTGAATAAGGAATAACCTGAGAGAAACCGACCTTCCTTGCTCGGGTTATAATGGATAATGGAGTCTACCAGGGTTGGGTTTTAATCAACAGAAAAGAGGATTTAAGGAGAAATGATGAAAAAATGGCAGTGGGTCTTTCAGATTCTTGTTCTTGTGATCCTGATTGTTGCTGGTGTGATCCTGGTCAATTCGATCCAAGATTCGATCACTAACCAGTTCCTTCCAGTCAGGGAGATGACGAATAATCTTGCTACCCAGATTTCAGTTGTGATGCATCCAACTCCAACAATTCTTCCAGATCCGGTGACCATTGTCCATGAAATTCGGAGTCTGGCACGACTGGAAACTATCAAGTTCAGTCTGGAAAAGATTATCACGGCGGAAACCCGCCAGGGTGTTTTTGAGTGGTTGGTGGGTGATCGGCTGATTTTTGTTGCACATGGTGAAGTGATCGCCGGGATTGATCTTAATAAGTTAGATCCGGGCGATCTGGTTGTAAAGGATGCAGTGCTTTATGTAACATTACCGGAAGCGGAAATATTTATTACTGCCCTGGATAACGAGCAGTCTTATGTTTACGATCGAGATACAGGTTTATTTACCCATGGGGAAGTACATCTGGAAACAGAAGCGCGTCAGGCGGCTGAAAGAGAGATAGAAAAAAGCGCCCTGGAAGATGGAATTCTGGAGTTAGCTCAACAAAACGCAATCAGCTTCCTGGATCGATTGTTCAGGGACTTAGGATATCCTGAAGTCATATTTGAGTGATACCAGGATTGCTATTAAAAGAAACCGCATCCGTGGGGTTGAATACGGACGCGGTTAAATTTATTGATATAAAAAAACTCCCGAGATTTGAATATTATCGGGAGTTTTTAATACTTAAAGACCTTTCAGGTAGGTTGCCAGGGCCAACAAAATAAAAGCAATAACAACCAGCCAGAAAGCATATGCGGACAGGAACGGAATAGCCACAAATTTAGCGACAATACCTACGGCACCGATAACAACTGCGATCCACCAGGTATTCTGTTTGGGTGCGGATAATTTCATTTGAGATCTCCTTTAATAATAAATTCAAAATTGCTTTACGATCAACCCCGAACATCAGGGCGTAAGTATAATATACAGAATGTACATTGTCAATGTTCTTTAGATATAGAGTAGAATGATCAGGTATTGGATCAAATACTTATTATTTAATGAATTTCTCGGTGAAGGTTTATATATGAAAAAAAAATATAAAAACCGTTGGTTGGCCCTTTATTTTTCTTCATTTATCTACTTAGGATTGGCCAGTGCTGTGATTGGTCCTTCATTATTAAGATTGGTTGAAACAACTGGTTCGACTGTGAGCAGCCTGAGTATAATTTTCCCTATTCGATCTGCAGCTTACCTGGTTGGATCCTGGCTGGCCGGGAAATTATATGACCGCTCAGGAGGACATCAGCTGCTTACAGGAGGTATCGTCGTTTTAGGGATTACCCTGGGATTGATCCCTATCATATCTGAACCGATGAGTCTGATTTGGGTCTTGCTGGTGATGGGTTTGGCAATGAGTCTCATTGATGTTGGAGGAAATGTATTACTCATTCGAGTCCAATCCACAAATCTTGGTCCGGCGATGAATGCACTGCATTTCTTTTATGGATTGGGTTCTTTTATTGCTCCTATCATTCTGGCATCCACTCTTGAATTATCAGATGGACTGCAATGGGGATATTGGGCTTTGGCATTGTTTTCTCTGCCTATTCTTGGACAATTGATTTTTCTTCCATCGCCTGAACGATTGGATCTCCAGAAATCAAACAATAGCGAGGATTCTCTGGGTGAATCACCAAACCTAAATTTATTGATAGTGGTGATCGCCCTGTTTTTCTTTTCATTCGTTGGGGTGGAATTAGGATTCGGGGATTGGATCTCAACCTATGCAATCAAAATGGGTATTGCGGATGAAAGAGCTGCTGTTTTTATGGCATCCGCATATTGGGGCGCATTTACAATTAGTCGACTTATCAATATTCCGCTATCAAATCGTTTTCAACCGGAAAAACTGGTATTTGCTAATTTGGTAGGCTCATTTATAGGACTTGGTTTAATTCTTGTTTTTCCCGGGAATTCGATAATGGCATGGAGCGGAGCAATCATTTTGGGACTTTCTCTGGCATCGCTGTTTCCCACTATGTTCACCCTGGCAGATAATTTGATGCCGATGACCGGAAAAATAACCAGCTGGTTCTTAATTAGTGGGAGTCTTGGATCAATGTTTGTTCCCTGGTTGATTGGCAGGAATGTTGAATCTTCTGGCCCCCGGATCATTATCCAGGTCCTGTTTCTTTTGTTAATAATTTCGGGTTTAATGTTCTTCCTTTTATCAAGATTACAAAAAAAACACCCACAGGAAAACCTGAAGGTGTAATGATGGATTGCATTGTAGCAATCAAATAATTTCTATTTTGATTGCGGTTCTTCTGGAATCACATATAAACCGGCATCCTTCATAATATAGATTAGCGCGTTAGGATTTTCAGATAAAAATTGATTAAGGTACACCCGTAATGTTTCCAGGGGGCTTTTCTGCTTAGGAAGCGGATCCATCCGATACACTCGCTTTAAAACTACCGGATCCATCTCGCTTAATATCTTGATATTATTTTCTCCTAAAGTTTTCAGAATTCTTAAGGTGTCAACGGGCTTTTGATTGCCAATCCTGAAAGTTTCTTGATTGCATTTATTGGCAATGACCCAGGCGAGAGATTCTTCCAAATCCAGGTCTTGAATAGCCTCCATGGTCTCCTGGTACCCGACCGTCCCGGGTCCATCCTGACAGGGAGCGAGAAGCAGCACGGTTCCCCCGGGTTGTTTTGCAGCGTTCCAGGCGGCATGGATTCCTTTTCCTGCCTGGAAGAGATTGATGCCAATCTTCCCAACAGATATGATAACCAGGTCAGCCGGTTGATCTACCTTGATTACTCTGCGATGGAAGAGTATTTCTTTGGCTTTTTCATGCAGGCTGATAATATCTCCTGCATTGATTAATGTGATCTCTCCCTGATCCAGAATGGCATCGATGCAAAATACAGGTGTGTACTTTTGAACTAATTCTGCCATCTCTTTCATATCAGAGATGACTGGATTATCAGATGTATTTCCTAGACGGCATGCCGGGGTAAAACCAAGCTCAGTGTCAAACATCCGGGTATGATTCGTATTTGTGGTGATTCTGCCAGCTATTCCTGGGAAAAGTTGTTTAACGGTACCAGCAACTCCGGCAAAATAATGGTACTCAGAGTCTGTGATAGGAATGATCAAACAGGCGTCAATAGCAGCCTGGTTTATGGTGATTGGCGTCTCTCTCTCCGATATTCCCAAATCAACCAGGTTGGCCTGGTCGTTATGGATTAATATGTTGTCTCGGTATTCAAGAAAGACTTTCTCTCCCAGAATTCTGTCTTTAATTTCCTGGTCTGTAGGGGGGCGATGTGTTCCACTCGCAATCAGTATCCGCAAATCGTCTTTATCCACCCCACAGCTTGCGATCAGATAATTCAGAAGCAGGGGGTGCAGGATTTTTGTGTGAATATTGGGTCGGGTATTATCGTCCGCAATTACCAGGATCTTTTTTCCCGATCCGAGATAATGTTGATTGACAAGCTCCTTGAGTGGTAGGCAATCGATGGGGTTCTCGAGCACTTCAACCAGGGTTTCTTCAATTGAGGTGATATTTGAGTTCACCTCTGGTGATTCGATGACCCTGATATTTCCCTGCCCGCTGGGAATAAAATGGTTGAGAAGTTGATCTCCATACTCAATACTAATATCGTGATAACTCATATATTTCCTTGAAACGTTATAACCCTAACTGATAATGATACTAACTATATCGAAAAACTCGCTCCCGGACAAGGTAACAAGTTTAGATTTGATCGAATATATTTATTCACCGATTCCCGAATATTTTGTGAGTAATCCATCAGTCGGTTAATCCTTTATAGAGAATTGTTATGATGTGATAAAATAACCAGGTTTTAATGGTGATGGAGTCCACCGATAACCGCCATTGTACTGATGACTCCTAGATATTTTGACTAGGAGAGTCTGCTACATGAATAATTTATTGTTAATTGGGTTAGGTGGTTTTATGGGGGCATTGCTACGCTATGGCGTAAGCGGCTTCATCCAGAACTGGTCCAAAAACCTTACATTTCCCTATGGGACCCTTACTGTAAATCTGATTGGTTGCCTGCTGATTGGAATATTCACACAATTGGCTGAGTCCAGGGGAATTTTCTCTCCTGAAGCACGCTCATTCGTTTTGATTGGGTTGTTGGGAGCTTTTACAACATATTCTACATTTGGAAATGAAACTGTAAGTTTGATAAAAGAGGGTAATGATTTTCTCTCTTTCGCAAATATTGGATTACATTTGATCCTGGGGTTATCAGCTGTCTGGCTCGGCCGCACAATTGTCTCCATCCCCTTAAATTAATATCAAATGATTATGGAAGGGGGCTCCTGAAACACTCAAGCTGTGTGGGTAATAAAGAGAAAACCTGATTAACTATTTGTTTGCCTCGAAGCATCTCTTATTCGAAAATCTCCAAATTCTTAGCCAAATCTTCGGCTCGCTGGAAATCTTCCGGCGTATTTAAATTCATAAATGTGTATTTAAAAGAGGATAAATTCCGGGTTTCTTCTGGAGACAGGATTAATATATCCGCTTGATCAAACCAGGCATTCATTCGCCATAAATTCTGGTCTATAGCCTTTTTTACCAAAGGAAGTGAAGTTTCCCGCCGGTACACTGCATGGAGAGGTTCAAGCCCATATTCTGAACTAGGAATTACTCCATCAGCACCTGATAGCAGGAGTTTTTCGAATAAATTCGCCAGTAGCTCAGGACTGGCAAATGGAAGATCTGCAGCAATTAACCCCACTAGTGAATTTTTCGCTACTGACAGACCTGTGAATAATCCTCCCAGCGGGCCGCGATCTGGAATTATGTCCTTATATAGTGGAACGTTCAGGTCTTGATAACTGGAAAAATCATTGGAAATCACCACTAATTCATCACCCACATCCAGGAACCGGTCTCTCAATCTTTTGATTAATGGAACTCCCAGAAATGGGATCAGGGCTTTATCTTTCCCCATCCGGGATGATTTCCCTCCGGCTTGCAGCACGATCGTTATCATATTCAGATTATAATTAATAGAGTGGGTTTCTTGTAAATCCATTTTATATCTACATTTATTCCTGGAGAGAGGATCAAAATGAGTTTGGTTGAAGAGCTGGATCGTTTAACCGTACCCGGTGATCTGGGGGAGAATCTTGATGGTAAATCAGTGCGCTGTCAGGCTTGCGCTCATACTTGTCTTATCAGGGAAGGACAACGGGGCATCTGTAATATCCGCTTTAATCGTGATGGTGAACTCCAGGTTCCCTGGGGATATGTTACCTCGCTTCAGGCAGATCCGATTGAAAAGAAACCCTTTTATCATTTTTTGGCCGGTTCAGATGCGCTGACTTTTGGTATGTTGGGTTGTAATCTGCATTGTGATTACTGTCAAAATTGGCTTACTTCCCAGGCTCTTCGCGAAAAAGGTACAGACCGATTGGCGAGTATTATCCGCGAACTTTCCAGTGATGAAATCATTGAGTATGGTATCCAATCTGGAGCGGAAGTAGTTGCCTCTTCCTACAATGAACCCTTGATTACCTCAGAATGGGCTAAGGAAATTTTTCTTAAAGCAGGACAGGCTGGACTAAAACAGGTCTATATCTCCAATGGGTTTGCCACAAAAACTGTCCTGGATTACCTTAAACCGGTTCTCAAAGGGTTTAAAGTGGATCTAAAGACCATGCAGGAGGACCATTACCGTGACCTGGGTGGGCGACTAAAACCCGTCCTGGAAAGCATCCAATATGCCCATCAGTTGGGTTTATGGGTTGAGATTGTAACTCTGATTGTCCCCGGATTTAATGACTCCACCAGTGAGTTGGTAGAGATTGCTGGATTTATCCAATCCATATCACCCAATATTCCCTGGCATGTGACTGCCTTCCGGCCGGATTATAAAATGACGGATAAACCCAGGACTTCAGTTTCCCAACTCCTTAAAGCAGTTGAAATTGGTAAAAAACAAGGTCTAAATTATATCTATGCCGGGAATATACCAGGTGGAGTCGGAGAACTTGAGAATACCTCTTGTCACAATTGCCAATCCTCACTAATTAAACGCCAGGGATATTTGATCAGAGAATATCGAATAACATCGGAAGGAACCTGTCCGGATTGTAATACCAGCATCCCTGGTGTGTGGACTGAACATCCCGACCAGATCAACACAACTGGATTTAGTTTTCCCAGAATAATTTAATTCCTGATGATAAAGATTTATTCCCGAGATATTTGGATGCGCACCACGTGTTTATCTGTTCCCCCAAATTGATATTTATAGGGCTCATCACCCCGCATAAAATCCAACTTTGATTTATGCTCTTCTATGCTCCACTGAATAATTTTGCTTAAGAGGACCCATCCAGGAGATAGGTTCTCAAACATGAGATTAATCCCTGAGTTGTAGATCCAGACTACTCCGTTGTAATCAAAATTAAGATAACCAGCTGCTTTAATATCACCGACGGTAAGGAATGCTAACTGAAGCCATCCAGCTTGAAAAGCATCCCGGGCAGTATCCTTGATCTGGGTGATCATCTTATCGGTCAGAAAGGCAGCTTTTTCCTGATTATTTGCCATTAATTCCAGGAAGCTGTTTAGTTCCTGTTCAAGATTCTCTTCATCATCAACGATGTACCAACTTACCGGGAGAAAATATTCTTCTGCCCTCCGAATTTTCCGATCAATTTCATGACGGTAGCGATCATTTAGCTCATTAAGATACTGATCCCAGCTGCCTGGTAAGGTGAGAAATGGTGCTGGTTGTATTATTTCCTGTTTTATTTGCCAGCCATGAGACTTCGCGGCTTTATGAAGGACAGGAATAGTTGGAGAATCTTCCAGAAGATTGTATAAATCCAAAACTTTCCAATCAGCGATTTGGTCAGTTTCAAGAAAATCAAATACCTGGTTGATAAAGATCGGAATTTGGTCTTCTGACGCGATAAAATCCAGGTAATCAGAAATTTCATAACTTCCCAGGAATAGTATCCTTCGGTTATTTATGAAAAACGGTGCAATTCCCTGAAGAGCACCTGATTGATCACGACCGGCAAGAATTAACAAATCACCCTGATCCCACTCCCCTCCACCAAAAGTAGCCCACCAGTTGGTAAGGTATTCATGCCTCAGGAACGGCACATCCCTTGCACTTTTTATCAGGAGGGAATTCCAGTCACTTTTTTGGGCAATAAATTCAGGATCGGTCTGAATGATATCGATTTTCATCAATTATCCTCTAGCTCTCAGAGCTGGTTTCGAAACTCATTTTACCAGTATAATAAATGCAGGTACTGAGCACAACTGGGATATGTGACTATGGCTATCAGGTTTAATCTAAACATACTGCCGATTTTCCAACAAGCGGGGAAAACTGTCTCAGCATTACCAGGACTGTATGTAGCTTCACCTCCCCGACGCTCACCGAGAAGGCGATCTCAAGAGCGGCTAATCCTGCATTTGAATATCGTGGGCAATGCCCCCCTTTCAGAGACTGCTCAACAGCAGCTTCTGGCAAAATTGGCTGAGGTGTATTTTCAATCCGATGGATCTACAACATCTGCTTTAAGAAATGTAACTGATGTTCTCAATAAATACCTCTTAGACCGCAACTATCGGGCTTCCTCCCGGGGTTTAAAGGGTGTGGGATATCTCACTCAAGTAGTATTAAGGGAAGATCGGATTGTTAATGCTCAATGCGGACCCTCCTATATTTATGTGATCACTCCAGGCCAGGTAGAAGATTTATACGATCCTGAATTATCGGGATCCGGATTGGGAGTGGGGAAAACATTTAAAGTTCGCTACCACCAGGAATATATCCAGAAGAACCAAATGATGGTAATTACTCCACAGCCTCCAGAATCTTGGACAGCTAATGTATTAAAGAACCTTCCCCGGATGAAACTGAGCGCCTTAGTTCAGCGTTTACTCCATAAGGTTGAAGAGAATTTTGAAGCGGTCCTTCTGTTTCCGGTTGATGGAAATGGAGAAGTCAAGGTTCTGCAACCAAACTGGGAAGTGGGGGTTGGTTCGATAGAGCTGCCGGGAGTGGACCTTGCACCAGAACCTGAAGTTAAAATAGAACCAGAACAAATCCAAAAACAAACATCAGATCCCTTTCATGTAAAAGAAGATACGGTTTCAGACACATATCCTGTCTCGCATCCCGAGGAGGAAATCCCCGAGATTGATATGCCGGAAATTCATCGGAAAGAACCTCGAGAACAGACGGGATTATCAACCAGGTTGGCATCTGAGCTTAACCCGGTACTTGAGACCATCACGACATCTAAAGCTTGGTCCGTAATTTCCGGTGCAACTTCCTCTCTTGGGAATGGACTAGGGAATGTCTGGAAATGGGGTCTCTCATTGGTTGGAAGAATGCTTCCAGATGAACAAATACTGGATTTGCCATCATGGACATTAAGCTTAATTGCCATTCTTGTGCCTTTGATAATGGTGGTGTTTGGAAGTTTCTTTTACATCAACCGGGGAAGAAATCACCTCTATCAAACCCATTACACTGAAGCGCAAGCCTTGTTGGTTCTGGCAGAGACCCAGGTTGACTCTGTGGATTATTACGGATCTATTGTGAGTGCGTTTAATGAAATTCAATCAGCGCGAAGTTATCAACAAACCGATGAAGTTGAAGAGCTCTATCAATCTATTCGACTAGAATTGGATCTGCTTGATCGTATAACTCGCCTAGATTACCAGCCCCTTTTCAGCCGGGGATTAGGGGTAGATGTAACAATATCCAGGATAGTGGTCACCCCTTGGAATGACCTCTATATGTTAAATGAAGACCAGGGTACAGTAATTTGGGCTCAATCTAATCCGGATGGATATCAGATTATTGATGAATTCAACTGTGGTCCAATTGAAGGACATATTACGGTGGGTCCGCTGGTGGATATCGTTCCTCTGCCAACTTCCCAGGAAGATCAAGCGACTATTTTAGGGATTGATGAAAATCACACCATGATCTTTTGTTATGCGGATATGAGTGAGACCCCGGTAATATTTGAAGATATCTCTTACACTCTCGGGCGTGGACCAGTAAAAGCGATCAGCATGGCTAGCAGTGCTCCCTATAATCTTTATATCCTTGATTCTGAAAAACGAGCGATCTGGATTGAGTATCAGAGCCAAAATTATCATGAAGGATCTGAATATTTTGGTGCGGTAGATTCACCGGAGATGGCTGATGCTCTGGAATTGGCCACAAGCGGTAGTGAACTCTACATCCTGCATATGGATGGATATATCACCAAATGCGTCACAGAGAGACCAGATTCAAATCCTGTTTGCACCACGCCATTTGAATATACGGATCCCAGAGAAGGTCATGAATCTGGCCCATTCATTACAGGTGCAAATTTCAATTCATTTACTATTAAGGGCTCTCCTGGAATGGCAGTATATATGCTGGATTTTGAAGAACAAGCGTTATATAGATTCAGCACTCAGCTGGAATTACAGGAACAGTTCCGTCCCCTGGAAGGAATCATCGATAAGCCGGCAACAGCTTTCACAATTACTATGAGTGACCGGGTATTCCTTGCCGTGGATGATCAAGTGTATACTGCCCAATTAATTCACTGAGCCAATTCCAAAATTAAAAGACTGATAATCCTTTATCAGCCTTTTTTTGTTCCTTTTTATGATCCGTAACTCATGAAAGATTACGGATCTTATTTGTTTATGGGTTACTCAGTTTCCTCAAGGATTTCCTCAAATAGTTCTTCGCTGGGTGGTTGGAGCAGTACGATGGTGATGTTATCATGTCCGCCGCGTAGATTTGCGAGATCAACCATTTTTTGGAGTTGTTCATCATGGGTGTCGTTCCCTTGAAGGATATCAAGGATTTCTTCATCGGCAAGCAGGTCAGTTAGACCATCTGTGCAGAGCAGAATTTGATCTTCTGGCAGCAAAGGCAGTCCCTGGTTTGCTTTTGCTTGTTCTATGTTTTCGTTGTCAGCTAGATATAAACGCAGGTCAGGTTTAATTGGATCAGATGAACCCAGATAGCTGCGAATAAGATGTCTGCGAGGATGACTGCGCGCTTCTTCAGAGTTGATTACTCCCACATCCAGCGCTTCCTGAACCCAGGTATGATCGATAGTCAGCTGGCGAATGATATTATCCCGGATCATATAAATTCTGGAGTCACCCAGGTTTGCAATATACAACGATGAACCAATGATTAATGCGCAAGCAACAGTTGAACCCATTCCTATTCTTTCGTCATCTTCAGCTGCTTCAGAAGTAATGCTATGATTGGCTTCCAGGAGAGCGCTTTTTAGCACCCACTGGGGATCACTTACGTCGCTTTCTGCAATCTCGCTAGTAATAGTATCTATGGTGATTTTAGAAGCGACCTCACCTGCTTTATGACCGCCGATTCCATCTGCGACTACAGTCACTAAAACAGGAGTATCGTCTTTCTTGCTGATTGTAAAAGAAGTGATCTGATATGAGTCTTCATTCAACCTACCCTGGCTTCCGGGGTCGGTTATTGCTGCTGTCTGGAGGTGATTTTGATTACTCGGGATCAAGTTGTTATCTCCTCGGTGGTTGGTAAATCACTTGCCCTGTTCATTACCTGGTATCGGAAACCAGCTTCTCCGATGTGTATGATATCACCATCTTTGAGCAGTTGGGGTTTACTAGGTGGAATTTGTTTATAGTTGATCCAGGTGCCTGCTGAAGATCCTTCGTCTGTAATTTTATGTCCTCCATCGGGCTGAATATTTATACGGCAATGTTTCCTGGCAACTGAAGGATGGGGGACATTGATAATTCTTGGATCAGGATCGTTTCCAAGGATTAATTCTTCATCCCAGCCCTGGATTGGTTCAGGAACTTGCTGCTGCAATATATCACTAATAGGAACTAATCGGAAGGCATTATGTTTATTACCATTGAGCTGGTCTCGATCATCAGGTTTAGGTGAGATTTTATTTTTTTGATCAGTTTTTCTCAGGAGAGAGGGAAGGTTCTGGCCATTACCCTCTTTCTGGAAGAACCGATTTCCACCAAAATTTAATACAGGTTTTATAGTTCCCCTTGAGATGAAAATAAAAAGCAGAATTCCCAGGGTGAGTACCAGTGCTAGGCCGATAAAAGCTGCTGTATTCTCAATAAATATTGTACTGATGGATGGTGGGGGAATATCTATAATAACCTCTACTGGGGTTTGTATACTTTGTCTGCTGAGCCCAAGAAGGTCTACTGCCTCAATTGTCAAGTAATGGACTGAACTGGTTTGATAATCACGAAGATCCCATTCTACCTGGTTGTATGGAGGTGAAGTCAACCTTGAAACAACTTCTCCGTCGACCCTGAAGATAATTTCTTCAAGGTCCCTGGGATGACTATCAGGAAAATCAACGATTATGTCGAGAGTAATACCCTCTGGTACATATTTGGAGTCTGAAATATCATCAGCTCCGGATTGGATGATTTTCCTGGTAATTTCCCTGGGAGGAGAGATAAATATTGGATTTGGAGGCTGTACATCTAATAAGAATTGCCTTTGTCCATCACTATCACCCAGGTCCGAGGATATTATCAAATCCAGCGTTTGGGATCCAGGAGTAATAATTTGAGATTGATATTTAATCAAATAGGTACTGCGGAGGGGAGTAAATAAGCTGACAAAGTCTGGAAGAGGTTCGTCTCCGGAAAAAGTGGAGATATCCCCATTGGTTTCTGTGGATAAATCTCCTAAAATTTGTGCTCCGGATGATGTAAAAAATGCTGGAGAGGACACCAATATTGTATATACCATCACCTGGCTTTCTTTTGCCCTTGAGATCAGACTATCTATTGAAGCGGATCCTTCGGGTGTCATGGGTGGTGAAAAGAGCAGCACTACCCGTTTCATACCTTGTTGATCAACAGGATCCGATGCTATTTCAATAGCTCGTGTCAGGACATTAAAATTGGACTCAGTATCTCTGAGGAGAGGGGAATAATCTTCCAGGGTGGTGACGAGATCCTGCCTGTTTTCCATGTGGGTCAGTTCTAATCCATCGTTGGTTATTAAGCTCAAATCATCTGGGGAGGAAGTTGGAGTTTGTTTTCCCCACTCGATCAGGGCTTCCGATATGTAATCAAATCGTGATTTGCCGGTGATGTCCTGGATTGCAAAAGGAGCAGAAATATTTATTGCAGTAACCAGTTGAATGCCAGGGGTAAGGGAATTAAAATCGAGGATTTTCTGCTCTACCCCGTTTTCTCTCAATGTAACCTGGTCTTTGAATAAGTCTGTAACCAATTTGCCGTCTCTCTCGGAGACATCAAAATACACTGTCATAAGAGGGAACTCGCCTGTCTCAGGGGGAGAGATATCCACAAATCTACCCGCCTGAGCTCCCGCAGGAATCGTTGGGAGCAGCAAGCTGATTATGATCAGTATTGCTCGAAGAAAACCCTTTCTTGATCGTAAATTTATCATTTTTAATCTAAGCCATTGTACCAAAAATAGATCAAGAACTGGCTTACTCTTTTTTTAGCTGGGTTCGGGACCTCCCGAAAAGGGTAAAAGGATAAACAGAGTAGGGTGTGATAGAATTTGTTGTGTTGAAAACCAAGACTATTCTATGCTGTCACCAGATCAATATTATCTATGACTGAGTTCATTCTAGCATCCAAATCACCTCGACGGCAAATGCTCCTCCGAAATTTGATTGATCATTTTATAGTCATGGAGGCAAATATCAGTGAGATTATCCAACCTGGAGAGAAACCAGCTGACTTTGTTCTCAGGTTGGCATCAGAAAAAGCCCTGACTACAGCAAAAAAAATAGATCAGAGCACTTTAGAGGATGTAATAATCATCGCGGCCGATACAATAGTAGTAGATGGTGAGGAGATACTCGGGAAACCGAAAGATGAAGATGATGCAAAAAATATCCTGGACCAACTACAGGGTAGAAATCACCAGGCTCTATCAGGAATAACCGCCTATCAACGAGAGAAGGACCAAGTCCTTTCGAAGCTAGTACTCACAGAAGTTTGGATGAGAGAGTATAGTAGAAAAGAAATCCAGGACTATATAGACAGCGGTGATCCTTTTGATAAAGCGGGTGCTTATGCAATTCAAAATGACTCGTTTAACCCAGTCCAGGAACTTGAGGGATGTTTTGCGAATGTGATGGGCATGCCGCTTTGTCATCTCTCCCTTTTATTGGGTGAGCTAAATCTTCAGATGAACCCTGGTATAGCGAATCGCTGTCAGGAATCTATCCAATATCATTGTCCGGTTTATTTAAAAATATTGGCCGGAGAAATTGAATAAACATAGAGTGTAAGGCTATGAAAAAAATATTATTGCTAATTTTGCTGCTAATAACCCTCGGGGGATGTAATAAATCAAATCCTGATGCTACTCAAATGGCGGAATTTACTCCCACCCCGGGTTTAGCAACCCCTATAGTTCAAACAACTCAAACTCCGGATGTAGAAGCGACTGCAGTGGAATACCTGAACAACTGGAAAGAAAGTAATTTCCAGGCGATGTATCAGTTATTAGATGCTTCAAGTCAAACCTCGATCAGTGAAGAAGAGTTTACCCTGGTGTATCATGATTTTGCTGTGGAACTTGCCCTGGAAACTCTGGAATATAGAATATTGTCTTCCTTTATTGATCCCACCCAGGCCCAGGTGGCAATCTCTGTAGATTATGTCAGTCACCTGATTGATGGATTGTCAAGGGATATTATTATGATGCTCTCCCTGGCAGATGGCGAGTGGAGAATTGAGTGGGCAAAAACATTAATCTTCCCGGAACTGGAAGGAGACAATCAACTGCAGCTCACCAGAATAGTTCCCTCCCGGGGAAATATATATGACCGGGAAGGCAGAATAATTGTGGCTTATGCGGAAGCAATATCCTTGGGAATAACACCATCCCAAATTGATATCGATAGAGAAGAGGATTTACTCGAGGAATTGGGAAGAGATCTTGATATGCCGCCGGAGGTAATCGCTGCTATGTATGAAGATTTTCCTCCTGATGTAGATTGGTATATTCCGCTGGGTGCTTTATCAATGGATACAATTGAAGGCAGATTGGGTATTCTGGAATCCTATACTAATACCGGCCTCTTACTACGAACGTTTGATGGTCGCTACTATTTTGGGGGCGGCGCTGCTCCTCAATCCATGGGCTATGTGCGCTGGATCCAGGAAGCCGAAGAGGATGATTATAGGATTCTGGGATATTCGCGAGATGAAAAGATAGGCGGGCAGGGATTGGAAATGTGGGGAGAACCTTACCTGGCTGGAGACCGGGGTGGAATCCTCTATATGGTCGACGGGGAGGGAGAGATCCTATCTCAATTGGCACGATCCGAGGCCGGTCCCGCATCAGAAATATATTCAACTATTGACAAAGAGTTCCAGCTGGAAGTTCAGAAAGCTCTTTATGGGTATAACGGCGCCATCGTGGTGATCGAATTGGATACAGGACGTGTTCTGGCGATGGTATCTAATCCTCATTTTGATCCCAATGCCTTTAATTCAAACTATTACAATTCCAGTTTACTGTTGCAGGAATACTATAAAGCGGATCAGAAAACACCTTTTCTGAATCGAGCCACTCAGGGGTTATATCCCCTTGGATCGGTTTTTAAAGTAATCACCATGGCAGCAGGTCTGGAAAGCGGGGAATTCCAGGCGGGGGATATCTACGACTGCGGTTATTTTTTTGAGGAACTTGGAGGAGTAACCCTGACTGACTGGACGTACGATCACTTCCTCGAAGACGATGAAACGCCCCCCAGTGGTGTCTTAACACTTACTGAAGGATTAATGCGGTCCTGCAATCCGTATTTCTGGCATATCGGATTGGATCTTTATCGGAAAGGTCTTACGGATGCAGTATCAGAAATGGCGAGAGGTTTTGGACTGGGATCAGTGACAGGTATTGGGACAATTGAAGAAGAAGCCGGAAGTATTCCAATTCCACAATCGGAATTAGACGCTACAAATTTAGCTATCGGACAAGGAGATAGTTTGGTAACTCCCCTCCAGGTGGCTCAATTTATGGCCGCGATTGGCAATGGGGGAACGATGTATA
>Ga0255394_10056_pt1 | contig 16180 bp, 6 predicted proteins | sample ANMaggSeSYBR01D3_FD_182112 | JGI IMG/M metagenome (GOLD analysis project Ga0255394, IMG submission 182112) | Sediment cell enrichment communities from methane seep in Santa Monica Basin, California, United Staets - ANME aggregate JGI... | ecosystem: Environmental > Aquatic > Marine > Cold seeps >...
TGATCTTGCGTATGGAATTAAGGTCATAAACGATGCCACATCCCAAACCGCTGGGTCAGTTTGGGTATATGGAGAATCTGACCATATTAAGATTAGTTATTTGGAAATAACTTGTGAGGGTAATCCCACAATTTCGGGTAATGGCATCCTTGTTTCGGATAGCGGTTTATCAAGTGCATGGACGTTTGACACATTCGAGATAAATCATAATTACATCCATGATACACGATATGCAGGGATGTACTTGGGAATGAATGATCCTCCCGGAAATGATAACCCTTATGTAGCAAGATTTGCCGTACATAATAATATTTTCAAGGATGTTGGTACATACGGATTGGTTATAAAAGGAGTTAATGGGAATCCAAATTCCATTTATAATAACTTTGTTGATACTACGGGTGTAGTTCCCCGTCCTGATATAGAAGAACAATGGGGGGATACTGCAGATCAATGGCAAACTGGTATAAGAGTCCGAACCTTTACCAGCAGTTATAGCGTTGATGTATACGGTAATACTGTATGGAACACAAAAGGGCCAGGAATATTGGCTGGTAAAGGTTCACATAATATATATAATAATACTATCTGTAACACCGGAACAAACAATTCTCTGGGTTGGGGTCATGGTATAGTGTTATACTTAGGCACCAATGGGACTAGTGTCTATGATAACATCATCATCCAACCCACTCGATATGGTATATACAATAAAGCCTCAGCGACAGATGGGGTCACTCTATCCAGAAATCTAATAGGGGACGCTGGTATCTGGGAATGGTATGAGGCAGAAGCTGGGGACACTATTGAAAGTTCTGGCGAAGACGCCAACATCTATCACGCCGATGTAGCTGATTTTGGTTTTAAAGTCTGGTCAGATGATGGCGATTATAGTAATGATGAGTTTTCATTGAGAGGCACGTCGCTTTTACAAATTCCGCAAACCGGCTGGAGTCTTGTATATGTTGACAGCGAAGAGACGGAAGGCGAAGACGGAGCGGCGACAAATTCGTTCGACGGCGATCCGGACACCTTCTGGCATACCGAGTGGCCGGAAAACCCGCCACATCCGCATGAGATTCAGATTGATCTTGGTGGTTTCTATGACATCTGCGGATTCAGGCAACTGCCTCGGCAGGGTGAGTACCCAAACGGCATGATAAAGGATTATGAATTCTATGTCAGCAACAACACCGACGACTGGGGCACCCCCATCGCGAGTGGAACCTTCGCTAACGACAAGACGGAAAAACAGGTTACGTTTGATCGCATATTCGGCCGATATGTTCGTCTAATTGCGCTGTCGGAGATGAACGGTCATCCGTGGACGAGCATGGCGGAGCTTAATGTTTTGGCTATTCAGCCGGACTCAGATATAAATAACGACGGCAAAGTTAATCTCGAAGACTTTGCTACCCTAGCCTGTTGGTGGGATGATGACGGTGGCTGTGTGGAACCGGATTGGTGCGGAGGGGCTGATTTTAATATGAGTGGGATGGTTGATATGTTGGACTTTGCATATTTCGCGGAGAACTGGCTAAGACAGGCGGATTGATTGAGAATTTTAATCCCCAGAGCCCCGCCTACGTGAGGACATGTTTCACATCTGGGGCCTGCTAACAGGAAATGTTATGAAAAGGACAGGCAGAATGAAAAAGACATTGGTTTTGGTGATTGTGGCGGGGATGTTGTCGGCATGGGCGACAATGGCAGAGTCCATCACTATTATCCCCGGCCTGGAAGGTTTCGGAACTGATACCAGAGCAGCCTACGGCGCTGCCAATCCTCCGGAAATCTGTATTGTTGATTCATTGCTTGATACTACTGGCAATCCGTCATGGGACGCCTCTTCTTATTCAGTAGGTGTTTTCAAAGGCACTTTGATTCAATGTCTTGAAGGTCTCGATACATTAAACGGTGAAACTATAGAGGGTCATGTCGTACTTCCCAATTCAGGGAAGATTGTACTTTTTGAAACAAGCGGGACAATAAAAGAGATTGCCAATAACGGCGACGGTGTATCATTTGGTTATAAAGTTGGTAGTTATACCACAATCGCCGGGCAGACTTCACCCAATCCTGGGATATTGTTACGAAACGTATGTATATATGGCGGGAGTCAGCATGATATTTTGATTCAGCATCTTCGTGGTAGAATGGATGGCCCACCATCTATAGCGTATGGTAATCATAAAAGTTTTCAATTTCCAAGTTCAGCTGATACTTATAATATTGTTGTTGATCATATTTCTGCTGCATGGGGGGCGGATGGAAATATAGGCCTTTATAAAGATTCGGCAGGAGGAGAACTACATGACATAACATTGTCTAACTGTATCATGGCCGAAGGAAGAGAAAACATGGGTCTGATTAATGAAGAGGCAAGTAATAGCAAAAATTGTCTGTATGGTGGTCCTTCTTCAAATTCTGATAATACTTATAATATTTTAGTATATGGAAACTTATTTTCTAATACCAAGAAAAGAAATCCGAGGGTTACTCATGGTGCTTCCGCAGTTGTAAATAATTATTTATATAACAACGCGGAGCTCGGGATCCAGTTGATTGGTACAGATAATATATTAATAGCGTCTATCGTCGGAAATGTGCAAGATGGTGGACCGATGTCAGGTACTTATAGCTCTGACAGGATGCCTAATTATATGTTTGGTGATTGGGACGAACCATTAACACAGCACCGCATCTATTTATTTGATAATCTCGCTGACTCTGGGGCACAAATAGACTCGACCGATTGGTTGTCTCCCGGGTTTATGGTAGATATCAGACCTGGATCGGGAGGTATCGAAGATCCAACAAATATTTATAAAGATATAATCGTAGATCAAACAGATTATATTAAAGTTACCGGAGAAAATCCTTCAACAGATGCGCCAATTTGGCCTGCTAATCTAACATTAATGCCAAGTATCGCTGTTAAAGATTATATAATTGCTAACGCAGGCGCATATCCGGCATTCAGGGATAGCCTTGATACTCGTTTTATAAATGAAATGATAAATGGTACAGGGCCATCAAGTAGGTTGCAAGGCTCACCGTCGGCAGATGATTGGCCTGTGTTAGCCGCTAATGTAATAACACTTGATATTCCATCTAATCCTCACGGTGACGACGACGCTGATGGATATACGAATTTGGAAGAATGGCTACATGGATTAGCAGCAGAAGTTGAGGGTGGGGGATCAGGTGTAGCGCAGTCGCCAATCAATCAGACCGGATGGAGCCTTGTGTATGTTGACAGCGAGGAAACTGAACAGGATAGTCATGCGGTGAATTCGTTCGACGGTGATCTCGATACTATCTGGCATACCGAATGGTCCTTAACCGACCCTGACCCGTGCCATCCGCATGAGATACAGATCGACCTGGGCGGTTTTTATGATATTTGTGGATTCAGGTATCTGTCCAGGCAGGATGAATGGCTAAACGGAATGATAAAGGATTATGAATTTTATGTCAGCAGTGATATCGCCGACTGGGGTGCTGCCGTCGCGAGCGGAACCTGGACAGCAGGCAAAATTGAAAAACAGGTTTCGTTCGATTGCACACTCGGCCGATATGTCCGTCTGGTTGCACTGTCGGAAGTGAGCGGTAATCCGTGGACGACTATGGCAGAGCTTAATGTTTTGGCTGTTCAGCCGGACTCGGACATAAATAACGACGGCAAGGTCAACATCGAAGATTTTGCCGTCATAGCAACATGGTGGGATAATGAAAACGCATGCTCATCGCCGGATTGGTGCGAGGGGGCTGATTTCGATATGAGCGGGACGGTTGATATGTTGGACTTTGCATATTTCGCGGAGAACTGGCTACGACAGACGTGGTGAGAAAGGACAGGAAAAGTGAAAAAGACATTGGTATTGGCGATTTTGGCGGGGATGATGTGGATAAGTTCGGCCGAGGTTTGCGCAGTCAATTATTACGTGGACGGCACAAATGGAAACGACGGCAATCCGGGTACCATAAATCAACCCTGGCAGACTATAAACAAGGCGAATTCCACACTTCAGGCCGGCGATACGGTCCATATCAGAGGAGGAACTTATAGCGGGCAGCAGATTAAACCGAGTAATTCAGGAACGGCTGGGAACTATATTACATACCAGAGTTACGGTGAAGAAGAGGCGATTGTCGGGGAAATCGTTATTACGGGTAGTCGCTTTCGGCGTGTGGGTTATTTTTTAGAAAATGTAAATTATATAAAAATAGACGGTATTCGTTTTGCAAATATAGGCAGTTATTTCGGCGAACTTAAAAACGCGGAATACTGCATTATACAGAACTGTGAGTTTTATAATTCAAGGTCTTACGGCGGCACAAGAGTCGGTTATTCGAGTAACTATAACAAATTTCTAAATAATACTTTCGAAGACGCTCCTGTTAATTACGATTTCAAAAAGACTAACTGCAAGTCGCTTCCTTATGGTCCTGAATGTGATTGCGATACGGCGCCGGCAGATTTTCTATGTATTTACAGCGGTAAAGGAAATATTATTGAAAATAATACTTTCGGCGATGCCTCGCATGGTAGTATATCAATCGAATCAAGAGATCACGATCCGTGGGGAGACAGTATTTCAACACTGACTGTAGTTAGAAATAATAATTTTAATAATAAGTTACATTCAAGTTGTGGAGGTGGCACCCAACGAATTTTAATTGAAAATAACAGAATATATGGTGCCGGTTCGAGGTGTGATAAGAATCCAGTCAAACACAGCAGAAACAGGGGATTTTCAGGTGGACACGGTGGCATTTATGTTCTCGATCACGATTCTATTGTTAGATATAACGTTGTTGTGAATTCCGGTTGGGGGTTATATTACGGAGCGACGGGAGGTAAGTATATAAGTGGCAATCTGAAAATATATAGCAATACATTTTATGCTAATGCATATCATATACAGCAAAGTGGTAATTCCGGCGCAAATTATAATAATACTACTATAATAAACAATGTGTTTTATAAGGCACAATATCACGAATGGAGTGATTACGCGGATTTGCCTGGTGATGAAAATTATTTCATCAACAACTCCTTTACTCCGAACGCAGCAAACTTTTACTTTAAAAACACCAATAAAACAGCCCGCACTCTTGATGAAATAAAAAGTCTGTATCCAACCGAATGGCATTCGAGCAATTTCTCCGCCGACCCCAAATTCACAAATGCGGGAAGCAGAGATTTTACCTTAAAATCAAATTCCCCAATGATAGATAAAGGTATGTTCCTCACCACAATAACCAGCCCAACCGCCAATAGCCAAACCTCTTTTAGAGTAGCTGACGCAATATATTTCTATGACGGCTGGGGCATCCCCGGCGAAGTCGGCGACACCATCAAAACCAAAAATGGCCAAATAACAATAATCCAAAGCATTGACTACGACACTAACACCATAACCGTCAATCCAGCGATAAATATTATTAAGAACGAAGGAATAGCGTTAAATTATTCCGGTTCTGCTCCTGACATCGGGGCGTTCGAATTTGGCGAATCCATCAAGTAGGGTGCGATGTATCGCACCATCTGACATAGCCCCTGCTGCCAAAGGGAGGCCGACTGACACGAAAGGCAAAAAAAATGAAAAAGACACTGATTTTTGCGATTGTGGCGGGTGTGATGTGGGCAAGCTCGGCTGATGTTTGCGCAGTCAATTATTACGTGGACGGCACCAGCGGAAACGACGGCAATCCGGGCACCATAAATCAACCCTGGCAGACTATAAACAAAGCGAATTCCACCCTTCAGGCCGGAGATGTGGTTTGTTTGAGGGGGGGAACTTACTCTGAAAGAATAGAACCATCCAACTCCGGTTCATCGGGAAATCCCATTACCTATATAGCCGATAATCAATACGGTGCTATAATCAGCACAAATTCGCTTGGAGCTAACCTGTCCGGTAAGTCTTATATTATTTTGGATGGTTTGTGTTTCAACAACTGCGAACGTCGTTGGATATTGATAACCAATGGGGATTATAACATTATCCAAAATTGCAAATTTTATGATGCTAATGCCTGGACAGGCATCCTATTAGAGTATGGGTCCGATTATAATAAGATTATAGATAATATCTTCGAAGATGCTCCTGCTTCTGGTAATAACAACGGAACAAGTCCAGCGGATTTTATAGGTCTTTGTAATAGTATTAATAACAATTATAATGTAATTGAAGGCAATACTTTTGGTGATTGCAACCATAATATTATGTTTATTGACTTTGGTGATCATACTATAATCAGAGGCAATACTTTCCAAAATCAGTATCATACTGGACTGAATTTAAATGATGATGGACCTAACCTGATTGAAAACAATTATTTTTACGATCAAGGAAAGTATACAGGAAGCGCGCCTATCCCTGATAAGCCTGACATGAGAAACAATCCAGGAATACAATTGAACGGCACATATAATATTATTAGAAAAAACACATTTGATAATAATGGTTCCGGCATATCTCAATCCACCTATGCTTCAGCTAATACAGAAGCAAGCTACAACAGGGTTTATGATAACACCATGAACAAAGGCATTACCCCTCTGTATGGGGAAGCTGTTGATGCAAATTATATGGTGAATAACACATATAAAAACAATACATTCACCAATCCCGAAGCGTCAAGCTATCCTGGAGATTCATATCCTGAGCCTTTCAATCTTAACTATCGAGATAATAATGGAGCAGGCAATCGTTTTTATAATAATTGCAGCTATGGTCAAAACGTTCATAGATATAGAAATTATACTCCTTATACTTTTGCTGAGATTATTTCACAGTTTCCAACAAATTTTCCATCTGGAAATATAACTACTGACCCTAAATATACCAATGTCAGCAATAGGGATTTTACGCTTCAATCCGATTCTTCTCTGATTGATGCTGGAACTTTCTTGACAATAATCACAAGCCCCACAGTCAACAGCCAGACTTCTTTTACAGTTGATGATGCAGGGTATTTCTATGACGGCTGGGGTATACCGGGCGAAGCTGGCGATATAATTAAAACAGAAAACGGCCAAATAACAACAATCCAAAGCATTGACTACGACACTAACACCATAACCGTCAATCCAGCGATAAATATTATGAAGAACGAAGGAATAGCGTTAAATTATAATGGTTCTGCTCCGGACATCGGCGCTTATGAATATAACGGCGTTTCACCTCAGGGAACGGTTCCCCGGTTAATTCCCAGGAACCGCTGGTCTGTTATTTATGCGGACAGTGAAGAACTTGATACCAGAGAAAAGAGAAACGCCTATAAAGTTTTTGACGGTGTCATAGAGACTTTCTGGGGTACCGAGTGGTTTTCAACTACGGCCCCTCTTCCACATGAAATTCAGATAGATATTGGAGAATCATATAATATCAGCGGTTTTCGTTATTTGCCGCGCCAGGATTACAGTGAAAACGCATGGCAGGAGAACGGAGCGATTGCTCAATATGAGTTTTATATCAGCAATAACAAAAGTAACTGGGGCCCTCCTGTTGCCGACGGAACTTTTGCTAAAAACAGGACAGAAAAAGAAGTTTTATTTACAGGCAAAAAAGGCAGGTACATCCGCTTAGTGGCCTTGTCTGAAGTTAATGGAAAACCATGGACAGTTATTTCAGAATTAAACCTTATTGGTGAAGACGCGGACAGATGTTTAACTTATGAAATCCGTAATGGTAAAGATGATAATTGCAATGGCGAAATAGATGAAACATGTAATAATGATGACTGGAGTGTCGGCTATATTGCTCATTCTGTCTTACCACAAAAACACTATCAGCTTATTGATGTTAATAGCGAAGAACTTAATACATCAATTCCAGGCAATGGCTTTAAAGCTTTTGACGGCGTAGAGGAGACGACCTGGTACACACAATGGCTTCTGACCGAGCCTGACCCGGCTCATCCACATCATATTTCAATTGATTTAGGAAAAACTTATGTTGTTGACGGGTTTCGATATCTTACCCCTCAGAATATTGCTCATTGGGAAAACGGAGCAATTAATGAGTATAACTTTTATGTCAGTGATAACAAAACTAACTGGGGAGTTCCTGTTTCCAGCGGTAATTTTTTGATGATTCAAGACAAACAGGAAGCTCTTTTTCCCGGCAAAAAAAGGCAGATATATAAAATTAGAGGCAATATCCGGATTTAATGGCAACCCCTGGACATCCGTGACTGAATTGACAATTTTAGGACATGATACTGATTCAGTCAAGTAAGGTGCGATGTATCGCACCATCTGACATAGCCCCCGATGTAAAATCGACGGGCGGCAGCGTCTGATGTACGCCATCAGGCGATGGTATTAATTACGCAGGATAGGCTTCAGCCCATGCTGTTTGGCCGACAGGAAAGAACAAAGAAAATGAAAAAGGTATTAGTTTTGGCAATTGTGTTGAGCGTAATGTGGGTAAGCTCGGCTGATGTTTGCGCAGTCAACTATTATGTCGATGCGACCGGAGGCAACGACAATTTAGACGGCAGAAGTGAAGCTAATGCGTGGGCAACAATCGCCAAGGTGAACGATTATGCGGGGAATCCCGGATTCTCCGGCGGAGATGTCATTTGTTTTAAAAGAGGCGATACCTGGAGCAATGATGAGACGCTTGGTTATGCGGAAACTTATGTGAACTGGGGGCCAATTGACGGCCTGACTATTCAGGATTATGGAAGCGGAGCCAAACCGAGATTTGATGGAAATACGCAACGACCTGTTTTTATTATTTCTATACAACAACTTAATAACCTGACAATCAAAAATATAGATGTCAGCGGCTCCGACACTTCTCTTGAGAGAGTACAAATTCAAAATGTAAATGGCGTGGTAATTGATGGTGTGGACTATAATGGACACACTGGATCATCCATATATAGAAGAAGCAATTGTGTGAATATTATCAATTGTACAGGAACAATAGAGGTGAAAAACTGCCATATCCAGAATTTAGTAAGAGATACCTGGGAGAATACCGTTTCAGGCTGGGGCACCGAGGACACGGTTGGAATTCATGTCAGACATCGAACCGGCGAGAATGCGGACGTCCCAATGCTGAATGGTTCAGTTACAATTCATGACAATATCGTTCACGATATATATGCAGATTGTGTGCAGTTGGGGGGAATCCAAACCACCAACTCAATTTATAATAATACATTTTATAATTTCGGGGAAGGTGGTATTGACTTGAAAACCACCTCCTATTCAGACGTGTATAGCAATGAAATATATCGTGGCACTTATGGCTTAGGCGGCTCAGGCGGAGGAAACTCAAATATTAGTATGCATGCTTCTGCCAGCGGTTATTGGCCTGGTTACTATTGTGAAGATAATACAATCAGGGATAATTACATCCACACATCCGCACATATTGGGGTCCGGCTTCTAAGCGGCTCGCCCGGATGCAAAGTTTATCGCAATACATTTAAATCAATCAGAACATCCATCACGCTGTATTCATGCCCTGGTAGTGAAATATATTCTAATATATTTATATGCAATACCGCCTATACCGGTTCCGGAGTAGATCAATCGGCAATAAGATTTTGTGCGCTATCCACTAATAACGTAAAAGTATTCGATAATTCTTTTTACTTATCATCGAATAGCCATTTTTATGGGATTGCGTATGAAGGATCGGCAGGTCATGGAAATGGTAATGAAATCAGGAACAACATCATACAAATGACCAGAGATTCATCTACTGTATTTCCTTTTTACTACGACGGTGAGGGGGAAGCTCCTGTTGTTAATCATAACATTTTCTATAATTCAAGCCACTCGAACCGCGTAAATTGGGGAGGAACTATTTATGATTCCACTGAAGAGGCCGCTTGGATAGCAGCCGGACATACAAGAGGAATATTCACTAATCCTCAATTGGTCAATCCATCCATAGACGATTTTCATCTTCAATCCACCTCTCCAGCCATAGACGCTGGTATTGATGTCGGACTAACCAGCGATTTCGAAGGAAATGTTGTACCCTATGGTTCTGGTCCGGATATCGGCGCGTTTGAATTTATAGGCATAGCGTGTTTGCCGATTGGCCAGACCGGCTGGGAACTTTTGTATGTTGACAGCGAGGAATTGGTCGGTGAGGGGGAGGGGAACGGTGCAGCGATAAATTCGTTTGACGGCGATCCGGATACCTTCTGGACTACCCAGTGGTATGAAATCGACCTCACGCCGACACATCCACATGAGATACAGATTGATCTTGGTGGTTTTTATGACATTTGCGGATTCAGGCAATTGCCACGGCAGGGTGAGTATCCGAACGGCATGATAAAGGATTATGAATTTTATGTCAGCGGCAACGGTGTTACCTGGGGTACCGCCGTTGCGAGTGGAACTTTTGCCGGCGGCAAGGCTGAGAAACAGGTTACATTTGATTGCGTATTTGGCCGATATGTTCGTCTTGTCGCGTTGTCAGAGATTAATGACGGACCGTGGACGAGTGTGGTGGAGCTTAATGTTTTGGCTGTTCAGCCGGATACCGACATAAATAACGACGGCAAGGTCAATATCGAAGACTTTGCCGTCATGGCGACCTGGTGGGATGATGACGGTGGCTGTGTGGAGCCGGGTTGGTGTGGCGGTGTCGATTTCGGCATGAGTGGGACAGTTGATATGTTGGACTTTACATACTTCGCCGAGAACTGGCTGCGACAGGCGTGGTAAGAAAAGACAGAAGATAGCAACGTGAACAAAGAATAGAGGGCCTGAAGAATGAAAAAGACATTGGTTTTTGCGATTGTGGCAGGTGTAATGTGGATAAGTTCGGCCGAGGTTTGCGCAGTCGATTATTATGTCGATGCGACCGGCGGCAACGACAATAGCGACGGGCAAAGCGAAGCGACTGCCTGGAAGACGATTGTTAGAGTTAATGAAGAAATTTCAGAACTACAAAATAATACGACAATAAGATTCAAGCGTGGAGAAATATGGACAAACGATGAAACATTAGGCTTTCGTAATGGCCATTCGATTGGCTGGCCGGTTGTCAATGGGATTACTTTTGAAGATTACGGGGCCGGGGAAAAACCGAAGTTTGACGGCAACTCTCAACAGCCGATACATATTAATTCAGAGAATAGATTGAGTAATCTTACAATTAGAAGTATTAATTGTGACGGGACGTGGCATACAGACGTCAGTGGCAGTAATATATACGTCCGAAAAGTTGCCGGATTAACCGTAGATGGACTCGAAGCCGATGGACATTCAGGAGCTCCGAATGTTAATGCAAAGAATGGGATGAGCGTTACAGAATGTAACGGGGATATTGTAATTAAGAACTGTGTCCTGCAAAATTGGGGACCGATAGATTTACCTGTTATCTCCGACGATTACCAGGCCATCAGTCTTCTTACCTGGCCGGACAGGATTCAGCCGTCTTCTGTAAAAATACACGATAATGTATTGCATCATGTTAACGCGGATTGTCTTCAGGCAAGAAATATTAAGCCAACCGGAGGGGAAGACTCTTTCGAGATTTATAATAATATCGGTTATCACGTCGGAGAAAATATATTTGATTTTAAAAGTTGTTCTTATATTGACCTGCATCATAACACCATGTATTTAGATTCTCCTGTTAATCCTGGCGGAAGCGGCGGCGGTGGTGGTGGACAAAGCGCCATGGTATTCCATACAGCAAGCCCTGAGGGTGAATGGCCGTGTGAATATGTTAAGATCAGGGAAAATTATATTTACGATTGGCCTGGGGTGGGGTTAGGTTTGACCGGAACAACACCAAGAAGCGCTCATTTTTATGTTTATCGAAATTATGTCAAAGATGTGCGACAGCCGGTACTTGTCGGAACAATGGAAGACGTTCATATATTCGATAATATTATTGAAAGCACCTCGAATACACCGGTTGGATATGATGGATACGACAGAAATGGTATTTATCTTCAGAGTAATTACAACGACGTATTTATTTATAACAACCTGATTTATAGCGATGCCGGCCATGATTATGGAATTTATATCAGAAGCCCGGAATACATGCTGAATATGTCCGTTACTATTAAAAATAATATTTTTTATACGACATCCGGAAATATTAGCGATTTTTCGCTTTTTTGGAATGGTACCAAGGATATTAACGAAGCCCCTGCAATTAGTCATAATCTTTATTATAATCCTGGCAATACAAACAGGGTAAAATGGTTTAGATGGCCTGACACAATAACCTATGACAGTACGGAGCAAACAGCATGGCGTAATGCGGGCCATCCGGGAGCATTATTCGCCGATCCTCTTTTTGTTCACCAAGCCACAGGCAACTTTGCCCTCCAACCCACCTCCCCAGCCATAGACGCGGGGACAAACCTTGGTAGTCCGTATAATCTTGGCCTTGACACGATCTCAAACTGGCCGAACAATGTTTCCACTCTTGATCAGAACAATTGCGGTATTGGCTGGGAAATAGGAGCTTATGTATTTGCGGGCATATTGCATTTGCCGATAGACCAAAGCGGCTGGAGCGTTGTGTTTGTTGACAGCGAGGAGACCGAAGGTGAAGACGGGCGAGCGATCAATTCTTTTGACGGTGATCCTTGTACTTTCTGGCACACCGAGTGGCCGGAAAACCCGCCCCATCCGCATGAGATTCAGATTGATCTTGGTGGTTTTTATGACATCTGCGGATTCAGGCAATTGCCACGGCAGGGTGAGTACCCAAACGGCATGATAAAGGATTACGAATTTTATGTCAGCGGTGACAGCGATAATTGGGGGCCCGCCATTGCGAGTGGAACCTTCGTCGGCAATCAGACGGAAAAAACAGTTTCGTTCGATTGCAAATTGGGAAGGTGTGTTCGTCTCGTTGCACTATCGGAGGTGAACGACGGGCCATGGACGAGCATGGCGGAACTGAATATTTTGGCTGTTCAGCCGGATACGGACATAAATAACGACGGCAAGGTCAACATCGAGGACTTTGCCGTCATGGCAGCCTGGTGGGATGATAACGGTGGCTGTGTAGAGCCGGATTGGTGTGGAGGTGCGGATTTTAATATGAGCGGGGCAATTGATTTTTCTGATCTCGCATACTTTGTTGAAAATTGGCTGCGGCAGACGCCGGTGAACGCGCCGCAGGCGACTGTGGACTGGCATGAAGATTTTGAGGGAGAAACCCTGGTGGTAGATGAGCAGTGGCCTGATTGCGGTTGCTATGGTCAGGATGAAACATGGTATCATGGCCTTTTTTGGCCGACTGATTATTGTTATGATTATATCGAGGACGATTATAATGACCGCAGTTCCCCTGATTCCGGTGGTAAATACTGGTCGCATTATAGCGATTGGATAGAAGAAGCGACCAAATCCGAGTCGCAACGATCTTCTTATATCCTTGCAAATGATACGGCGTGGGATGGCTGCAATGAGATGAAGGTCAATGACGATACTGAATACTGGATTGGTTGGTCATACTATATTCCTTCTGATTATTATGAAGAATATTACGGTCATGCGGTTGGACAATCTACTCAACATATTACTAATGCGATTGCGTGGTCTGTTTATTATGGGGGAAGTGAATATGGGCATAACTCGCTTTATATTCAAAAGCAATACATAAAAGGTAGAATCTACCATAATGGTGTTGTATCACATCCCAGATTTACTTCGTTAGGGCCGTGGAGTAATTTCAAAGGAACCTGGATTGATTTTGTTTTACATTTTATATGGCATGACACAGATGACGCGGATGCCATTACTGAGCTTTATATCAATGGTGCTCAGATGTGGTCGTACAGTGGTGTCGATAATCTCAGGGAAGTGGCAACCGAAGGAAAACCTGGTTTAAATGTGCCGTTACTTTATAATACTGTTACGCTCGGTGATCCCACCAGTACGTGGTGTCGATGGTTCGATGAAAATGGGGATGTCGAAAATATAGAATGGAGACATATTCATATAGATGAATTTCGGTTGACTGAAGGTGCTAAAGGCATAAAAAATTATTGTCATGTTGCCCCTCCCGTCTGGTCTCATGCTCCGGATATAACATTTCCTGAAAATGGCGGGACAGGCCTTAATTCCACGTTCACTGCTCAATTTGACGGATACTCAGACCACAGAACAGATGCACAGAATTGCTTTGCCGGCTACCGAATGAATATGCAGGTAGATGAAAACGGCGGGGACTGGACTTCTTTGGTATATGATTCCGGTGAAGTATCTACAGGGGCTTCTCACATAGTCAGCGGGCTGGCTGCTGGCACAAGTTATCAAATGCGGGTCCGACACTCGTCATATTGTAGCGCAAGATCGACTGAACATTGGGGAGCGTGGTCTGACATAATAATCTTTACTACATCTGACTAATCGCATAGATTTGCGTGAACGTTTAAATTTTTAACAGGAGATATGTAATGGATAATGGTTTATCGAGAAGAAGTTTTTTAGGGGTTTTGGGTACCACTGGGATCGGAGCCGGCCTTGGTTCGTCCGCGTTTGGTGCGGACAAAAACGCGATAACGTCTCGCGGTAGCGGCAGAAGCCCTGTCCGGTTAGCCGGCGGCAAGGTTATTCAGCCCCAGCGTGAGTTGCCCGTATTCCGTGAAACCGACGTTCTTGTCGTCGGAGGCGGTCCGTCAGGTGTTGCCGCTGCCGTCGCTGCCAGGAGGACAGGCGCAAAGGTAACATTGGTCGAGCGATATGGTTGTTTCGGCGGACTATGGACCGGCGGCCTCGTACTCAAACTGCCCGGCGTCTGCTACGGCAAAAAGCAGGTAACGATGGGCCTTTGCGAGGAAATCATGCAGAGACTGGACAAAATGGACCATGCTATCATCGAACGCAATCCGGGCGAAAAACCTACCACAGACGCCGAGGCGACCAAGTATGTTCTTTCCGAGATGATCCGCGAAGTCGGTGTCGATGTATATCTTCACAGTTGGGGCGTCGATGTTATTATGGACGGCAATGTTGTCAAAGGAGCCGTGTTCGAAAGCAAGACCGGCCGATTCGCTGTTTTAGCCAAAATGGTTATTGATGCCAGCGGCGACGGTGACATTTTCTCTATTGCCGGAGCGCCCTACGAACACAGAAGGCACAGGGTTGGCCTGGTCTGTCGAATAGGCAATATGGACAAGATAGATCAGGCAAAAGCAAAGCAGGCCAAAAAGCCGCCACGCGGCATAGGCCTGCCCACGCCGATACCGGAGATAAACTGGGTCAATATGGGAGGTCCCGAATCCGATTGCGTCGATGTTCACGATTTGACAAAGCTGGAGATGGACCATCGCCGACAGATATGGCGACAAATGGACAAGCTTCGCAAAACACCCGGTTACGAGAAGGTTTATCTCGTGGAGGTCGCTTCTCAATTGGGCGTTCGTATATCGCGGGTACTTACCGGGATGAAGCAGGTTACTTTCAAGGGAGCAAAGGCCGGTCGAAAGTTTTCCGATGTGATTGGTGTGGGCGGCGAGTTGAATCCGGGCGATCCGTTCTTTGAAATACCTTTCGGTGCATTAGTGCCGCGGAAAGTCGAGAACATCCTGGCGGTCGGCAGATGCGCCTCAGCCGGCCCGGTTATTATGGAACCGATGAGATGTATTCCATGTTCGCTTGTTACCGGTCATGCCGCCGGCGTCGCCTCCGCTTTGGCTGTTCAGGACGGCTGCCTGTGCCGCGACGTTGAGATACCCAAACTACAAAAACACCTCAAGGAACAAGGCGCATACCTCGGATAGTGGCTGATTTAGCAAAAAAACAGAATCGACGAGTTCTCACGTTCCTCGTGCGATGCTTCGTACTGATTATGGCGATAACGCTGGCACTACAAATTTTGCCGTGGAAGCGTCTCGCTGTAATTCTGCCGTCGCTGAGTCCATTTGTCGCGATTTGTTCGGCATTGGCCGTCCGCACCTTGAGCGTAATAACTCTGTTGGCTCTGCCGTTGTTCATCATGGCTTTATGGCGGAGCCGATGGTTTTGTCGAAATTTATGCCCGGTTGGCTTCCTTTCGGAAAATATCCGTCGTTTGCGTCGGCCAGCCAACCCCAATTTTACAAAGCTGCCTCTTATCGGCCAATGGGTGGTCCTTATGACACTTGGCGGAGCGATTTTAGGGTATCCACTGTTTTTATTGCTCGACCCGCTGGGGATATTCAATAGTTTTTTCCA
>Ga0255394_10061_pt1 | contig 15878 bp, 12 predicted proteins | sample ANMaggSeSYBR01D3_FD_182112 | JGI IMG/M metagenome (GOLD analysis project Ga0255394, IMG submission 182112) | Sediment cell enrichment communities from methane seep in Santa Monica Basin, California, United Staets - ANME aggregate JGI... | ecosystem: Environmental > Aquatic > Marine > Cold seeps >...
AATAGGTGCAAGTGCAGATTTCTTCGACGTTGGCGGGGATTCACTGAAAGCCATTCGTATGGCCAATCTCGCCCAGCGAGCGGGAATTACGGTTCAGCCCGCCGACATCTTTTCCCATCCAGTATTGCAGGACTTGGCCCGTTTCTGCGAGGGAAAGCCTGTGGCCTTTTCTTCTGTTGGCCCGGTGTCGGCACCTGATGCGCACCGACAGCTCACCCGGGGAGAGCAGTGGTTCCTCAACCAGGAACTTCCAGACGGCCACCTTTGTGATAGTGGCTTCTTACTGAGTCTCGATCCAAAAACTCCAGCGGATCTTGTGGAAAGGGCTATCGTTATCCTGTGGGAGAAGCATGAGGGATTGCGGGGCCGATTCACAAAAGATTCCCGAGGATGCTGGCAAAAGACGGTCCTTCCATCCAATGTCGCCATTCCCTTTTCCATTATTGAGATTTCCGGCGGCGCGCCCGAGTCAGCGAGTCAGATCGTCTCGACGGAACGCAATCGAATGCCCGGCAGGAACAGCGCATTGTTCAGAGCAACACTCCTGAACCATGACGGCCAGCCCCTGCTTTTAGTTGTGGCACATTACCTAGCTTGTGATCTCGTGTCATGGCAGATTCTACTGGATGACTTCGAGGACCTGCTTGCACGTGAATCCGACGCTGAGCTCCTCGGGCGCGCACGTTGCGCAGAGGATACCCAACGTTTGGCGAGTGAATCAACAGAGGTGGAATTGAGGCTTTCTGTGGAAGATACTGACCGGCTACTCGTTTGCGCCCGGCGCAATGGCTTCACGCTTGAGGGACTTCTCACAGCGGCAGTCGCATGTGGGGTGTCACGCACGCGGAAGCAGCGAGAGATTAAGATCGCTCTCGGGCGACACGGGCGAGATGGCGCTGCTGAAGGATTCGACATGTCACGCGCTGTTGGGCGTTTCTCTTATCCTGTGATGATTCAGATAGCTGTGAATCCAGAAGATGAGATAGAACAAGTTCTTTCAGAGGCTCAGCGACTTGTTACCACTCAAGGTAGAGATGGAGAAACCGAAATACGTGGCGAACATAATGTGCACTCCTTTGTAGGCTTAGACTTCTTGGGTGAGGTCGCTCCAGAGAGAGCGAAAATTAGCGGAGTCCTATCCGTTCAGACCATACCGAGACGACATTTTCAGAAGACCGCGATGCCTTTTGACATTGAGCTTGTTGCAGAGGTAAGGGACCAAAGGCTCTCGTTGGCCTATCGATGCTCAGATTCGAGCGTAGGGACAGCTCGATTTCCCGCAGAGGTGGCAGAACTCCTTCGAGAGCTAGCGGGGCGGTGGAAAAAATGAAGAAGAATCGAACTCTTTACTGGGCTATTACGGGGCATTGCCAGCTTCACTGCAGGTACTGCTTCTATGAAACAGGCATGAATAAGAGGCCCTTTGAATTCATTGACGCTTGTCGCGCTGAGTGCATTATCGATGATATAGCAGACAATTTCGATGCTGTGACTCTCACTGGGGGAGAGCCCATGCTGACCCCTTCGTTCTGGAAGATCGTTGGGATGGGGAGGGCCGCCGGCCTTGATGTGTCCTTTCTAACTGACGGAATAGGCATCAACGACAAATCTGTGGCTCTTGCGGTAGAACACGGGGTAACGCGTATAGCGGTTTCTCTAGATTCATTGGAACCCGGAGTAAACGAGTCTTTGAGACGCCCCGGAAGAACGCATAAAGGCATTACGGAGCGAGTAGTTGAGAACGTGAAGCTCCTGGGGAGCCAACGGGGCGAACGATTACAGGCGACTATTCTGCAAACTGTATGTAGAACAAATATTGACTCCATAAAGCCAATGGTCGGTTTCTGCAACACCCTCGACGTTGATCTGTTGGTCCACCCAGCTGGTATTCCCATGGCGAGCACGGACTTCCAAGATATTGGGCTCGCCTCCTGTTCTCCTGATGAGGTATGTAAACTTGAGCATGCAATGCTGGAATGGGCCGATGGCCACGAAGGCAGAGAGAGGTACACAAGACTGGCCATCGACTTTATCCGCGGCACACGGCCCACGGGAATCATCTGTCCGATGGGCAGACAGTTCTTCTTCCTTGACGTTGATGGGACGATTGCCCCGTGTTTTCATCGGATGGATTTGGAGCTCGGAAACATCTTTGAGACCGACCTGGGTGAGCTTCTCAGCAAGGACCTCCCGCAAGATCTTAGCAGAGGGCCCTGCGCCAGTCTTGCTTGCGCTTGCATGCTCGAGTGAAATGGGGTAGGAGGACAGATGAAAAGCAAGACTGATCAGTGCGCGACCCTCGACGAGATAGCCGAGAAATGCTGTGCGGTCCTCCAAACAGACCCTCGGGTGTCCGCCATCTGTTTGGTCGGCTCTTTAGCTCGCGGTGACGCTGACGCCAACTCGGATGTGGACCTCTGCGTCTTTGTGGACAATGGACAACTAGACTCGCTCCTGGCTGAAACTGCCAGGATCGCTACCCGTGTTGGCCAAGTCTTGGTTAGCGGCTGGCTCCACGATTCAACGTCGTTTTGCGCCCTCTACGACCTCGCCGACCACATAATCAAGGTAGACTTTGACTTCTTTGAAGTAGAGCAGCTTCCCGGCCTAATGATGAAAGGGATGAGCACACAAACTTATCTCTTTGACCACCGACTTGTGTATGATCGACACGATGACATTGGGCCTATGCTTGAGTTCCCACCCCGGAGTCCGGCAGTCGCCGCCCCGCTCCCGTCTCCCTCTTCACTGGCGATAGCCGCTTGGTCAGTGCTCAGGATGACGAGGCGTGGAGAGTATCTCGAAGCGCTTGACATCATCAACCATATGCGCGATCCATTTCTAACGAAACTCCTGTGCAATGTGTATGACTTGTCCTTTCAGAACTACAGGCGAATGGAGGGTAGACTGCCCCGAGACATCGTGGAGCGGTTGAACAGTACCTTTCCGAGACCCATAAGGGACGAGTTGCTGAGTTCCCTGCGAGAGCTTATTGAGCTCTATTTCCACTTATTGGCTCTGCTTCAGGAGGAGCTCTCGGCGAGTGAAAGTACAGCTTTCTCCAGAGCCATCAGGGAAATCGATAAGTTGTTGGGCCTGCGAGAACGCCGAATAGCTGAGATAGTACCAATTGCCCCTGACTGCGGCAAGGACAAGGAAAGGTTATGACGAAGGTGTTTATTACTGGATGCGCCAGGAGCGGCACGACACTGCTAAATCGGCTGTTCTACGCTTTTCAGGACATTGATGTTGTCGATCCGGAAATCAGCATAGATGACTTCTGTGCTCTTCCCTCCGAGAAGACATTTGCTGTGGCAAAACGCGTTCCTCTAACCGTCTTGTCCGTTCCTCTACCGGAGGAGGAAATCCAACGACAACTCTCGCTTGTGCTTCAACACCGCATTCGAATCATAAACATCGTCCGTGATGGTAGAGATGTGGTGCATCAGCACACCGTAGGCCCTCGCGTCAACCCAAACAGGTGGATTGGCTGCATTCTTCAGGCACAGCGTTTCGGCAAATACGTTTGCGTGGAGGTAAGATACGAGGAATTAGTGACTTCGCCAGACAGCGTTCAGGATCAGCTTTGCCATGCCCTCGGGTTGGTTCCGAAGGCGAAGTTCAGTACTTACCCTCGCTTTGTGCCCCAAAAGACCTTTGCCGAACCAGCTTTCCTGGACTTTCGCTCCTATGATGCGCGTCCGGTGGATAGGCTATCCATCGGCCACTTTCCAACGGAATATCTGGCGCTGTGCTATAATGCCGATGAGCGGGAGTTGTTTGAGAAAATGTTAGCCCGTAAGGGTTATCTGAATAAAGAGGGAATGACCTTGTGGTCTGCGAAAGCTTTGGAACAAGAACTCTTGCAGTTTCGCAAGCTTTCTCGTCGGCAAGGCTACTGCAATTGATAAGTCACTTGATGGTTTTTCCTTAATTGTGTGGAAAATGCAGAGAGGCCAGACGATGTGTGAACGGATTACCGGGAGCAAAGAGCTGACACATGACACGCTAACCGAAATGGGGTATGAGCTGTTTCCCGGGCCGGTTAGAAAGCGATCTTTTCTTTGTCGGCCTGACCAGCAACTGGACAGTACGCCACAGCACGCTGGGGACTGGCCTTTCGTTGAGCTTACGGGGTTGTGTTTGGTGGGAGCCGATTTCAGCGACTTAAATCTTAATTTCGCTAGATTCACGCATTGCGATTTGTCATCAGCTAAATTTGACCGTTGTAACCTTTTCAAAGCAGTATTCAAGAATTGCATCCTATACAATGCTCGTTTTGATAAAGCCGTCCTGACTGACATCATATTCACTGACTCCAAGTTGTTCGGAATTCGCCTGGGCGGTGCAGAGATTCATGGTCTGGGCGATCAAGAGATAGCGCGGCTTATCAAGCGCGAACGCTGGCCTGAGAGTGGCGCCTTGGCATTTAGGGGGACGGCAGGCTTCAAAGAATGGGCGATGGTATGCTGCAATCATGGCAACCTCCGGGACAAGGGTTTCTTTGGGAGAGATTCGCACCGGATCCTTCCTGATGACGAGATACGATCTAAAGATGCAGAAGGTAATAGTATGCTCATTCCCGGGCCAGGTTTCTCTGAGATTATTGAGGTCGCGCCGCTCTATTCAAAGAGACTCAGGACGCGCGCGACTGAGTTGAAGAAACAAAAGGAAAACGAAGAGAATAATGAAGAAAAGGGCACAATACCTCTTCCAATGAACTTCCCCAGGCCGCCGGGAGACGCGTTTCCAGAAGACTCCACTGGAATGACGCTTCGCGGCTTCCGAAAGTGCTTCGAGAGACAGGGAAACAAATATCCAGCATCAATATTTCGCTTCTGGGAAACCACCTACCTGACTGCTTCGCAATGGAGAATTATCCAGTCAAAGCTCACTCTGTCTGCTACAAACGAAACCTTTTCTTTTCTGCGACGTCTGCTCGCCTTGATTCCCGCCTTCGTAGCATGGACACTCCTCAATAAAGACGACGAGCGACGAGATGACGGCTGGTTCGGAAGACAACCTAGGAAAACGGGGAAAACGGACGAATCCTCGCCGTCCAAGGAAAAAGAAGACAAGTCTCGGTGGCCAAAGGCATTTAGCGGCGAGGGTGGCTCTGGATTCGTGTTGCATTTGGGCATGCTGTTTCTCTACTTGGCTGCCGCCCTATCGGGCTTCTATTTTCAGTTTTCTGGGGGAATAGTCAGCATTCTCTGTGTTGCGATTTTCACATTTGTCTTTGCTCCTTTTGCGATGGCTGTCGGAATGATGAGTTCGTGGAGTTCCTTTTGCCGAGAATTCCGTGATGCCGTGCTAGACATTTGCCGCGCAATGGCCGAGTTTAGCCAGCACACCCTTTGTGGTCACGGGGAGTGCCCACACCGAGCAATGATTGGAGTGGGAATCTGGGTTGCTCTTTTTGGCGCAATCTTCAGCATACAGCCTGAGTGCCTGAGCTACAACAATGGTGCAGAAGAAATCGGATCGAGCCTGTTGAGGGGCTTCTACTATAGCGTCGTCAGTGCGACAACGCTTGGGTTTGGCGACATTGCGCCCGGCACCCCGCATATAGCGCGCCTGGTATGTATTGAAGTCCTAGGTGCTATCGTAATGACCGGCGTCTTCATTGCCAGCCTAACAAGACGCTTCATCGACAATTAGGGGGGTAGAAGTCTTCTCCGTAACCGTTAGTCCACTCGTGACGAAATATGCAGTATCTTTCCTTTGCCCACGAATGCCTGCGCAGGCCTGTCATCTGCCTCATTGGACGGGCCATTGATGTCTGTACGGTGCTATGCTTTCTTGGCCAATCTCACTCGCGACCACCAATTCGTTGCCGTCTCAGAGGCGGCAGCATTTCTGGTATGCCAGGACTCAGTAGCTGTGGGTCCGGAAAGTGTGCAAAGGTCTACCCATGCGAGACGGGAGAACTGCCTTTCTTGCGCTTGAACGAGTCCGATAATGTGAGTGGTATCTGGCTTAGGATACTGGTCACAATAACCTTGCCAACTGATGCTTGGATGTGATTTAATGTACGCATGAAGCGAGACCTTGCATTGGAAACGATTCTTGTTGAGAAGTACACGGCTATTTCGTCGGTGCTTGATGAGCGCGCGCGGCGCTTGTGGGCAGCCGCCGAGTCGCGTGCGATTGGCTACGGGGGAGACTCCGTCGTCTCGGCGGCCACGGGGTTGGCGCGACAAACGGTTCGCAATGGTCGCTCGGAAATCGAGCGTGGCGTTGAATTAGCCGGACGGGTTCGCCGTCCCGGTGGCGGCAGAAAGCGCCTGCAAGACACGCAGCCGGGGTTGGAGAATGCCCTGGAGCAGCTAGTCGACCCAGTGACTCGTGGTGATCCCATGTCGCCGTTGCGATGGACGTGCAAGAGCAGAGCCAAGCTTGCTGCGGCGCTAACCCGGGATGGCTGGCGCGTCAGTTCCACCTCGGTTGGCCGGATGCTTAACAAACTGGGGTATCGCCTCCAGTCTGTGAACAAGCGAAACGAGGGGATATCAGACCCGGACAGGAACGCGCAATTCGAGCACATCAACGCTACTGCAGAGACCTATCAGGCACAAGGGCAACCGGTCATTTCGGTCGATACAAAGAAAAAGGAACTCGTTGGAGACTTCAAGAATAGCGGGCGTGAGTGGCAACCCAAGGGGAGCCCGGAGTGTGCGTTGGTACACGACTTCCCGCAGGACGCGATAGGAAAGGCCGTTCCGTACGGTGTCTACGATATGGCGCGCAACGAAGCGTCCGTCAACGTCGGTCAATCATGCGATACGCCTCAATTCGCCGTGGCATCCATCCGGCGCTGGTGGGGTTCGATGGGCAAGCGCGCCTATCCCGATGCGCGCATGCTCTTCATCACCGCCGACGCTGGCGGAAGCAATGGATACCGCTCCCGCGTGTGGAAGCATGAACTCCAAAAGTTTGCTGACGATGTGAATATACGAATCCGAGTCAGCCACTTTCCACCGGGAACCAGCAAGTGGAACAAAATCGAGCATCGTCTTTTCTGTTACATCACCAAGAATTGGCGCGGCAAACCCCTGCGCACCTTCGAGACCCTCGTCGAACTCATCGCAAATACCCGCACCAAGGCCGGTCTTCGAGTCAAAGCCAAACTCGACAAAAGAAAATACAAGAAAGGCGTTGGCGTCACGGCAAAACAGATGGACGCCCTTAAACTCCACCCAGACAAGTTCAGAGGCGACTGGAATTATGAGCTACGCCCCCGAACGAACTTGGCAAGGTAATTTCGATCAAATCCCTTAGTCCAGACTTCGGCCTCAACATCCTGCCCGGCTGCCCCACGCCGGTTGTACCCGGCGAGCAGGAGGAACCGGCGAGCATTGGCCACGTCGTCAGACTCGAAACCAAGCCACAAAACGGCTCCGTTCTGAGACCGCCTGCCTCCGTCCTCATCTGCCCGGACACCGTGCAGGAGTTCAATCAGACCGAAGCCCTGAACGACAACGAACGTGATTGTTTCAGAGGGGAACAGCCCCGATTTGCCGCTTCGGCGTATGACGGTGTGTTCGACACGAGACCTTTTCATCGCGCCAAGCATTGCGTCCGCGTCTGATACCCTCCAGCAACAGTGATACGGTCCTTCGCCGTCCCGCATCAGGGCTCCTACACAAGGTGCATTCTCTCGCATGGGGGCGACGACTTCAAACTGGATACCCTCAGCAGGTCCTGTCAGGGCCATCGCAACGCCTGCCTCAGAATCCACCCATGGTTGTCCGCGAAGGGCGACTCCCACCGATTCCAATCTTCGAAGACCAATGTCCAATTCCCATGCGGCCAGACCAACATGCTGAAGACGACAGGCGACTGTGGGCACGCTCGACTCAAACCCGCCTGCCTCACCCTCGCAGCGTGCCACCTCAATGGGCACTTGCGGTGACTCTGAGATAAGCTCGACAAGCTGCAGATAGTCACGAGTCCAGGATTTCGCTGTCCCTACGGTCAACACGTCGGCATCGTAGTTGAATACGACCTCCACCCCATCCGCATGGTCGTAAATGAATACATGTAAGTCACACTCTGCCTGTGTGCGACGTCGTCTTTCGTAGCGGAGACTCACCCCCTGCGGACCGTGTAGGCAGACTGAAGAATCTCTGACCATCGATATCATGACTGGGAAACGTGTTCCTGGTAGAAGTTGTCCCCACCTTGCCTCTGCCCATACTTCCTGGATTCCGAGACCAATATCGCGAATTACCTGCGAAGGAGTGCCCCCCTGTCTGATTTCAGACGCGACCAACGCTGCGTGGACAAAACAGCCAGCCGTTCTTCTATGGCGACGTAAGTCACGAGTCGTTACCACTATGCCAGCCTCGACGTTTGAGGTCCTGCAGACCTGTGCGAGGAGTATGAATAGGGCTCCTGTCAGTCCAGCGAAGGGAGTTTGACCTACTTCAGCACACCTCCGGCGAAAGCGGTCGTAGATAGTCCTATCAAGTCGTACGGCGACTTCGCCTCCCTTGCCACTCCGCTCTTCAGGCACCACGATATGATCAAGCGGGAGTTTGAAAGAAGCCCGACCACTGCGCATCGGAACGCCCGAAGCAGCACAGGGGCACGATCTAAGAAACTCCAGGAAACTGCCCGGATGGGGCCTGGAGGAAACAGCCTCTCCCTGTATCCTCCGCCACTGATAAAGAATGTCCTGGACCAATGTGCGGATGGTCCACGCATCGGCAATGAGATGATGTGCGGTCACGGCTAGAACGGCTAATCCGCCCCCCATTTGGTAGAGGGTGGCACGGACAAGGTGACCGTCCGCAGGGGAAAATGGGAGTCTCTCGCATTCGGCTATCTGGCAATGCACACCTTCTCGTGCAAGGTCCTGTTGATAGCCTAGATCAAGAACACGCCACTGAATGATGGGTGTGTCAAGGGGCTGACACTCCGGGCCGGCCTTTCCTAGCCTAAAGCGCAGCCGAAATGCGTCGTGCTGCGTAACAGCCACCCTGAATGCCGCTTCCAGATTATGGCTTGAACAAGGCCCCTCGATAACGACATTCGCACCGATATTCAGGAGAGATTTGTCTCGTGCCACGGAGTGGACGATCCACAGCCGCTGTAGAGGTTCAGGCAGAATTAGCCAGTCGCTCATGAAGTCTTCCTCGCCCGGCCATCTGCAGTCGATGCAGTACATGGCGCGGTCATCACTGGTATGGCCTGGCAAGCGCAGTTAACGAGTTCCTTGATGCTGTAGTCTCTCCAAGAGACTCGAAGTGGTTCGCCCGACGGAACGTGAGCGGCCAGAGCGCAGACATGCAGATCCTTGAAATCGACTGCTCGGAACGACCAATCTTCACAGTACCCAAGTTCCGGTGGCAGCTGTGCGAGGTGGGGAGGCAAACCATCTGGGAAATGGAAGCTGAGACATGATGGCGAGACACTCAGTCCGCGCCCGGTTGCCTTGAGCAGAGCCTCCTTCAGCGTCCATAACTTGTAGAAGCACTCCACTCGCTCAAGCGGCGGTAACTCTTGCGCCCAGCGCTTCCATTCAATCGGCGAAAAAACATGTGGTGCCAATTGACTAAGCTCGATGGTGGAATCGACTCTCTCTGCATCCACTCCGACCTTGGCAGTAGCGGAGACCGCACAAACAGCAAGTCCCTTCGTATGCGATAGGCTAAAGAAGAGTGCTTTCGCCGCCGGTGGATGGATCAACATCGGCTGACCAGTCTGAGTGCGGCTGAAGCGCCACTCAAACGGCATCACGGGGTGTTGGGACGAGAGCGCGGTTCGCAGCAGGGCATGGGCAGCCAAATACTGACGCCACGCGTCGTCGTTCTTCAGATTTCTCAGTCGCGATAGTTCCTTCTTGTCGAGCAGCCTGCTTAGCGCTTTGGCTGACTCTACGGTCAGCCTATCGGGACACGTCGTAGACACGGTGACAGTGTATTCGCCCAATAGCGCTTCGGGGCCGTGTAGCGCTGAGTCAACGTAAGGTGGCCTTGTCAAGTCAGTCATCGCTTGCCCCTGAAATACTCGACGAGCCTGTCAATTGCCTCCTCGAAGCGTGAGGCCGTAAAAGAGAGTCTGAGAGTACCCGGAAGACCAAAATCCTCACCCGGAACCGTCGCGACTCTGGCCTCATGAAGGATAGATAGGGCAAGTTTCAAGCAGCTATCCAGCCGTCGGGAATAGACGAAGTCTCTACAGTCCAAAGTGCAGTAGAAGCCACCGGCAGAAGGGAGTAACTGCACTCTTGGAATTGATTTCAGATGTGTTCGTGCGTATTCCCACCGGGCGCAGTGTATGCCAGAAAGCATCTTGACTTCGTCTGGATGGTTCAACGCCTCCATCGCACCGTATTGAACCGCCGGATCAACGGTCAGCCGAGTGTGGTGTAAGATGACTCGCATAGCCTGTGAGAGTGTCTCCGGCAGTACGCACCATCCTACCCGTTTGGTGTACATCCTGTACCCCTTGGAGCAGGAGTTTGTGACAACAATTCGCTCCTTGCGCTTGTCAATGTATCCTAGAAGCAAGGGGGTCAGCTTTGGTCTCGGCTCGAAAAAGACGTTTTCGTAGATTTCGTCAAACACCACGTACACCTGTTCAGGAAGCAAGTCGAGCATCCAGGAAAGCTCGTTCTGGGTGATGACGTTCCCCAGTGGATTGCCGGGAGAATTGAGAACGACGACTCGAGTTTTCTCGGTAATGCTTTCGGCGAATGACTCCAAGTCTACGCGCATCGTGTCCAGCGAAATCCGGTAGTAACGTGCCGAGGCCCCAGCAAGAAGGGTCGACACACGATAAAGAGGATAGTAAGGCAAAGGTAGAAGTACTTCGTCGTTGGGACCAGCCAAAAGCCGGAATAGGCTTGGGTAGATGGAACTGGTCCCTGCATCAACTAGAATATTGTTACTATCGATATCCATCCCCGCCATCGCGCTGTAGTGTGCCGCAAGTGCGTCACGCAACTCGGGCAGTCCTAGTGGGAAAACCAAATTGCACTTGCGTTGGTCACACACAGCAGAAATGATTGCCTCTCTAATATCACTGTGCAGTGGCAATTCGGATTTTCCGAGAGTCAAGCGGATCACATCATGCCCGCCGAGCTCCTCTCGTCGCGCTGCTTCGTCAAGCAGGAACATACGGAAGCTATTGCCAGCACCGTCACCCTGGCCATCTGTGCTTATCTTCTCAAGTAGTCCCGGCATAGTGGCCCTTTCATGTGTTCCAAGAATCCGGCAGGAAAGAGTCCACAATTGAATAGTCGCCAGTGGACATAGCGAATCTGAGCAGCAAACTGCTTACTGCAAGATCCAGAATCCCAAGCCCAAACGGACTGAAGATCGTTACGCCTTTATCAGCGTCCCTCGCCCCAGCTTTCCCTACAAGAATCTCCCCCAGCGTACAACGAATGAATTCTCTATTCCCCGAACATTTTTCCGCGAGATGAACGGAAGTATTCTCTCGGCACACATGACTAACGTCGTCGACGACATTATCGCATGCCAATATGACCTCCGGCGCAAGATCGCGTAGTGATACGTGCAGGAGCAACGACCCAGGAAGGAAGACACTGGAGTCTGAGATGTGAGGCGTTGATGCTGTAGTTGCAAAGGAGATGAGCCTCGCATTGCGCGCAACGTCAGCGATGCTATCTGCGGTGTTGACAACCAGACTCCGCCACATACGCTCACAAGTTGTTTTGAACCTTTCAGCACAGCTAGGATCAACATCGTAGAGAATCAATGAACCGAGGTCGGCGCACTGGGCTCGGAGAAAGCGCACGACCTCAAAATTGATGCGCCCACATCCCACAACTCCACAGCACGCCGTCGCATCCGGCCCGGAAATCAACTCTGACGCCAACGCGGCGCTAGCTGCAGTACGCACCGCACTGATGGTGCTCCCCTCAATGATGGCATAAGGCCGTCCGGTCTCCGGTTCATTCAGCAGAATCACAGCCGAAGCCCTGTCAAGCCCGCGGCTCGAATTGCGGGGAAATGATGCGACCCACTTCATACCCACAACAGGGGCGCTCCCCCCAAGCTGCGCGGGAAGGGCAATAATCCTATTGCCATCGCTCCCCGGAAAGCGAAGGAACACGGAATTAGGCAAGACTGAGTCGGCACAGGCATGAGTCTCATATGCTGTTCGGACCGCGCTGAGTACTGCTGACTCGCGGTGCTTGAGTACGTTCCCCACATGCTTGCCCGTCATGATCTTTATGTCATTGTTGCTCAAAGCGCTTCCTCTTCCACAAGACCAGACAGCGTGGGGATGGCCCCAAAATGTTCACATACCCATTCATCGCAGTAGACCGTGTCCGTGTATCGTTCACCTCGATCCGGCAAGATGACCGCACAGTTGGAGTCTGGCGGAAGCCCCTCTGAGTTCTTTCCTACTGCGGCGATGGCGCCGCCAGACGAAGCCCCGGCAAGAATCCCCTCTGCCTTGACAAGGAGTCGACATCCGGCTACACAATCTGCATCACCAACGTAGACCACTTGATCTATTCGCAATCTGTCCGCAAGCTCTGGCCGGATGGAATTGCCATGTCCTGGCAGGAGACGCGGAGAACGTTTGCCCCCGAATATGATGCTGCCGACGGCATCGACGGCGATTAGTTTAGTCGCCAGCCCGTGTTGCTGTATGTACTCATAGCATCCGCGTATTGTTCCACATGTGCTAACGGGACAGAAAAGGTAGTCGAGTTTTCCCTCCAAGCCTTCGACGATTTCTCGCATTGTTTCGCGATGCGCTCGAGCATTGTGCGCACTGGCGTATTGGTTAGGCCAATAGCTACCCGGTATTTCTCTCAGCAACCGTTGCACACAAGCCAGTCTAGCCTGGAGAAACTCCTCGGTTTCTCTGTCAGATCCTAGAACGCTAACAACTTCGGCCCCGTAGGCTTGGAGTATCTTCGCGCAGTGAGGGGAAGTCTTCGGGTCGATGACGCAGATTAGGCGTATCCCACGATAACAGCAGGCCTGAGCCAGGCCAATGGCCATATTGCCGGAACTCGACTCCACGACCACTCCGTCTGGTCTGAGAGCACCCGACTCGATCGCGTGTGTAATCATGAGGTCGGCGGATCTGTCCTTTGCGCTTCCACCTGGGTTCAACCCCTCAAACTTTCCGAAGAGGTGGAAAGGAAGGTCTGGAAAGCACTTTCGCAGTGCCACCATAGACGTGTTTCCGATGGTCGCTAGTATGCTGTCAGCTATTTTGCGTTTCATATTCATTGAGCTTATTGGATATCTGCTGGATCGACTATCTTCAAGCACGACAAGTGTTTATCAGATCGGAGAAGTCGTCAGTAATTTCCTTTGCGTATCTTCCATTTCTCCATTCAAGTTGCTGCTCAACACAGATGTTGAATATCCGTTGGCAAATCTCAATACCGTTTGTAGGGTCCTCAGGGAGAATAGTCCTTACCGCAAGTCTAGTGCTTTGTAAAGATTAAACCTTCTAGTTAACGATGCCGATAAATCTCTCATGAGGATAACACTTATGAGGGAAGAAAGATGAATAGAAAATACATCGTGCGGCTTGCGGATAAGGAACGAGAACATTTGGAGGGAATTGTTAAAAAACTTAAAGGAGGTCCAGAAAAAGTCAAACGCGCCCAGATATTGCTTAAGTCGGATGCTGATGGCCCGAACTGGATGGACCAGAAAATCGCCGAGGCGTTTAATTGCCGCGCGCGCACGATAGAAAATATTCGCAAACGTCTGGTGACCGAAGGATTTGAGGCCGCGCTTGAACGCAAAAAGCGGGACACGCCGCCCGTTCCGAAAAAACTGGATGGCAAACAGGAAGCGAAAATCATTGCGATGCGCCTGGGGCAGCCACCGGCGGGGTATGCCAACTGGTCACTGCGATTGCTGGCCGATGAGGCCGTCGTCTTGGAAATTGTTGAATCCATCAGCCACACTGCGGTGGGGCAAACGCTTAAAAAAACGGTATGACCCGGCGCAAAATACAGTACTGGGTTATACCGCCCGAACACGATGCGGAATTTGTCGCCAACATGGAGGATGTGCTTGAAACCTACGCCAAACCATACGATGCGATCCGCCCCGTCGTCTGCATGGACGAGCAGCCCGTGCAATTAACAAAAGAAACAAGGGCGCCGGTCCCCGCGACCAAACAGACGCCCCGTCGCGTAGACTACGAATATGAGCGCGCAGGCACAGCATGCATATTCATGTTCGCCGAACCGCTGGCCGGATGGCGCAACACAACAGCGCGCGAACGGCGCACCAAGGTGGACTGGGCGTGCGAGATAGAACACTTATTGGCCACACGCTATCGCGATGCGCAGAAAGTTATTCTGGTGTGCGACAACTTAAACACCCACACCCCCGGCGCATTCTACAAAGCGTTCCCGCCCGAGAAAGCCCGTGCGCTGGCAAAGAAAATTGAATTCCACTACACGCCCAAACACGGCAGCTGGCTCAACATCGCCGAAAACGAACTCAGCTCACTGACGCGCCAATGCATGTCAGGACGACGCATCGGACACATGGACGAACTCCGCCACGAAATCGCGGCATGGGCAACAGCTTCAAACGAAAAGCAACGAGAAGTGGACTGGCAATTCAAAATCGACGATGCGAGGGTAAAATTGAAGTCGCTCTACCCGAGCATTTAGACTTTACAGAGCACTATATAGGTGCGCAAAAGTAAATCGACATAACCTCAGAATACCCCTGATATTATTGCGTAGATTGAGATCTGATTCGGAGACGTTTTCAAAAAAGGGTACCCCTCGCGCTTGCGTGCGGCTTTTTTTTGTGTATAATGACGCGCATAAGTAAGCCGACATACCAAATCGGAGGAACACTGATGCGGCCTTCCACCTTCGCCAAGGGAAACAAGAGAACCCTCGCCAAACTCAAAACATTGCGCAAGCAAGCCCAGGCCGACAAGGCACCGCGTGTCGCACTGCGCATTCAGGGCATCATGCTCAGTCTGGAAAAATATGGCGTCAGCGATATTGCCCACTTGCTTCAGGTGCATCGCAGTTCCGTCCACATGTGGATCGCATGGTGGAATGAATATGGCGAGCAAGGATTATATGAAGGGCACCGCAGTGGGCGACCCGCCGCCCTCTCGCAGGCGGATCGGGATCGCCTTGGCGACATCGTGGACAGCGGACCGGTCGCCTACGGACTTCAAACTGGCGTGTGGACCTCGCCTATCATCGTCGGCGTCATCGAAGATGAATTCGCCGTACGCTATCATCCGGGTCATGTGCGCAAACTGCTCAAGGAAATGGGATTCTCCGTGCAGCGTCCGACCGCGAGCCTCATGCAAGCCGATCCCAAAAAAACAGAACAAGTGGACGCGCTACACCTATCCCAACCTAAAAAAAAAGCCCGGGCGGAAAAAGGGATAATCGTCCACGAAGACGAAGCGTCTTTTCGCCAATCGCCAACGCTGCACCAAACATGGGCCGTCTGTAACTCGCAGCCCAAGATTTCCACGCGCGGACAGCGAAACTCACAGAAGCTTCTGGCGGGCGTCGACATTGCAAGCGGCCAATTCGCCTACCGGCATCAGACCGAGTACTTCAACGCGCAATCCTACATCTATTTCCTGGAGCACACCTTGCTGCCGGGTTTCTACAAGCGCAACCATCGCATCTACCTGATACAAGACAACGCTTCCTATCACAAAAAGCCCGAAGTCTACGAATGGTTCAGCGCGAACCGCAAACAAATGGAAGTCTATCTGCTTCCGCCCTATTCGCCGCAGTTCAATGCGGTGGAACGCATCTGGCATTACACCAGAATGCAATCAACGCACAATCGCTACTTCGACTCGCCGCAGGAGCTCTGCCAGAGTCTGTTCCGCACATTCGACGACATTCAGCGTCACCCCGAAAAAAT
>Ga0255394_10062_pt1 | contig 15764 bp, 12 predicted proteins | sample ANMaggSeSYBR01D3_FD_182112 | JGI IMG/M metagenome (GOLD analysis project Ga0255394, IMG submission 182112) | Sediment cell enrichment communities from methane seep in Santa Monica Basin, California, United Staets - ANME aggregate JGI... | ecosystem: Environmental > Aquatic > Marine > Cold seeps >...
TCGCTGGTACCAAAATAAACATCATACGAGACCGCTTCACTGCTGCCGGTCCAGGACAAGTCCGCGTTAGTATCGACATACAGAGCACCGTCGTACGGATTGGGATTGGTAGCGGTGAATTTTCCCATAATCGCTTCGATTTCCATTTGCGACAGGGCTTTGTCGTAGATGCGGACATCGTCGATTGTGCAGTCTGCATGACGCCCCGCTTCAGCGAGACCGTTGATCCAGACTTCTTTATCGTTTATGGCAAGAGGCCCGCCGCTGCATTGCACGGAGACATCCAATACGCCGTCTATATATACGGATATTGTTCCTGTGTCTGTGCCTGTGGTGGTATAGTCATACACTCCGACAGCATGATGCCACTGGCCGTCACTAACCACGTCAACGGTCCCTTGGGCTATCACTGCGGTTGTCCCTTTAACGCAAAATGCTATTCCATTTGTCCATCCGGCCCTTATAAGATCATAATTACCTTCTATGTCTCCTTTGGTAACAATTGAATCCCACTTGCCGAACCAGTTATCGATTTTGATCCATGCTGCGACCGACCGTCTGCCGGTGATATTTAGTGAGGAATGGTTACCGCAGTTCACATAATGGTTACCGCCGGGAAAATCAAGCGCACCCGTTGGATTCGAACCTTCCGGTGCCCCAGCCGTCCAGACGGGACTACCGACGAGAGTTCCGTTGTTACTACCGATATTGTCATAAGCGGTAGTACCGCCGGTCTCGTCTAACTTCCAGTGGGCAATCAGACCCGTTGTAATATCCGCCTCGGCGACCCCCGCGATTATCGCCGCCGCCAGGACACAAACAATTAAGATAACTCTTTTCTTTTCCATTTTTGGATCAACCTCCAAACAGTTAGCTATTATTGGACGAGAACTATACCTAATGGATATCATTCCCCGCCTTTGCAGAGCCGACTATGACGCTTTGCCAATTGCGATACCATAAAAACCGCTACAGTGTGTTTTTATTCAGGAGTAGGTACTAACAGATTATTATACCCGATGGTCCGCCCTGTTGTCAAGAAAATAGGGAACGTGAATTAAAGGGGTCAAATCTCTTTTTTTTTGACAAGGTCGTTTTTTAATCTATAATCGGCCATTATGGCTCGTTCAACAAGAAAAACTACAGGCGGATATTTTTATCACGTGCTTAATCGTGCAAATGGTCGTCTTCGCATTTTCAAGAAACGTGATGACTTTTTAGCTTTTGAGAGGGTACTTGGCGAGGCTCAGAAACGCACGGAAATGCGTGTTTGCGGCTATAGCATAATGTCCAATCACTGGCATTTGCTGCTTCGGCCTTACCATGACGGCGACTTATCAGAGTTTATGCGATGGCTGACCGTTACTCATACCATGCGTTATCACTACTCGCATGGAACCGCTGGGACGGGGCATGTTTATCAGGGACGGTTTAAGAGTTTTCCTATCCAGCATAGCCAACATTTGTTGAGCGTATTGCGGTATATCGAGGCCAATCCGGTGCGGGCAAATGTAGTCGAAAATGCAGCGGATTATCACTGGAGCAGTTATGGCTGGCATATTGGTGAGCCTGAGCGCCGGCGTGAGTTTGAGCTTTCCGGCTTAGCCATGAAACTGCCCGGCGACTGGGAAAGACTGGTGCATAAAGACATCTCAAGTCCTACCGCGGAATCCATAGCCAACTCCCTGAAAAGAGGTTCCCCCCTGGGCGAGAAGCGATGGATTAAGCAAACAGCGGAGATATTAGACTTGCAATCAACAATTAATAGGCGAGGAAGGCCAAAAAAAGAGATTTAACCACTTTAAATTCCCCATAAGAATCATCGTCCTATAAATCGCCGAAACGCATAAATATGTGAACGGTGCAGGCAGCCCGCGTTTTTTAGACATATCGCAGTTGCTCAGCACGCACTTAAGCCTTTGTTATAAAAAGAGTTACCGGGTGGGACAACCTCATCTTATAAGCCCGCGTTTTTTTCCTTAAGATCAGGACTAACTCTCTAAGCCATAGTGCCGATACCAATGGGGTGGGGTTTTATACGAGCAGTCTGTCAATATCGGTGCGCTGGCCAAGTGAAGTGCTCAGAGGTGCCTGAAAAAGTGGACGCCGACAGCCGAATGTGGGCTTACATCACGGCATTGTAAGCTTACATTGTGGCATTGCAGGCTTACAATGCGGATTTGTAAGCTCGCATCACGGCATTGCAGGCGTGATATGAGGTAAAGTAAAGCCTTTTACTGACGGCAAAAGAGTGTTTTGAAGCCGTTTAGCAGGGAAACGTATTATGAAAAATGAAATGATTATTCACAACAAAAATAATGCTACCCATACAATTGTAAAATTCTATACGGCCATAGCAGTATTCGGATGGACTGTATTTGTCGTTGCAGTGTTATCATGGAATATATATTACCATAAAATCGGGACTTTAGAAATAGCACGTAATCACGCTCAGGAATCTTTTGACAAAGACCTTGTTCATCGTCGCTGGGCGGCCAAACACGGAGGTGTTTATGTTCCCATCACCAAGGATACACCACCGAATCCGTATCTTTCTCACATTGAAGAACGCGACATTACAACACCATCAGGCCGTCAACTAACTCTTATGAACCCTGCATATATGACACGTCAGGTATTGGAACTGGGGGCTGAGCAATACGGATTACGCGGCCATATCACAAGTTTAAATCCACTCCGTCCTGAAAACGCTCCAGATTCATGGGAGCGAGAAACGCTTAAGGGGTTTGAGAAGAATCCTGTCGAAGTGACCTCCCTGGAAAAAATAGATGGGCAAACTTACATGCGTCTTATGAAACCAATGGCTACTGAACAAAGTTGCCTAAAATGTCATGCATCACAGGGATATAAAGTGGGCGATATTCGCGGTGGTATAAGTGTTTCCGTTCCTATGAAACCTATTTTGGCCCTTGCAAATACCCAGCTTAAAAAAATAGTGTTAGGCTACGGCTTAACTTGGACTTTGGGGCTGATTGGAATTGGCATCGGTTTTTTACGCATAAGAAATCATATCACTACGTATAATCAGTCGCAGAAAACACTGCGGGAGATAAATCAACAGTTAAACTCAGAAATCACCGAACGCAAGCAGGCAGAGAAAGGGCTGGAAACAGCAATGCATAAGGCAGATGCTGCGAATATAGCCAAGAGCCAGTTCCTCGCCAATATGAGCCATGAGATCCGCACGCCAATGAATGGGATTATTGGTTTTAGCGACCTGCTGGCAGATGAAGACCTGACAGATGAGCAAAAAGAAAGTGTTACTCTTATCAGAGAATCCGGCCATAACCTGCTGAGGCTTATAAATGACATCCTTGATTTCTCCAAGATCGAGGCTGGCCAACTGGATACTGAAATTATCGACTGTTCATTAGGAACGCTGCTCAATTCTATTGGGTCTTTGATGAGACCAAAGGCGATAGAAAAAGGACTTGAATTCGAAATCGTAGAAAGCAACGACCTGCCCGCACAAATACACAGTGACCCAACTCGACTGAATCAGTGTTTAATCAATCTTATAGGTAATGCCACTAAATTTACCAAAGAGGGGCACGTGTACGTAAACGTTTCTTTAGAGGAACGGGAAGATAAGCCATTTATCCGTTTTGATGTCGAAGATACTGGTATTGGTATCCCGAAGGACAAACAGGCAAAAGTCTTTGAGTCGTTCACTCAGGCAGATGGAGATACAACCCGCAAATATGGCGGTACAGGACTTGGTCTGACCATAACGAAACAACTAACAGAACTTTTGGGCGGAGAGCTGACTCTAACCAGTGAAATTGATAAAGGCTCAGTGTTTTCTCTCGCAATACCCGCTAATGTTGACGTAACAAAACAGCCGTTCCTGGACATGCATAATATTGCCGGCCACACAAACCCTAATCAGACCAAAGCTGGACAAACAAAGTTTTCAGGCAATATATTAGTCGCTGAAGATGCTCCGACTAACCAGGTGCTTATTAGGTCATTGCTTGAGCGATTAGGCCTACAGGTAACGATTGCGGAAGACGGCAACCAGGCACGGCAGAAAGTGCTGACAGGTCACTTTGACCTGATATTCATGGACATTCAAATGCCTCACATGAACGGCTATGAGGCTACAAAAGAAATTAGGAAAAAAGGAATAACAACACCAATAGTTACCTTGACCGCTAACGCGATGAAAGGCGACGACAAAAAATGTATCGAAGCAGGCTGTGATGATTATTTAGCCAAACCAATCGATCGCAGAGAATTGTTGAAAACGATTAGCAAATACTTACCATCAGGAAGTGAAGATTTTAGCGAGAGGATTGACTCGGTCAAGGCGCAGGTTGATGAACTCAACCAGTTATGTTTTGATACAAAATCCCCGGGTGAAGATAGCCGGGAAATAATCAACTGGCCCGAACTTGTCAGTCGAGGGATGGAGGAAGATATTCTCAAAGAAGTAGTTCCTGTTTTTCTTGCTGATAGGAAAGAGCGTATAAGTAAATTGACAGAAGCTGTTGAGGCAGGTGATGCAAAAGAGGTAAAATTGTGTGCTCATACTATAAAGGGAGGGGCTGGGAATGTAGGAGCAAAGAAACTCTCAGAGGCAGCTTCCAAACTTGAGCAGTTGGCTTCTCAGGGAGACTTGTCTGATGCCGGAAAATTGTTAGACCAGATAAAAACAGAATTTAAAAAATTCGAATTGTTTGTTTCTCAGCCGGATTGGATTGAAATAGCAAAAGGAAATTAGGGGAGGGAAATTAAAGGGGTCAAATCTCTTTTTTTGAGGTGTCCGATGGGTGGCAGCGTCTGTCTTCGGACAGCAGGTGTAGCACGGACAAAAAGTAGGGCGGGCCGTGCCCGCCATTTTGGGTTGATTGTGATGGTCGATCTGGGTGCCACCTTTCTGTATGTCAGAGAGGTGCTTTAGTTCAGGTAGGAGTCCATCTTTTTTTTCTTCGTTTCCTTCGCTACCTTCTGTTCAATCTGTTTTTCTCTTCTCTTTATTCGTGTTAATTCGCGTTCATTCGTGGCTGAAATATTTCTTCTGTTTTCTTCTCTTCTTTTGTTATTTTTTGTTTTTCTTATCCGTCCAATCCGTTGTATCCGCGTCATCCGTGTGCCATCTCTTCTGTAATGTGCAATTGGCGTCGGCGCGCGCATTTACCATGGTAGGCCCATTTTTTCGGCCGAATTTATGGTTCAATTTCATTCGATTTTGTAGATTTTGTGGTAAGAAGTGTTCAGAACTGAAAGAAATCGTTAAAAAAAAGGTTGCAAAAGTGCAATACCATCGTATTTGCGCGCGCTAAATGTTAAAATAGGTTAAATAGGTTGCGGAAATTCATTCATTATCATAATTGATAATTGTATGAATTTCGTACCCTTTCAGTTTTTCTCTGCCCTTGAGAAATGTCAATTCGATCAGGAAACTGATCCCCACAATCTCGCCTGCCAGTTTCTCGACCATTGCGCAGCACGCCTGCATTGTTCCGCCGGTTGCTAAAAGGTCATCGACAATAAGCACTCGTTGCCCGGCCTGGACGGCATCTGTGTGCATTTCCAGCTTGTCTGTGCCGTATTCGAGTTCATATTCCTGTTCGATGGTCGCTGCCGGCAGTTTGCCGGGCTTGCGTATTGGTACAAAACCGCAGTTTAATTCTAGCGCTATCGCCGTACCGAAAATAAAACCGCGACTTTCCGCCCCTATCACCAGTTCAATTTGCTTGTCCCGAAACGGATCGGCCATTATCCGCACCGCCGCTGCCAAACCCGCCGCATTCGACAGTAATGGCGTAATATCGCGAAATACTATCCCTTCTTTTGGAAATCCCGGTATATCTCGTATCAATTTTTTCAGTTCGTTTTTATCAATTGTCATCTACTTTACCCATTATTAGTGTTTTGTTACGGTGCTTTATTATAATCATAAAAAAGAAACTCCGCGTTTTCCAGCACAATATTGGGCTTGTCGATATATTCCAGGGTCAGTCGGAGAAGTTTTTCATGTTTTTCTTCGATCTTTTGCAGTTTTTTCCAGAACTCCCGCTCGTGAGGCTGCTGGTCCTTTTCAGCAAAACCATGATACAGTTCGACGCTCATACGTTCTATCTCGGCGCCTCTGCGGAGCACATCAGCTATACAGCCGTCCTCGTCGCGAAAATTGTTCTCGGCCTCGATCATCTGCTCGAATATGCTTTTTATACCACCGGCTATACTGATCTCCAAATCGGTCTGAGTACCGTTTTTCATGTCCTGCAGGGCCTTTTCGTGGTCCCTTTCGTCCTGTGCCAGTTCCAGCATAATACGCTGAGCAGTCGTGTCCTGGAGCGATTCAGCGGCTTCAAGGTAGAAGCTGTAGCTGTCTTTTTCCATCTGAATGGCGTGATCGAATAAGTCCATTCTCACTCCTATATTGCTTATTAACCCGTAAACGCAGGTTTTTATGCGTTTTTCGGACTTTTGGCGGTTACGTCAAATTACTTGCTTGCATGGAAGCTCGTTCCAAGCTATACTGAGTCCTCGTCAGTATTGAGATAAGTTTTTTCTAACTTGGACCTGTCCTCACTTACAGGAGAATTATATATGAGTAAGCCGAGACGTCGTCGTAAAGTCGGCAGTAAAAAACGCCGTGCCAGGTGGAAAACCCGTCATCGCAAGTAATCTGTGGGCATCGGACGAAAACGCGTATAGAAACAAAGAACAAGCACCCGGTCTTGTGCGGGTGCCTGCGGTTTGCGCAGAAATGACGCCAGCGTCAAAAGTACTTTGCCCCTTCGATTTTGGAGCGTTGACAGTGCTACCGCACGGGCAGATAGTTGGTTTTTGCGGCTTTTTTCGGACTTTTGGCGGTTGCATCAGAAATAGGGCGGCTTTCCCCTAAATTCAGGCGAGTATTATAGTTATGACGTGATGTCTGTTTTTGGCGGGAAAAGTAGTTGGACCCCTTCCCGACGGGCCAGTTCGTCGGCTATCGCCAAATAATTTGCGATCAATGATTCGTACACCGCACAGGCGGTCTGAATGTACTCGGCAGAGTCGTGGTCTGTGTAATTTAGCCGCTTATGTGCTTCAGGTTCAATAGTGGCGGTATTTCCGGGGCCGCTGTGCGATTGTTGATTTGATTGCCAATTCATAATTTCCCTCTCCATAACTGCCAAACCAGTTGATGCTGCTCCCTAATATATGGTCCCCTGCATACTTATATATGATTTAAATCGTACATAAGCAAATTTTCCCGCATTATAATTAAGGGTATTTTACGGAGGGAAATATTCTTTTCATTTTTTTCTTGTCTCCTCTGTGCTTGAGTATCGCTTTTCATAAATATTTTTTGGCCTGAGTACCTTGAAAAACGTCGCTATGAATATTCGTAAGTCCTGCCACAGACTCTGGTTATCGACATACCGTACATCCAGATCGAGTTTGTCTTCGATAGTCAGGTTGCCTCGGCCGCTAATCTGAGCCAAACCTGTCAGGCCAGGCTCAACCAGCAAACGGCGTTTCTGCCGCTCGCTCCACTGCCGAGCCTGATCCATATAAAGAGGTCTTGGACCTACCAACGACATATTTCCCTTGAGTACATTAAAGAACTGTGGCAGTTCGTCCAAGGAATATTTTCGTAACCAATTGCCAATACGAGTCATACGATCATCAGTGCCTGCTTTTGGAGAAGGGCCGAAGGGATCGGTGTCAGTACGCATTGTGCGAAATTTGTAAATTATGAACGGCTGTATGTGCCGGCCGGCACGCTCCTGGCGAAAAAAAACAGGAGAACCACTTGTCAGGCGGACCATTATTGCGATAAGTCCCATAACTATAAGAAGTAAAGGACTTATGGCCAAGACAAACAGGATGTCAAAAAACCTTTTAATAAGTGCGGCCAGCTTGCTCATACTGGTATTTTGCCCTACCAGAGGATATGATTCAAGTAGAATATTGTGGACTGTATTGCCGATACTATAGTATTGCTGTTGTTGGAGTTATAGAAAACCGCGTGGGGTAAAGTTCCCACCCTACAAGATTAATAAACGCGGGCCACAGGCCCGCCATACAAGACTGTTTTTCAGTCGTCCCTGCGGGACTAAAATAATATAAGAACAGATTTCCCAGCGATAAATCGCTGGGCTATTATCATTTGTCCCTACGGGACTTACTTAATTGTTTTTCAGGAAGTTCTAATGCTGAAATTATCCGAAAATCCACCGATAATTTACCCAAATGATGCAAAAATTGAGGAAATTGAGGGCCAATGGCGTGTAGCACACACGAAAAGCCGTAACGAAAAGGCACTGGCGGTAACCCTGGGAAATTGGGAGATTCCTTATTTTTTGCCGCTGACAGAAAAGGTAACAAAACGTAAGCAACGTGTATTCAAGTCTTTACTGCCGTTGTTCAGTGGCTATGTGTTCTTTTGCGGTGGGCAGGATCAAAGGCATCAGGCGATGACGACTAATCGGATCGCAAATATCATCGAAGTAACAGATCAAACAAAGCTGATAACAGAACTGTCGAATATCCAGGTTGCGATGGCAAGCGGCCTGCCTATCGATCCTCACCCGTATCTCAAGGCCGGCAACCGCTGCCGTGTTATCGCAGGGCCACTGATGGGATTCGAAGGGGTCGTGATCAGAAAAAAGAACAAGACCAAAATACTCCTTGAAATAGATATTCTGGGCCAGGCGGCAGCAGTGGAAATCGATTCGGAATTGTTAGAAAGAGTGGACGAGTAGAAGAGTAGAGGAGTGGAAGAGCAAATCGTTAAAATGGTTGAAAGAGAATTTATACGAATCGCTAACGCCTTACTAAAGTAAGGGGCTAATTAAAAAAGAGAATGAACGCGTGGGGCGAAGCCGCAGCCTACAGGTGGTTTCAGATTTGCTTTAATTGGCGTAACTGTTTGATATATGGATAGTTACGGAAATATCGGAGATGCAGCCGACGGGGACGGAGTCTATCTAAAAGTGTATGGGTGTATGAGTATATGAGTGTATGAGTTGAAAAAGTGGGAAGGTTGGAAAGTGTACTTTCGTATTTTTTCCTGATTAGCCTTTTGTCATAATTCGGTTGACAGGGCCTTTTGCTGCCTTGTAATAGTTCAAAAGTGAGCCTCTCTCTCTTAACAGCGAGGGGTAGTTAGTTTTTTTGGGGGTCGAGTTTTTCCAGGGCACGTTTCAGTCTGCCGACGAATTCGCCGGCAATGACATAACCCGGAACAGTGCGAAACTCACTCTGATCAGGAAAAGTAATAACGTGGGTTGGTAATTTCGAGATTTTATATTTATCCGCCAATTTTTTGCTCAGTTCGACATCCAGAACCACAGACACGAAATTACGATTAATATATTTTATAATCCGATCATTCACATAAGTGAAATTTTTCATACGTTCGCAGTCCGAGTCGCCGGTCTTTACAAAGACAAGAAAAAGAGGTTTATGTGTTTGCTGTGCCTGCTGTACGGCAGATTGATAATCGCCGGCCCATTCAATAGACTGCCGAGCGTCCCGGATCATAATAAAAGCAATGGCAGCCAAGGCGATCAGAATAAAAATCCAGCCCCTGCGGGCGGGTTTGGACTTCGACGGGGCGGAAACATCGGGTTGAACAGAACCAGTTGTGGGGTGTTTAATATTATCGTTATCATTTTGTGATTCTGTCATAAGAGAACTCCCAGAAGAACGCGTGGGCCATAGGCCCACCCTACAGAGTCCCCCGATTTTACATCGGGGGCTAAAACCCTCGCTTGAGGGCAGGGGTTAGTGGTCAGTCATCCACAAGATTATTATATCATGAATAGTTTCTCCGTCAAGAGATCAAGAACAACCGGCAGGCGACAGAATGTTCTCAAGTACTATATATTAGTATTGATTGTGGCGGGGCTGGTGTATGGAATTACGTGCGCACCAGGGTCGCTGTGGCAGGACAGCGGGATGATCCAATACAGAGTGTGGCATAACGATATCGAAGGGAAACTGGGCTTAGCACTTTCGCATCCGCTGTTTTATATTCCGGCGATTGGGGCAAAATACATATTGCCAGGTGAGTTCGGGTTTCGAGTGAACATGCTAACGGCTGTTATGTCAGCGTTTGCAGTAGCGAACGTGTTTCTACTATTACAAATATGGACAAAACGAAATCTGCCGGGACTGATCGCGGCGATCAGCTTAGGGCTTTCGCATACGTTCTGGCGGCATGGGGCCATTGCGGAAACGTATAATCTGTATATAGCCCTGCTGATGGGCGAATTGATCGTACTGCTGCAATACTGCCGAACACAAAAAGTCGGCTGGCTGTATGGATTGGCTCTCCTGAACGGGTTGGCGATTGCCAATCATATGCTGGGAGTATTCGGCCTGGCCTGTTACGGCATATTCGTTGCGGGACTGATGATTAAGAAAAAAGTTCGTCTTAAACACATAACCGTTATGTGTTTGTTATGGTTATTGGCGGCGGCGCCGTTTATTTATCTGATTGTAAGAAATATAGCGCAAACAGGCGATGTCGGAGGAACGGCGGCATCGGCGCTGTTCGGGACAGCGTATCAACAGGACGTACTCAATACCCATATCACAGGACGAATCGTCAAAGAAAATATATTATTTCTACTGATGAATTTTCCCACACCGAATATTCTTCTGGCAGTTGTGGGGCTTTATCTTCTGCCGCAAATAGCGCCGAAAGGCAAATACGCGGCGGTGATCATAGCGTTACTAATCATGTTTTTCATATTCGCCTTTCGCTATACGATTGTCGATCGTTACGCGTTCTTCATACCATTTTACGCCATCATATCGATTCTTATCGGGTTGGGCAGCTATGTTGTGCTGGAAGGTCGAAGAAACAAAATCGTTATGTGGGTAATATTACTGTGTACGCTGCTGCCGATAGGGGCATACGCGGTCGGGCCGGGGACGGCGAGAAAAATGAAATTAACTGTTGGTACCAAAAGAGAAATTCCTTATCGGGATGATTACCAATGGTTCCTGCAGCCCTGGCGAACAGGTTATCACGGAGCAGAACGGTTTGCAGGTGAGGCACTGGCGATGGTCGAAGATGGTGCTGTAATCTATGCCGATAATACGACAGTGTATCCGTTGCTGTATGCACAGGAGGTACATGGCAAAGGTAAGACTGTTACAGTGATCTCAGGGATTGTCAGTAGCAAAAATGCACTACAAAACATAAAGCACCTCTCCGCCTTCGGCGGAAAGGTGGCATCCAGCACCGAGGTTTTTAATAAACAAAATATAGATTCGCTATTAGCTGAGAGGTCGGTTTATGTGGTGACGCCAAGGAAGGGATATTGTCCGGGGTTTCTGTTAGAGAATTGTGATTTTGAGAAGAAAGGAGTGGTTTATCAGGTATTTAAAAGATGAGAACTTTATTAATTATTTTACTGGTCTTTCTGCCGTGTCTAACGGTCCGGGCGGAGCAAACTATCACTGAGGCTCAGTTGCGCGATAAGGTGCGTGGGATGTGGCTGGGTGAGCTGATAGGAAATACTGCGGGGCGGGCAACAGAGGGTGATTATCAAATCAGTCCCAATCCCGACCCGTGTGTGCCGTGGGTAATAAAACAAGTATGGGATGCGGACGACGATACGGACATCGAATATATAGCCCTGCATATCCTGGAAACAAACGGGTTCGATTGCAATTCGGTGGAATTGGCAGAACAATGGCTAAGTCATATCACATCACGCGCTATCTACATATCCAATCGACAGGCGTGGTACCTTATGGGTGATGGTTATCTTCCGCCGAATACGGGCAGTCGAACTTATAACGAACACTGGTATTCCATCGATTCGCAAATTACAACCGAAGTGTTTGGCGGAGTCTGTCCGGGGATGGTACAGGATGCAATCGACCTGACAGGGAAATTTGCGAGAATCAGTAACGAGGGGTTCCCGGTACACGCGGCACAGTTATATGCGGGCATGTACGCTAAAGCGTTTTTCGAGCCGAATGTCGTTACGTTAGTTACGGAAGGGCTGGATACCATACCGAGCAGCAGTCGCACGCACACGGTTGTCAGCGATGTTCTGAATTGGTATCAGGAAGACGCTGAAGACGACGAACTGGATTGGCGTGCGACGCGTGCGAAATTGTATGACTATTACCACGGCGCATACGATTGCGGCCGTTACTATAACTGGATCGAGTCAACAGTCAATACCGGGGCGACTATACTGGCTATACTATACGGTCAGGGCGATTTCAAAGAGACGGTGCAAATTGGAGTATTAGCCGGGTGGGACTGCGATTGTAATCCGGCTACGGCAGGGGGCCTGATCGGAATTATCAACGGCTACAGTGGGCTGCCGTCAGACCTGACCGATCCGTCTATCTGTGGTGATGTTTATCAGAATGTGTATCGGCCCTTTTTGCCTGATCCGTGTGTGCCACTGCCGCAAGAAGAATTGATAAGTCATATCGCTGTGCGTATAGCCGAGCTTGCCGAGCAAAACATTTTGGCCAACGATGGTTATATCAGCTACGAACCTGAAAAGACCTATCATATTCCAGAGGACGGCACTATTATCACCGAACCGGAAAAGCCTGATCCGTGTGGTCCCAGTGGTCTGGTGGCCGAGGCGGAAGCGGCAGGAATTACGGTTACGCCGACGGCGGCTGTGTCCTATTATATCAGCAATTATGATCGACGGAATCTGAATAATATTATCGACGGGATAACAGACAATTCCTACAACGGGCACAAGGCATACTACAGTTATGTAAGCGATCCCGGCCAGAGGCCTGAGCGCGACTGGTATCAATTGAACTTTTCCCAACCGGTAAAATTCGAACAGCTAACGTTTTACGAAGGGGATGTTGTCTGGAGTAGTATTAATACGTACTACAAGGATGACTATGCCAAGGGTGGATTCTTTACAGACCTGACAGTAGAGATATTGCGTGACGGAATTTATATTCAGCCGGGGAATCTGATAATGACGCCGGGAATCGAGCGCTATCAGATGTATCAGGCAATAACATTTAATTTTGCTCCCACTGCAGGCGATGCCATCCGAGTCATTGGTACCGCAGGCGGCTCGCAGAGCTTTACGACCATTATGGAACTGGAAGCACAGGGTGATGTCGATCCCTGTCTGTATGTTGCGTCAGTGCAAATAGCGGCAGGTGAACAGCAACGCAGCAAGGTGAACCAAATCGATATTACCTTTAGCCGGGATGTTACTATAGAACCCTGTGATGTTGAGTTGGCTGGTGTACATAATAATACGACAATCGATACGGGGCAAATCGATTTCGATTACGACAATGGTTCTTATAAGCTTACCTTGCATTTCGATCTTGATGATGATATGATATTCGACGAATCATTGCCTGATGACGCCTATCGCCTGAAACTGCACTGTAGTGCCATTATCGATACGAATGGAAACAAACTACTCGATGATGATGAGAATCCCGACGATGGTTATTATACAATCGTGTTTCATAGGCTGTTCGGTGATACGGACGGGTCCGGTATGGTCGATGGGACGGATATGTGTTGTCTGTCCGGTGTGTGGCAGGGGCCGGTGGGCGAGAGCGGCCTTGATGACGATGGGAATGGAATTGTTACGATAACTGACTTTGCTCGATTTGCCCGGAATTGGCTGAAGGATTACCGGTAGCCGGAAAAAGGGTTTGCTCGCAAGTGTCTGAAACAAAGAAGGAAGAAAATGGGAAAGCAGATGTTAGCCTCACTGATTCACTGTGTATTTTTAATATGGGTGAGCCTTGTCGGCTCGGCGAGCGGAGTTGTTCTGCATTCCGGCAGTGAAGAGCCGTGGGACAGGCCGGACAATGCAGTGCTGGTGCGATGGAGCAGTAACGCGTCGGCTGTTGTGGTCGGGCCAAACTGGTTGCTGACCACGCGTCATCAAAATACTTCCCCGGCGACAGTAAGCATAGAAGATGTTACATATCATTGCGTCTATCACGAAAACTGGAACGGCGGACAAACGGGAAACGCTGATATTCGTCTGGTCAAGCTGTTTGACGATGCGGGTGAAAACGCCCAATTAAGTAACTTCGCACAAATATATACAAACCAGGATGAGGCGGGGCAATATATCGTAATGGGTGGTTACGGCAGGGACAGAGGTGATGAGCTTGATACCGACGGAATTGTCTATGGCTATAAATGGGACCCTAATACACCCAACACGACATTAGGATGGTGCAGTAACCGGGCGATTAATTATACCGCGGATTTCGTTGCCGCGGACTTCGACGGGCCGGGCGAGGGAGACGCCACGCAATACGAAGGGGCTGTGGCAGAGTACGATTCCGGTGGCGGGTGGTTTATTAAGACAGACTCGGTATGGAAAGTGGCGGGGCTGAGCCTGGGCTGTGAACATGCCAGTATAGACGAGAGCTGGTTTCGTAATAAAAATGAACCATCGCAACCTGATCCGGACGGATTGTATGCGGTTCGCGTCAGTTTCTACGCCGATTGGATTTTGGAAAAAACGGCCGAGCCGGTCTGTACCGCTCCCATACCCGGCGATGTTCATGAGGATTGTAAAATCGATACGCTCGACCTGACCGATTTCCTTGCGCAATGGCTGCGGAATGATTGCGACAACATAAATTATTGTGAAGGAGCGGATATAGAACCGGACGGTAGAGTCGATCTTGTGGACTTCGCTATCCTGGCGGGACATTGGCTCGAATGTTGGTTGGAACCAATAGAAGCGTGTGGCTGTTGACGCCACCTGTCGCTACACGGAGTGTGCGTGGTATTTTTAAGAAAATCGGTTAAAGCACCTCTCTGAAATACAGAAAGGTGGCACCCGATCATTGAACCATCCACCTCGAATACTCGGTGGCTGCCACCCAACATCGAGGATTATACAGAAACACCTCTCCTCCTTCGGCGGACAAGTTCGCCTTTGGCGGAAAGGTGGCACCCAGAGTACTAACGGGGAAATTTAATTGAGCACTATAGAACAAACAGTAGTCGTGATCCTGGCAGCGGGTAAGGGTACGCGCATGGGCCGTGAGGATATGGCGAAGGTGTGTTTCGAGATCGACGGCGAGCCGGCAATCAACCGCATTATCGAAGCCTTCAAGAAAAAACGGTTCGAGAGATTTCTCGTAATAGTAGGTTCGATGGCCCAGCAGGTAATGGAAACGGTCGGAAAAATTGACCGGCAAGTGATGTTTGTCTATCAGTCGCCCCAACTGGGAACCGGACACGCGGGCCGAATAGCCGCCGACGCCCTGCAAACAATGGGGCATGTCGGGCCGATATTGCTGACTATGGGAGATAAATATGTCGAACCAGCAGCGGTGGAAATGCTGGTCGAAGGATTTATCAAGCAACAAGCAGACCTTGCACTACTGACTATCCCCCGAACACGAACAAGCGAGATTTCAAGCGGCCGAGTCATGATCGACAAAACCGGCCAGGCAGTAGGGATCGTCGAAAGTGTCGATCTTGCCCGTCAGCAAATCGTCGATGACCTGCGAATGTTAATGGGCAAACGACAATCCATCAATCCAACTGTAATTATCGATACGATAAAAAAACATATCTCCAGGCCGGGCAAAATAACTGTCGCAGTTCCGGAACTACTGAAACTTGCCCGTAAAAAAAGCAATATAAGCCGGAAAGAACTGAACGGCATATTAAATCTGGAAAAATATAATCTGACGGTCGAAGGCGAACAATATACCAGCAGTCAAATCGACAAGCTATGTCGGCAATTTAATCCGAGTTTATATCTGTTCAAATCCTCAGTATTCTACCGCGG
>Ga0255394_10063_pt1 | contig 15596 bp, 9 predicted proteins | sample ANMaggSeSYBR01D3_FD_182112 | JGI IMG/M metagenome (GOLD analysis project Ga0255394, IMG submission 182112) | Sediment cell enrichment communities from methane seep in Santa Monica Basin, California, United Staets - ANME aggregate JGI... | ecosystem: Environmental > Aquatic > Marine > Cold seeps >...
CGCCCCGAAGATCGCCATTGCCGAAGGCGTTCTGTTCGAGGGCAAGTGCCAGATGAAACCCCCAGGACAATTGAAACCGCCGACTTCCAGCGATCCAAGCCTGACACCAAGCCTGACACCAAGTCAAGCGCCCAGCCAGGCGCCAAGCCAGGCACCGAAAGCTTAATCGCTTTACGCCTCTGGAAGCGGCTGCAAACGGCATAAGTTCACACATCCCCTTTGAAATCCGCAAAGGGGATTTTTGTTCCGCTTCTGTTCCGGGTGCGCCGTGATCTGGTGAGCGATTCGGGTTAGCATACATGACTGATAAACGTTCAAAAAAAATCGCCATAGCCATGAGCGGCGGCGTCGACAGCTCTATCGCCGCCGCCATGCTAATTGAGCAGGGCCATGACATCTTCGGAATGACCATGCGTCTGACCCCGGCCGATAATTGTGACTACTTTTGTATCGCTGTATGTTTTCTTTTTTGAATCTAGCATATTTTTTAATCTACCAATGTGGTTTCAGGGTCAATTGTTTTACCGTTCTTATGGACTTCGTAGTGAATGTGCGGGCCGGTACTGCGTCCTGTGTTGCCCAGCAGGCCTACTGTATCGCCGCGGCTGACCAAATCACCTTTCTCGACTTTGCGCTTATACAAATGCCCGTAAAGTGTGCGGAACCCGTATCCGTGGTCGATTTCGACGAAGTGTCCGAAATATTTGTCGTATGTTGATCTGATCACTTTGCCTTTCGCCGTAGCGACAACAGGCGAACGATTAGGCGCGGCAATATCAAGGCCGTTGTGGTGCCGGAATTTGGACCGATTGAATGGGTTCCTGCGCATTCCATAACGTGACGTCAGCCTGATCCGTGAGCTGAATGAAGGCAGTATGCTGGGCGTACAAGCGATGCGCTCGCGTTTTTCGGCGGTAGCGACAAGAAGCTCTTCAAGGCTCTTTATGCGAAGACCAATCTCCTGGATAATCAAGTCGGCTGAGGGTTCGCTCATGCCGTATGTCCAATACGAGGGCCGCATCAACTCGTCCGAATCTTCATGAACACTGCCGAGGGAGCCAGAGGGGCCGCCAATACCGCCGCCAACGCCGCCGCGGACATAGTCGGTGGAAGAGCGGACTTTGGCCGGGAGATCATGCACCTCACGGATCCGGTGTTCAAGCTCATATATACGGTTGAGTTTGGATGTTATTGAATCGATGCTCTGCTTATATTCCTCGCGGTATTTGGTGTCAAGCGCGAGGGTCTCGGCCAAAGGAATAACGCTGCCGTCTGGCGTGTTAAGCTGCGGCAGCCCTTTGGCGGCAGCTCGCAATTGAAAGGCTGTCAACTCTAACTCTTCAACTCGCAGGCTTGTTTGACTGTACAGTTGAAGGGAAAAAGTTGACGCAAAAGCTAAAAGAGAAAAGAAGACGACGGGCAGCCACAGGTGCAGGGCAGACATACTGATATTCCGAGTGGTCCCTCCGCCATGAGGGATCATCATAACTGTCCATTTTTTCATAACTTCGGTCGAACTCCCCAAGTAAGAGGACATAATTCCTTAGTCGGCCATACTCCACTATACAGTCTGGCGTTCATGGATGGCCAAACGGTGTATCCCCGTGTAAGAGGAATACTCTCCACTATCGTACCGAATTCTACCACGGAGAGTTGTTAATGTCAACCGCGAATACAACTTATTGGTGTATTTGACGCTGGCGGTTGCCGCCTTATTTCTTTGATTCATACATCTCAATTATCACTTGGAACAGAAGTTGGCCATCGTGCATGTGGCTTCATGTTTGCCGTAATGCGATCGCGTTTCGTAATGCTTCGAGATGTTTCGGGACCGCTGTCATGGGATCTTCTTCGCCTTCGTATTCCAGCGCGGCGCAGCCTCTGTAGTTTGCGCCGCGCAGAATATCCACAATGCGTCCGAAATCGGCGTCTTCTTTGTCTTTGCCGTCGTAGGTCCGCAGTTTGATCTTGACCTGCACCGCCACTGCTTTTGCGGCGATTGCGGCCATGTTTTCATACGGCTTTTCGACAAAGTTGCCTGTATCAAGATTGACGCCGAGCCATTCATGATCAACGGTCTCAAGTATACGCTCAAGATCGCTGGCTGTGCCCGTCAGGTATCCGTGGTTTTCAATGGCAAGAAAAACGCCTTTGGACCCCGCATAGTCGCAGGCTCGCTTCATACCATCCGCCATCCAGCCAAAATCTTTCCGTGGATCGTTCTTACTGCCGGCGAAAATCCGTATGCATGGCGCGCCTAACGCCGCTGCGATGTCGATCCACTTGTTCACGTGGGCCATTTGTTCATCCAGCTTGCCGCCGGAAGGCAGACAGAAGTTGCTTCGGATCGGCATCCCTGAAATGTCGAGACCCAGCCTGAACGCTTTGGCCTTCAGGGAATGGACGTACACCAGGTCTTCAGATGAGAAATAGTATGAGGTGGGTTCTATCGCGTCAAGGTTCCATCCAGCGGCCATATCGCACAGGTCATGCAGGGTTATTTCGCCTTTTTTGTCACCCTGCGGCAAGTATTTGCGGAACGAATACGCCGCGATGCCTATTTTTATATCCGGTTTGGGTTTGCTCATCGCTTTCTCAACTGGCCGCGATTCCCGGCTGATCATCATGCCGGAAGCGGCAGCGAGCGTTGTTCTGATAAGGCTGCGTCTTGATATTTTCATGATCTCTCTTTCTTGTAAATGGGGAGGCTTATGATATCCGGGTTAGGGATTCGCCATAACCTCCTGGATTTTCCGCACCAAGTCCGCCACACCGAACGGTTTTTTGATAAAAGGCATTTCTTCTTTCAGCAACTGCCCCCGCACGGCGGTTTCAGGCGCATATCCTGACATGACGATGCATTTCAAATCAGGTTTGACGGTACGCATACGCTCGCATAGATCGAGGCCGTTCGTGCCTGGCATGACCAAGTCCGTAAGCAGCAGGTCAATTGTTTCTTCTGTTTTCCCGATGATACCGCTGGCTTCTTTGGCGTCTCCAGCCACCAATACGTCATACCCGGTCTTCTCCAGTATTTGCTTCACCATCATACGGACACTGCCTTCATCTTCCACGACAAGTATCGTGCCTGCGCCTTTCGGTAAAACCTTATCCGCAATATCCTTGCGTTCGCGGATTGTATCCAGACATCTCGGCAGATATATGTTGAATACCGCCCCTTTCCCGAGATCGCTCTCTACGTCCATGCAACCGCCGTTTTGTTCAATGATGGCGTACACGGTTGCCAGACCCAGACCTGTTCCCTTGCCCAGTTCTTTTGTCGTGAAGAACGGTTCAAATATGTGTTCCAGAACATCGGCGGGCATGCCCGCGCCGTTATCCCGGACCGACAAATGCACGTAGTCTCCGTAGTCAAGACCTGGATATGCCGTCAAATTCATCTCGTCTACCTGAACGTTTGCCGTTTGAATTTTAATTGTGCCGCCATCGGGCATTGCATCGCGCGAATTGATGGAAAGGTTAAAAAGGATCTGATCGATCTGCGCCGGATCGCATTCAATACGCCAGAGATCTTCTCCAGGCGCGAATTTCAGTAATATGTTCTCGCCGATCAGCCTTTGCAGAGTTTTTTGCGTTTTATTGATCAATTCATTCAGGTCTAATGGCTTTGGCATCACAACCTGCTGCCTGGAAAATGACAGTAACTGCGAAGTGATATTTTTGGCGTGATTCGCCGCGTCCGCAATCTCGTATAAACCCTCAGGCGTTTCGCCGCGTTCTGCTGATTCAGCCGTCAGCAGTTCGGCATGGCCTAGTATTACGCTCAGCATATTGTTGAAATCATGCGCGACACCGCCCGCCAGGCGCCCGATGGCTTCCATCTTCTGGGATTGCGCAAGCTGTTTTTCGAGTTCTTCATGTCTCTTTTCAGTTTCTTTGCGTTCAGTAATATCGTTGAAAATGAAAAGAATGCGTTTGCCGAAAAAGCTGCGGAAAACTTCTACGGTGCGGATACAGCCCGCAGCGGCATTAAGGACATATTCTTTCCCCGATATGTCGCTGCTCCCCGAAAACAGCGCCTTTACGGCATCCGCGTATTCCTTGGTTATTGAAATCACACCGGTGGGATCCGGCTCAGCGGTAAGAAACATGCTCTTAAGCATCGCGACATCTACGAGTGTCTTCCCGAATAACTCATCGGATTTCCGGTTCTGGAACATGATTTTCCCGGTCGTGTCCGCCCATAAGATTGGCAATGGCGAAACGTCCAGAATGATCCTGAGGTTTTTCTCATTCTCATGAATTTTTTTCTGGGTGCGCTCCGCCTCGGTCCGGGCTTCATTTGCGTCCTGGGCCAGGCTCAGCGCCGCTTCGCGCTGTATCCGCAATTCCTTGTTTGCCTTGTCTAACTCCCTGGCGTGTTGCGCAAGCGTGTCTCTTGTTTTTTCCGCACGGAATTTCCCCAGTCCGATTTGGGCAACCAAAGAAACACTGGCCGTAAGATAGTCTATGATTACTTTGAGCTTTTCCGCTGGCAGAATGGGAACTTCTTTTACCGCCTCAAGATAGCTTTGCTTGTCGAAACCATATTTTTCCGCTTGCGCACAGAAAAAATCCATGTCAGGCGGTTCCATCAGAAACTGGCCGACCAGGATGTTCCCTATTTTTTGGCCCTCCAGCATAATCGGGGCCGCCGTGTCCACAAGCCCATTCCCGCAGTGATACTCAAAGAATGTCTGTCCTTGCGCCAATTGCCCTGACAAGATAGTATCGCTTTCGTCACAGATTTTACGGGTTTTCTCGTTCTTGAAGTGGAACTCGGAGCATAGCCGCTGCCAGGTGGTTCCCGCGAAAAGATCGCTCTCCATGTCGACTATGGCAGCGGAAATGCCGAAGTTCTGGGCGGAATTGTCGAGCATGACCTTGATATAATCGTGATCCAGGAGCTGTTCAAGGCTGTATTGTTCAGGTGAACTCTCCGGCGAAGACGCCTCGTCTGACGTACTAACGGCCGGTTCAGATTCGCCCTCAATGTAAACTTCTTCAGACGTTAATTTGTAAGGAAGGGGTCCTCCAAGCGCATCCATCAGATCATTGACTTTGCTTTTTAATTCAATTACGCGCTGTTCCCGGCCGATTGCCAGCCGATTGAAGCGCTCAACTTCTTCGAGATGCCGGCGCATGGCCTGCTCGGCTTTTGTGCGCTCAGTAACATCAAGAAACATAACCGCAATATCGCCCGGCGCTATCTGATATGCGGTGACCTCGTAGGAACCCTTGATTGCATTGTCCTCATAGTCGATTTGTTCTGCCTTGTATTGCCCGCCTTCCAACGCGACACGCAAATATTCATCGACAATCTTTGTCCCCCGCAATTCTGGAAACGCGTTTTCAATGGTTTTGCCGATATGCTGCTGGCAGTCTACCCCCAGTATCCTGTTTGAAGAGTCGTTGGCGCTAATGAGGATCAAATGATTGTTTTGATCAAGACGGCAGACAAATACGCCAAACGGAGAGTAATCCAGTACCGCGCGGAATTGGCGCTCCGTCTCTTGCACACGGTCCTGTATGCGCTTAAAATCGGTGATGTCATTACCAATGGAAAGGACTTCAACAAGATTGCCGTCTTCATCCAGGATCGGGCGGTTTGTCCATGAGATCCAGACACGTTCGCCATTGCGGCGTATGTTTTCATTTTGATTGTTGGCGTACTGTTCAGGCTGTGCGGTAATATCACGGAGCATCTGACGCAGATCCCGCCCGGTAGACTCTGTTTCAGGAACGATTGTGCCAAGGAGACTTTTGCCAAGTATTTCTTCTTCCGTGTATCCAAAGAAATTAAGCGCGAATTTATTTATGTAGGTGATCGTGAAATCTTTCCCCCGGCGCAGAATGATACTGTTCGCTCTCTCGACAAGCTGGCGGTATTTCGCTTCGCTCTCTCTCAGCGCTTTCTCCGCTTTAACCACTCCCGTTACATCGTAGCCTTCCGGGACCAGCATCACCAATTCGCCCGCCTCATCGAGTATCGGCGCGACGGAGAATTCAATCTTATGTTCTTCGCCCTGAGCACCAATGTGTATAGCGTTCGATTTGATTGTCCGTTTTTCAACGGAAGCCTGTTCGACAATCCGGCGTATGTCCTCTTGTGTTTCTTTTGAATGGCTCCACCACGGCGTGTCCCAGAAACGTTCTCCGAGCACGTCTTCTTTCACCGCCCCGATAAGCGACAACGCGGTTTGATTCACATCCACCAAGGTGCCATCCGGTTTGAGCAAACCGATCAGCATGGATGAGTTGTCCAGAATGGCCTGCTGTTGCCGGTTCATAAGAAGCAGACCGCTTGTTTGCATTTGCACCATATTCCTCAGTTTACGGTTGAAAACAAATAACACAATTGCTGCTGCAAACAAGACCAACAGGATCGCGGAGGACACATACAAAGCGTACCGCGGCCATTTCGAGCTGGGCGTTCTCTGTGGATTGTAAATAAAATCGCCCAAGTCGTAATCATTGGGAAGAAACCCTAATTCGGCAAACGTATCCGCGATATGGCGCCAGCGCCCCTGGCTCATGTGGCCAATTTCTATCAGGCCCGGCAGCATGAGTCCGCGCATCGCTTCCGCCTCATAAAGAAGTTGTTCGCGGTTCAGAGGAGACTCGTATTTTTCGACAATCAGATCAATGATTTCCTCAGCATTACGCATGGCATAATCCCAGCCGCGCAAGGACGCATCTCTAAACGCCCGGACTCTATCGGGATGGTCCAGCAATTCATCAAACGTCGTAAACAGGCAATCGCCATAGAAATCCAGCCCATACGCTATCGGATTGATGACGTTGTATTCTATTGCCTCTCCGCCGAAAAGAGATGGGTGTTCCGTCAGGTATGCGTTCATGGCGTCTACGTTGCTTGTCGCAAAACCCGTGCGTATTTTCTGGGTCAATTGCAGAATAGTGATGTCATCATAGGAAATCCCTTCATTAACGAACATGGCGGGTATCAAGGTCTCGGCTGAAACCGACAATGCTACCTTTTTGCCGATAAGGCCATGGGGATTGTCGATTCCGGATTCTTTCAGGGTAACCAAGACTTCAGGGGAATGCTGCAGAATCGCGGCTATCGCGATGATGGGGTCTCCCTCTGCGTGGCCGATCAGGATATTGGGGTTTCCCACGCCATATTGCGCCCGGCCGGAAAGCACTTCTTCTTCATAATCAATTTTCATCCCCCCTTCGACCAGTTTTACATCCAGGCCCGCCTCGCGGTAATAGCCTTTTTCAATGGCCGCGTAATAGCCTGCAAACTGGAACTGGTGCATCCATTTGAGCTGCAAAACAACAGTTTCAGATGGCCGGGCCGCGCTTTCCTGTCCCGCAAAAGCGGAGACCGGATAGAGCAGGGTCAGTATCAAAAATGACATTATGGCAATAGCAGCCAGACGATAGAGATACGCGCATATTATCGGATGCCTCATCAAGCGGAGCCTCCATCACGTACTTGAGCCAATAATTCATCCTTCTTGCGATACCAATGATTTTCGTCATTCGGACCGCCGAAACACGGGCCCAAGACAAATTCACTCTATGAATATGTTACACTTTTTTCTTATTGAAACAACAATTGCCGGGAAACTATTCCAGATAATGAGGTTACGGATTGAGTACTTTACATACAGAAGAGAAGCGAGCATTGTGTCAGCACTACGAGCAATGCGGCGGATGCCAGGCCCAGGATGTGCCCTATGAGAAACAGTTAGAGGACAAAGAGGCCCAACTGCGTGAATTGTTTCAGGAATACTGGAACGCCCCTATCCCAGTTGATCCGTCCCCAGTTTTATGGAATTACCGCAACAAGGTCGACCCCAATTTCGGCGGCAAACACTATGATGTGGCGCCGCCAAAAGATTTCCAGCGCGAATGCGTGCTCGGATTCAAACAGCGCGGCAGATGGTACGGCCCATTTGAACTCAATGAATGCCTCATCGGCCCGGAAGGTTTTTCAGAACTCGTCCTCGCTGTCAGGTCCTGGCATAAAGAAAAGAATTACTTCGCGTTCAACTCCCGTTCAAAGAAGGGCCTGTTGCGCGTGCTTCTTGTGCGCGCGGCCAAACGCACTGGAGAACGCATGGTGGTGCTGGTGACCGCTGACGGCGATCTCGACGCGGATTCGTTTGTGCAAACAGTCCAAGCCGCATTCCCGTCCCGCAGCATCCACCGCGCGATATTCCGCGGCCTGGCCGATGTCGCCGCGGCCGATGAACTGTTCCTGCTCGATGGCGAGCCGACAATTACCGAAGAACTTCACGTTCCTACAGAGAGCGGCGATCCTCGCATACTGAAATTCCGATTGTCTCCATTCAGTTTTTTCCAGACAAATACTCTGGGCGCGGAATTGCTGTACGGCAAGATCCGCAAATGGGTTGCAGACACGGCCCCGCGGACACTCTATGATCTCTACGGCGGCATGGGATCGATCGCCTTCGCCTGCTCAGACCTCGTCGAGCGGGTGGAATCCGTCGAGAACGTCCCGGAAGCCAGTGAAGACGGACGTTTCAACGCCGAAGTAAACGGGATCTCGAACGTCACTTTTCATACGGAGAAAATGAAAAATTATCTGCGGAACCTTATCATTACTCAAGGCGAGATGCCCCCGGACGCGGCCGTCGTTGTGGATCCCCCCAGGGCCGGACTCCATCCCAAAGCCCTGCGCCGCCTGATAGAACTTGGCCCCCGGCACCTCCTGTACGTCGCATGCAAACCTGCCGTGCTCGCCAAACAGGAAATGGAAACGCTCTCCGCGGCCTACAACCTGACCGGCATGAGCGCCGTTGACATGTTCCCGCACACAAAACACGTTGAACTCATCGCCCGGTTCGAGAAAAAACAGGAAAGTTCCCTCAGGCCCCCTCCAAAAATATTATTAAGGCAATAAAACGTGTGTCTAAAGGCAGTACGCAGTACTGCGTGAAAGTGTTTTTGAAAGAGTTTGAGAAAACTTTTTATTCATAAAAAGTTGTCTCAAAAGTTCTTGCTCAAATCCCCATTCCTTCCAGCGCCTTGTCCGCCGCCGCGCCCCAGCCCCGGTTCGCGGCCGGATTGGCCGGACTCGGGTGCGGGATTCGCCCGATGACGACATCCATTCCTGCCAACGCTTCCCTGATGCGCGCCTCCGCGAACGCCCCCACACCCAGCACATAACGCGGTTTCATCTGTTCCGCCGTCAGCAGCAGCGCTTCATCGCAAATGCCAAAGAGCGCTGAACGTTCACTGACGGGCAACTTGTCCGGTGTGCGGTTGCGCCCCGATTCCTCCATAAAGCACAACGGGCAATAATTCAGCACGAAAAACCTGTCAAAAAATGTTTCCGGCGCGCCAAACCGGTCCGCCGCCCACCCCCACAACCGTGTGCCGCTGACTTCCCGCCGTTTACAGCCGAATCCCAGGATCGGGCGTTTCGGATGTTCCGCCCCCGGCGCGCCGATTTCGGCATCAATGCCCATCCAATCCCGCACAGACGGAATATCCCCGAAGGGCACTCCTACCTGCGCCATGCCAAACGGTCCCGGATTCATTCCCGTCAGGAGGACCTCTTTTGAACCGGCGCCAAAACGCTCCGCATACGCGTCCCACCCCGCCCGGGCATACTCAAGCGGATTATATACATGCGTCACTGGCGCCTCGAACGACAATTCCGATACTTTTTCAACAAGCTGATCTGTTATCTTATTCAATTTCATGGCAGTTTTTAGTTCCCAGTTTCCAGTTTCCAGTTCCCAGTTCCCAGTTCCCAGTTTCCGGTTTCCAGTTCCCAGTTTCCGGTTTCCGGTTTCCGGTTTCCGGTTTCCGGTTTCCGGCTGATTGCTGATTGCTGATTGCTGATTGCTGACAACTGATTGCTGTCAGTCTGTTTCTTCCTCGGAGGATTCATGCGGGGATACGATGGATTTAAGGAATGCATCGATGTCTATATCGCTTTCGGGAACTCCCTGTTCGGGATGGAAGCGCAGCGGGTCCTGTATGTATGCGCGCTGGCAGCTTGGACACAGGTCGAACTCGAAGCCTTTGTATATGGTTTCTTCGAGTTCTTCTTCGGACTTATCTTTGCATTTTTCGATGAGTTCTTCGAGTTCTTTGCGGTGATCGCGGAACAGATCAAGCAGAGTGAATTCTATATCGTTTCGAGCGAGCCGGACATCTATTTTCAGGGTGTAGCGCGTTGATTTCTTCGTCATTTCTTTGCCGCACCCGTCGCATATGAATTGCTGCATCGTAATCTCCTTTCACGCAGGGTAGCTTCAAGAGAATTATACCTGAGAATTGAGAATTTCGCATGGGCAGGGGACAGGGCCTTTTTCGGTTTTCGTGTCAAAAAAACCGTTCGACGTCGCCTGAGGAGAGCATTTCAATGAATAGTTTTGCGATGCGTTTATCAAATTGTGTTCCGCTGCTGCGTTTCAATTCTTCGATGATGATGGGGGTTGGCATGCCTTTGCGGTAGGCGCGGCTGCTGGACATGGCGTCGTAGGCGTCGACGACGGTGATAATGCGGACGGTTTCGGGCAACTGGTCGCCGCTCAACCCGTCTGGGTAGCCGTTGCCGTCGAGGCGTTCATGATGGTTCCGCACGAGGGCCAGGTGTCCTTTGGAGAGGAACTTAACTGGCGAGAGGACATCGTATCCCACGAGCGGATGCGTCCGCACGAGTTCCCATTCTTCTTCGGTTAAGCGGCCGTTTTTGTTCAGGACACTGTCGTTCACGCCGATTTTTCCGATGTCATGGAGTCCCGCGCCAAGTTCGAGAACTTTGATGTCTTCTTGTGAAAGTCCAAGTTTTTTCGCGGTCAGAAGCGATAAATCCCTGACGCGTTCGCTGTGTCCGTGGGTGTATTGATCTTTTGCTTCGAGCAGCAGCGCCATGGAGGTAAGGGTGGACAAATGCGCCTGCTCGACATCGCGCACCAGGCGGACGTTTTGTATGGCGATCGAGGCATGATTGGCGAGAATGCTGAGTTTTTTGAGATCACTTTCGCTGAAATGGCGGCCATCTTCTTTCTGGCACACGTTCAGTACCGCCAGAATTTGCGGTTCATCGACATTTAGTCTATATTGCGGCAAGTCATCGATGGGCACTTTTTTCTGAAGGGGTATTGAGATGAATGAAGCGTCCTTGAGATGCCGCCCCAGGGAAGACATATCGGGATTCTGTTTAATATCTTCGACCAGCAGCGGGCGACCATGTTCGGCCACCCAGCCGGAGATGCCTTTGCCGATTTCCACGGAACCGTGCGCCGCCTCGTCCGGCAATCCGACACTGGCGGCGACCTCAAGCTGGCGTCCATCGTTACACGCCAGCATGATCGAGCCGCGTTTCGCGCCCAAGCGCCGCAGCGCAATGTTCAATACAAAATCCAGGAGCTTGCGCTCATCGCGGTACTGCGCGACTTGCTCGCTGTCGGCCAGCAGTTCGCTTACATCGCGCAGGCGGGTGTTTTCACTGGTTAGCCGGTATCGTTCCTGGGCGTTTGTCACGGCGAGTTTGATTTCGCTCAAGCTGAAAGGTTTGAGGACGTAATCATAGGCCCCTTCGCGCACGGCGGCCCTGGCTGTTTCGAGTGTGGCGAAACCTGTCATGACAATGGGGATAGTGGCAGGGCGGATCTTGCGGGCCTCGCGTATCAGGGTAATGCCGTCCATTTCGGGCATCATTATGTCCGTAAAGAGGATTACATATTCATCCGATTCTTCCAGCAATTGCAACGCCGCCGAGCCGCAGGGAACGGATTTGACGTCATACCCTTCATCCCGGAGAAACTCATGCATGAGTTCCCGGATGACTGCTTCATCGTCTACTACAAGAATCTTGGATTGTTCGGCCATATAAACCTTCGATGCACTCTATCATCAATGAAATGGAAACATACACCATCTGCGTCTAAGATATCAAACCGAGTAAATCATCCACCGTTTTTTGTTGCACGGCGAGCACGCTTCAAGGCAGCCCTGACTTGCGAAGGCGCGGTGCCGCCCGGATGGTTCCTGCGGCCAACGATTTTCTCTAGTTTGAGCATATTAAGGATATCACAATCGAACAGCGGAGAAAACCCCTTAAACTCGTCCAGTGACAATTCGGGCAGGCGTTTATTGTTTCGCTCACAGTACAGTACCATCTTCCCGACGATTCCGTGCGCTTCGCGGAACGGGACGCCTTTCTGCACCAGGTAATCGGCGGCATCTGTCGCTTCGAGGAACCCTTCTTTTGCGGCTTTGAGCATTTTTTCGGCCTTAACATCAATGACCGGCAGCATTTTCGCCATTACCGCCAAAGAAATCTGAAGGGTGTCGGCGGCGTCGAAAAGCGGTTCCTTATCCTCCTGCAAATCCCGGTTATAGGTCATTGGCAATCCCTTGACAAGTGTCAGCAGCGCCATGAGGTCGCCGTATACGCGCCCGGTTTTTCCGCGTACTAATTCGGCCACATCGGGATTTTTTTTCTGCGGCATGATGCTCGAACCGGTCGTGAATGCGTCGCCAATCACGATAAATCCGTATTCCGGCGTGGACCACAGTATCAATTCTTCGCACCACCTTGAGAGATGCATCATGCAGATTGAGGCCGCTGCGCAAAACTCGATCAGATGGTCGCGGTCCGCCACGCTATCCATGCTGTTAGCGGAAATTCCGGCGAATCCCAATTCTTCGGCGACTTGTTTGCGGTTGATGGGATAGGGCGCGCCGGCCAGTGCGGCCGAACCCAGCGGCAGTACGTTGACACGTTTGCGCAGTTGAACAAATCTCGCGCGGTCGCGCGCGAACATCTGGAAATACGCCAGGAGATGGTGCGCCAGCAGCACTGGCTGGGCGTGCTGCAAGTGGGTGCAGCCTGGCAGAATCACGTCTATGCGCGCCTCGGCCATATCCACAAACGCTGTCTGCAGGCCGCGGATCAGCTCGATGATTTCGTCAATCTGATCACGCATCCAGAGGCGCGTATCCAGTGCCACCTGGTCGTTTCTGCTGCGGGCGGTGTGCAGGCGTTTTCCCGCATCGCCGATTTTTTTGACAAGCGCCGCCTCAATATTTGTATGGACGTCTTCGAGGGCCGAATCAAAAACGAACTGGCCTTTGAGGATATCGTCGGCGACACTTTTCAAACCGGAAATGATTTTTTTCGAGTCTTTTCTGGTGATAATCCCGCAATCGCCCAGCATCCGCGCATGCGCGATGCTTCCCTTGATGTCCCACGGCGCGAGCCGCGCATCAAACGATACGGATTCGCCCAGCGCCTCTACCAGCGCATCGGCTTTTGCCTCGAATCTGCCGCCCCAAAGTTTAGCCATCACTCATCCTTCCCGGAAAACAGGGACAGTCCACGCACTGCGCTCGTACCTGGCTGCGTTTGGCACAGTCCCATTTTCAGAATCTTCTACAAATCACTGAAATCGTTTTTTCTACATGTCCAGAAGACCGGCCCTGTTGCGCACCCGGAGGCGCAAGGCGTTCAGCCTGATGAAGCCTGTGGCGTCCATCTGGTGGTACGCGCCTTCGTCATCTTCAAATGTAGTGATCTTTTCGTCATAAAGTGACTTGGGCGCTTTGCGGCCAACGACCATGCAGTTGCCTTTGTACAGTTTTACGCGGGCGGTGCCGGTCACGTTCTCTTGCGATTTGTCAACGTATGCCATGGCGGCGTCCATCTCCGGCGAGTACCAGAAACCGTTGTAGATGAGCTGGGCGATCCTTGGGGAAAGCTCGTCGCGCTGCAGCATAACCTCGCGGTCCATAGTGATGGACTCGACGGCGCGGTGCGCGGCATACAGCACGGTGCCGCCGGGTGTCTCGTACACGCCGCGTGACTTCATGCCCACGAAACGGTTTTCGACAATGTCCACGCGGCCAACGCCGTTCGCGCCAGCGATTTCGTTGAGCTTTTCCAGCAATGCAACGGGGCCGAGCCGCGCGCCATCAACAGCCACTGGCGTGCCCTGCTCAAAATCGATCTCCACATAGGTCGGCTCGTCGGGCGCTTTCACGGGATCAACCGTGAGCTGATACACGTCTTCGGGAGCTTCCACCCACGGATCTTCAAGCACACCGCCTTCAGATGAAAGGTGCAGGAGGTTACGGTCGTTTGAATATGGTTTTTTCCGGCTCACAGGTATCTCGATACCGTGTTTCTCGGCATATTCAATCATCTTTGTCCGGCTGGTAAGGTCCCATTTCGGATCGCGCCAAGGGGCGATAATCCGCACATCGGGTTCAAGCGCCATGCAGGTAAGCTCAAAACGCACCTGGTCGTTCCCTTTGCCTGTGGCGCCATGCGCAACGGCATACGCGTTTTCCTTTCGCAGCGCTTCAATCTGCGCCTTGGCGATAAGCGGCCTGGCAACACTTGTGCCGAGCAGGTAGGAGCCTTCATAGATCGCGTTGGCGCGCAATGCGGGGAACACGAAATCGCGCACGAATTCTTCGCGGAGATCTTCACAATACACCGCGCATGCGCCTGTTTTTTTGGCCTTTTCGATGGCGGGTTCCGTTTCTTCGCCTTGTCCGACGTCGGCAATGAACGCCACAATGTCAGCCTTGTAGGTTTCCTGCAGCCATTTCAATATGATGGAGGTATCCAATCCGCCGGAATACGCTAATACAATTTTGTTGCTCTTGTCAGACATCTATAACTCCTCGGCGCGGCGCATGTTTGTTACGCACCGGCCCTTTGCCTCCGTTTAAGACACAGCCCTGACCCGTCTTTGCGCATCAGCGTCAGCATGACGGCCTTTTGCGCGTGCAAGCGGTTCTCAGCCTGATCAAAAACGATTGACTGAGGACTGTCAACAACTTCATCCGTCACTTCCTCGCCCCGGTGGGCGGGAAGACAGTGCATGAACAAAGCATCCTTTTTCGCCAATGACATCAATTTGGCGTTCACCTGATAATCTTTGAAGGCGTTCGCGCGTTCACCGGCTTCTTCTTCCTGGCCCATGCTCGCCCACACATCCGTATACACGGCGTCGGCGTTGGCAAGCCCGGCTTCTATGTCGTTTGTCACAGTGATTTCGCCCTTGCCCTCGCTTTGGGCGCGTTTCACCACTTCCTGTCCGCCTTCATAGCCGGGCGGACATACCAGAGTATAGTTCAACGGGATGCGTGAAGCGAAATTAAACCATGATGCGCTCACATTATTGCCGTCGCCGACAAACGCCACCTTCAAATTCTGGAAATCGCCCTTGTGTTCTCTCAACGCCTGCGCATCGGCCAGGATCTGGCATGGGTGCAGCGCATCGGTGAGGGCGTTTATCACTGGCGCGTTTGAATACTGCGCCAGTTCCTTCACGATCTCATGACTGAACGTCCGCGCCATAATACCATCCACCCACTTGTCAAGATTCCGTGCGACATCCGCGGCCGATTCGCGCTGGCCAAGACGTGTCTCAATAAATATGCCGAGTCCGCCAAGCTGGAATATGCCCGATTCAAACGTGACGCGGGTCCGCAGACTCGGTTTTTCGAAGATCATTGCAAGGATCTGCCCTTCCAGGGGCCTTTCCTGTTTGCCTGCCTTGAGGCCGGCCTTCAATCTGTCCGCAAGTTTGAGCAGTTCCAGGATTTCATCACTGGACAAATCACTCAAAGAA
>Ga0255394_10065_pt1 | contig 15333 bp, 12 predicted proteins | sample ANMaggSeSYBR01D3_FD_182112 | JGI IMG/M metagenome (GOLD analysis project Ga0255394, IMG submission 182112) | Sediment cell enrichment communities from methane seep in Santa Monica Basin, California, United Staets - ANME aggregate JGI... | ecosystem: Environmental > Aquatic > Marine > Cold seeps >...
GAACCGTTGATGAGTCAGGCAGAGGAAAATATTGGAGAAGATGAAACAATAGATAAGGCCTCAATGGATAGTGGTTATTTCAGTGAAGCGAATGTAGCTTGGCTGGAAGAAAATGGGATTGATGGTTATGTAGCAACCGGGCGTATTAAACATGGTGAGCGAGTACCTGCTGCTCCGCGAGGTCGTCCGCCTGATGATCTGACGGTGAAGGAGAAGATGGCCCGAAAACTTCGCACCAAGAAAGGCCGTAAGACTTATTCCAAACGAAAATCAATCGTCGAACCTGTGTTTGGCCAGATCAAACGAGCACGAGGTTTTGTTCAGTTTTCCCTGCGTGGTCTTGAGAAGATGCGAGGTGAATGGGCGTTGGTGTGCCTAACACATAATCTATTGAAATTATTCGGTTCACAACAGGCAGCGATGGGATAAAGTTTGTTGGAGATGTTCGGACTATGCTCAATTAACAGGTGAATTTGACAAAAAAAGCATGGGACACGAATTTGTTCGTCCCATTTTCATCAAAAGGTGCCAACGAAAACAAAAACAGAGGAAAAATATTTCTGTTACGGGCCTTACTCGGACAGGCTCCTAGGGCGATAGCAGCATTAAGCTGACTTTGCAAAGCCATATCTGTTTGTTTCAACGATAAGCAGTGATAATAATTTATCGTTACTTCCAGGACGGTCATTTGTTTAGTATACTTTGTAACTATTTCCGCGATCTCTTCGCCTCTTTGATGCATTGAGTATAAAAACCAGGTAGATGGATCAAAAATTGACATCTGAATTTGCCAGGTTATATTCCGAATCCTCTGGTCATGCATAGCAACAGCAGATGAACCAAACTTTATCTTTGGTTGTTTGTCCCATCTTGTATACTGGTAATCAAGATTTACGGTAGGCAGAAAATTGGAAAACGAAACCTTCCGTTCAAGCTTCGAGATTCTTTTCTGTATCTCAGAACTTCGTACATTAAGATTATTTGCCAACGCAACTTCAATGCAATCATTAAGGCCGAAAGATTCCTTTTTTAATAATATCTCATTTGTCTTTTTAGCTAACCGCTGCTGGTAATCTCTTATATGATTCTCCCTGATTGAATAGCCATCAAAATTACTACAGCCTGCTAAAAACGATAACAGCATCAGAATGGCCATTGATAAATTAAATCTATTTTTTTTAATCATCACTACCTGTTTCTTTTCTTAGCAAGGAGTTCAGAAAAAATCTCTCTATTTTTGAGAGCCCTTCTTTTACTTTTGCTTTGTCGAAATGCTCAGAGGATTCAAGACTAAATGCTTCCACTGTAGCCCGAAGAGATAATGCCACAATTTCAGGGTGAACATGTTGTCGAAATCTCTGTTTTTGGATACCAGCCTTTATGACACTTTCAAGTTTCACAGCTACAGTCGTTTTTAAATCTATTGATATCTCTTTGAGCATTAGATTTGTTGATGCGGTCGTTCCATATTGGGAAATATATAGCTTAATGAACTCTATGTTGTTTTCAATTATGTCAACATGTACATGAATGAATTCTGACAACTTCTTTTTCTCTTCCTGGTTTGAGTCTAAAATCGGAATAAGTAATTGGCTAATTTTTTCAATACAAGCTTTCATTAGCTCAACGAAAAGCTGTTCTTTACTTCTAAAAAAATTGTATAGCGTACCGACACCAAACTCCGACTTATTGGCAATATCCTGCATGGAAACATTATGAAAGCCTTTGCTGGAAAAAAGGCTCAGCGCCGCTTTCAATATTTCCTCTTTATGCCTGAGTTTTTCTTTTTCTTTACGAGACAATTTGGTCTTATCCATTTTTCATCTCCAAATTGGACTAAGCTGTAGAATATATCTTCTATTCAGGAATATATATTCACTATACGAATAAACGTTCACCATGTCAATGGCTTTTTTCTGTTTTTTTCCTCCGAAGATTCAAATTTCATATCTGTAGTATCGCATTAAAGTCGTAACTGTTTATAAAATAAAGAGATAGAACTATTTATTAAATACCATAAAATTGAAGGAGTTTCTGAACCAATAAAAAAATATTCATAGGGGCTAAATTTATGGTGATAAATGGTTTTTAGAGATTTTACATTTGAAGAGGCTATATGACGGGGTTAGCCCAAGATAAGGCAATTCTTCCTATTGTCCCATTTAGATTTTAATGAAGAAAAACAAGAATTAGCCCCATAGGTCTCATTGTAATAGTTTTTAGATTAGACTTAATCCTGGACAATTCTGAGGGGGGTGCAGGGGAGGAACTATGCCGGAAAAATAGGAAATACTGCCTAAAACCTGCTTTCTTTTTTACAGGTCGTTCATAATATTGCTTATCCTGCCACAATTGCAGGTGGTAGGATTGCCAATAGCAACTTTTTGGAATATCAACCAAAATAGAAATTATAAACAGCCTGACATGCTGATTTAGAAATTTCAGGAACCAGTTCTGGATCAATATAATTACCCCTACTACCCTCAGGTTTCTGACCCATCACAGCATCTACAGAATTTTGAATACCTGGAACCGTTTGCCCGATACTTTCAACTGAATCCCTAAAGTTCTGATGTTCAATATGCTTTAATCCAGTTTTTTTTCTGATTTCAGCAAATTTCTTACGGATTCTTCCTTCGACATAAGGACACCCATAGAAACTAATAAAAAGTGTTTTGCGTCTTCTTGCTTGCTTATCTTCAATATATTTCTTTAGGGCATCTATCGTGATATCCCATAGGGAGGCAGCGCGATGACCTTCCCCTTTAGCTTCGGTTTTTCCTCTTCGAAATACAACTGTTTTAGTTTCCCAGTCAAAAGCAGTAAGAGGAACCGTGGCTACATCGATGGTGTAATAGGCACAATTCATAGAAAGCAACCACATAGCTCTTTCTTCAACATTTGAAACCATTAGAAGTTTCTCAAATTCTGCTCTTTTAATTCTGTATGGAGGGTTCTGAACTATTTGCTTGGGAGATTTCAATTTATTGCGGCATAACCTGAGAACCTCAATAATATCCTCAGGGTGGTCAAAATCTTTGGTGGCAGCATTCATTACTCTTTTTACCCTCTCAAAATAACCTCTAATCCAAGTAGTAGATTTGCCAGCCTGATATTCTTTGTAGATACTATTGTAATATTCATTAATATGGCTTTTATTCACTTCCAAAATTGTCTTTATTATGATGCTCTTACAGAATCTGTTCCAAGCTCTCTCAACCTTCTTCAATTCTGATTTCTGGTTTGAATTAAGTTTCCCTTGAAACTCAACCTTGCCGAAATAATTTTCCCCGATTTCTTTCAGGGTGTAATTCTTCTTCTTGTTTACTCCTATCAAGTTTTCGTAGGGGATGTCCAGTATTTGAGATGCTTTCCTTGAATCTGAATGAATTAGTTCCTTTGCCCTCTCCCACACATAAGAGTCTGGGGCATTAATTTGGTCTATCATTATCTTGTCCACGATTTCTTCCAGGAAGGATGCAGGATTCATGCCTTTTTCTTCCAGCATTTTATAGACATCCTCTTTGAGCAAGACGCTGGCTTTCCCTGATATACTCTTGAGATAACTGGGTTTATGGAGAGTTGAGAAGGTATCTCCTTTTTGCTCTGCCTCCCATTTAGCATATCTGAGCAAAGCTTTACTTCTATTCCTGCCCAAGTTCTTCTTATGCCATCCACCATTATCGTCTTTCCATCTTGTATAATAGTTTCCAGCCTTATCCTTTCTCATATAGGGGATTTCTGTACCACCTGAGCCGTAGATTCTGCTGTCATTACTTCTTGGTCTACCGATTCTTCTGGATTGTTTAGCCATTTCTAATGCTCCGTATTCACAAAAAAAACCTTATTTGTAGTTGTAGCAATAATACAATCACTTCACAACAACAAATAAGGTATGTCTAACAATTTGTCTAACATTTACTTTATTTATACGGCAATAGACTGGAGGCGGGGGGAGTCGAACCCCCGTCCCGTAACGCTTTGGAACGAGCCTCTACGTGTGTAGTCGATCATTTAAGTTTCACCGCCGAGGACTCCGAACGACAGGATTACTCATTGGTTAGTTCGACTGTTTTCTCGTCAGTCCCGTGCCGAACAGCCGGAGCCGACCAGCCCACTATCGTCGCTCAACACCGTTAGCGGGCGTTACGGTGAGAACGGACCGCTATTTAGGCGGCCATGCGCAACTGATTGTTGGCATTTAAGTTATTGTGACAGATGATTAACCAGGCCTACTGTCATCCTGGACACGCCACTCGAACCTCAACCCGTCCGGTCGAAACCTTTCGCCCCCGAACTACCCATTTATAGTGTATCAATACAGAACCGGTTTGGCAAATAAATAATCAGTAGGGTGTGCGAGTTGGGTGGCAGCGTCTGTCCAGCAGGACAGGCGATGGTGGCTTTCTATTATTCGCCATCGGGCCTTGCGAAATGATACCCAGTGGGTATAGTATTGGTAGGATACATAATATGGAACAAAAGATTTATGAATAAATATCAACTTGACTGTCGCGGGAAGGTTTTGGACCTGTCGGCTGGGCCGGTGATTATGGGTGTCCTGAATGTTACGCCCGATTCGTTCAGTGACGGCGGCGAGTTTATCAAGTCTGATAGGGCGGTTGCGCAGGGGTTGAAGATGATCGCTGAAGGAGCGGGGATAATTGATGTCGGTGGTGAATCGACACGGCCCGGAGCGGAGTCTGTCAGCGATGAGCGCCAAATCGAACGGGTCGTACCTGTAATCCGGGATTTGCGACGGCAAACTGAAACACCGATAAGTATCGACACAACCAGCAGTAAAGTGGCACGGGCGGCATTGGAGGCGGGGGCCACGATCATCAACGATATTTCCGCGTTACGGTTCGATGGGCAAATGGCGGAACTGGCCGCTTGCGAGAGAGTCCCGGTCATACTGATGCATATACAGGGCAAGCCGCGGACAATGCAGACAAATCCTGTTTACGAAGATGTTGTCCGGGACGTTAAGGTGTTTTTGAACGAGCGGATCGACTATGCCGTAGCAGCCGGGATCGAACGGTCGCAAATCGTGATCGATCCTGGGTTCGGCTTTGGCAAGACGGTGGAGCATAACCTGCGGTTATTTCGGCATATCAGCGAGTTTCTGAAACTAAATGTGCCGGTCCTTGTCGGCCCCAGCAGAAAATCATTTATCGGCAAAATTCTCAATATTACAAATCCTTCAGAACGTATTTTTGGTACAGCCGCCGCTGTGGCCTGGTGCGTGGCTGAGGGGGTTCATATCGTCCGGGTTCACGATGTCAGTGAAATGGATCAGGTTACCCGGATGATCACAGCCATCCGTGGTACAATCCGGTAGAGACGCAACTGGACCAGGCAAAGGCTGTTTATGATGACATTACGGAGAATTATCCCTTCAGCGCCGCCGTGAACCGCGCCAAAAAAGCCGTTGTCAAAGCAGTGAACTCCAAGTAGAATATGAAGAAGAAAGAATAAAAAAGAGGATAGTAATGATGATTTGGAGAATTATTTTTTCTTCCATTTTTGTGTTGTTGATATGGTCGGATCAACTGATAGCGGGAAACAAAGGTTCTGATACCGTGGAAGTTGCGCGTCTCAATGGGATAGCGGCGCAAGAGGCCTTGATACGTAGCCGACGGGTACTTCAGGCGTATCTGAAACGAATGGATCCCATCACGCGGCTGCTGCCTGACTCTAAGGGTAGGGGTCGCATGATGTGGACGGTCAGTAATTCGGCTGCGGATCTCTACCCGTTTCTGGTGATGGCGGCGTATTACACGGATCGATCCGCTTACGACGAGGAAATGCAGGAGATACTGCGTAATGATATCCGTTACTCGACACGGGTGGGCTGGTTGTCAGACGATGTGCTGCCGGGTGGAAAAGGATTCCGGCATGCGAAGCCTGATTTGAACCGGATAATCTTCGGCTCGTGCGAATACGTCAAAGACGGGCTTTTACCGCTAACCGAGTTGTTTGGTCGAACCGCCTGGTACCATCGCATGGTGGGCATTGTGGATGACATCATTGTGTATGCGCCGTATGAGTCCCGTTTTGGTCGGCTGCCGTCTATGAGTAGTGAAGTAAACGGCGAATTACTGCAGGTGCTTTCACGGCTGGCCTATCAGACCGGCGATCAACGCTATATCGACCAGGCGATTCGTATTGCGGAGTTTTATTTTGATGGGGTTATCCCCGGGAATAATGGTCTGCCGGCGCACAAGTGGAATTTAGCGGATGGTAAACAAGTCACGGACATATTCCGGTTTTCCGATCATGGCAACGAAATTGCCGGTGGGCTGTCCGAGATTGTGCTGTACCTCAAGCTTACCGGGCACCCTCGGTATGAGAAGTTCAAAAAGCCTATGTCTGATCTGATACATACCTTACTGGATGTGGGACTAAACGATGATGGGCTGTGGTATTCATCTGTCGCGCCCTCAAACCACAAAATTCTCGACAAACGGCACGCCCATTGTTGGGGTTATATGTTTAATGCTGTTTATACTACGTATTTGATTACTCAGGAAGAACGATTCCTGTCGGCAACGCGACGGGCATTAAAGGTCGTTACCGACAAGCCCACATATCTTGACGATCCGGCCGGAAGTAATCGTGGATACGGATCCAACGCCTATTCGGATGCGATTGAAAGTGCAATTGTATTTTTGAATCGTCTGCCGAATGACCACATGTTTCATGTGCTGGATAAATGTGTCGCTCGATTTTTGCGCCGTCAGCGACCGGATGGCATAATCGAAGACTGGTACGGCGATGGGAACTATGTCCGAACAGCGCTGATGTATGCGTTCATGAAATCCCAGGGCACCTGGGTGGAACCGTGGAGGGAGGATGTTCGGCTCGGAGCGGTGCGTGAGCGCACGCAACTGGTAATTGCCGTGGAAAGCGATGAACCCTGGCACGGCTGCTTGCACTTTGACTACCCTCGGCACAAGGTACATTTTAACATGCCGATCAATTATACCCGTCTTAACGAATATCCCGAGTGGTTCACTGTGGAACCGGAACGCTTATACCAGATATTGATAGGCCAGGCGAAATATATCCGTTTGGGTGGTGAGCTAATCCGTGGGATTCGTATAAAAACGGCAAACAAGGGCAGACTCGTTATTCGTGTATCCTCACTGCCGGGTCCGCCTTATGGGACAAAATGACCCAAAAACAGTAGTTTTGTAGGGTGGGCCTGGGCGCCGCGTTTATTAGTCTTGCAGGGCGGGGTCTTACCTCACGTGTTTTACTATAATGCCCCTTGGTGGGCAATTACGGGAGTGATACGAAAATGGAAAAAAAAGAAACGGCTGACGGACAAGCCCCCAAATTGGTATTGGAATCATCTTTGGCAGGCAGTTGGTATCCTGCCGACGAACAGGCGATGCGAAAACAGTTGGAAGGTTTCGCGGAAAAGGCGAAACCGGAGCATTTTGATAACGTCATAGCCTTGATTTTGCCACATGCCGGCTACCAGTATTCCGGGGCCGCCGCGATGGCTGGAGTAATGGCATTGGGAAAGCGAACATATCGGCGGGTGATTGTGATGGGGCCGAGCCACCGCTGGCCAATGGAAAATATTTTGAGTGTGCCCGGCGTTACTCATTACGCCACTCCGCTGGGCGAGGTTCCACTTGATCGGGACTTCATCGGGCAACTTGAAAAGCACAACCTTTTTCAAACGATACCCCCGGTACACCAGCACGAACACAGTGTTCAGATTGAATTGCCGCTGTTGCAATTCGGTCTTGGAGACGACTTTCACCTCGTGCCTGTTGTGGTAGGCCAGCTTGACAATAAAACAATCGAAGAAACTGCCGCTGTCTTAAAATCTCTTATTGACGAAGAAACCCTTGTGGTGGCCAGCTCCGACTTCACACACTACGGCCCGAATTTTCAACATGTCCCTTTTCGGGAGAACATACCGGAAAATCTCAAAGAGTTGGATATGGGGGCCTATGAGTTCATTACCAAACGGGACATAGCGGGCTTTTTGAACTACTGCCGGGAGAAAGGCAACCACATTTGTGGTAACATACCAATTGCGATATTGCTTGGTATGCTCCCCGCCGGCGTTCGTGTCAACCTGATACAGTATGACACTTCCGGAAATATTACGGGTGATTTTATCAATTCGGTAAGTTACCTTACCGCCGCCTTTACCGGTGGTTCGTGGTTAGTTAAGTAGCCCCTGCTGTTAAGCGGGGGTTCTTCTATAGTCATGTAGGATGGGCTTCAGCCCATGCTGTCTAACCGAACGGTTACAAAAAGGTTGTAGTGTAGATGTCATTGATAAGTTTGCAGGATGTTGCTGTGGGTTATGGTGGTCCGCCTTTGTTGGTGGATGCCAATTTACAGATTGAACGCGGAGAACGAATTTGTCTGCTGGGCCGAAATGGGGTCGGCAAATCGACACTTCTAAGGCTTATAGAAGGTCTCATTCATCATGAGTCCGGCGAGGTTGTCCGCCAACAAAACATTATTATTACGAGCGTTCCGCAGCAGGTACCTCAGGGGCTGGACGGCACAGTATTTGAGCAGGTTGCCGGCGGCCTTGGGGCAAAGGGGCAACTGCTCGCCGAATACCATAAAGTTGCCCATGATCTGACGAATGAAAGTTCCGGGGCGCTTCTCAGGCGGCTGGATCAGCTACAACAATCTTTGGACGTTGATGGTGGCTGGGATAGTAACCGTGAGGTTGAAACGATTATTACTAAAATGGGGCTGGACCCTGACGCGAATTTCGCTGAGTTATCTGCTGGTCTTAAACGAAGAGTATTGTTTAGCCGGTCTTTGGCCGGCAGACCTGATGTACTGTTGTTGGACGAACCGACAAACCATCTTGATATATCGGCTATCGATTGGCTTGAGGATTTTCTGCCTAAATTCGACGGCACGCTTATTTTTGTAACTCACGACCGAATGTTTCTGAAAAAGATCGCCACAAGGATTATTGAAATAGATCGTACCAGGCTGACCAGTTGGTCATGTAACTATGAAACATACCTGGCGAGAAAACAGCAGGTAATTGACGCCCAGGTTAGACAGAACAATTTGTTCGACAAAAAACTTGCCCAGGAGGAGGTATGGATACGCAAGGGTGTTAAAGCTCGAAGAGTGCGTAATGAAGGGCGTGTTCGTGCCCTTAAGGAGATGCGCAGAGAACGCAAAGAACGCCTTCAGCAGGTCGGTACCGTAAAAATGCAGGCTCAGGGCGCGCAGCGGTCCGGACGAATTGTCATCAAAGTTAATTCCATGAATTTCGGTTATGTGGACGACAGTTATATTATAAAGGATTTTTCCACGATTATCGAACGTGGTGACAAGATCGGTTTTCTTGGCCCAAACGGAATTGGTAAGACGACGCTTATGAAGCTTCTTTTGGGCCGGTTGCAGCCTCAATCCGGCCGGATCAAGCATGGTACGAATCTGGAGATCGCCTATTTTGACCAGCTTCATTCGACTTTGGACGAGCAAAAAACCGTGCAGGAAAATATTATAGACGGAAGTGATACCCTGGAAATCAATGGCCGATCTCGCAATATCATTGGTTACCTGCGTGACTTCCTGTTCACGCCTGCTATAGCGAGAACGCCTGTATGGCGTATTTCCGGCGGAGAAAAAAATCGTTTGTTGCTTGCCAAAATGTTCGCTCAGCCGTCGAACGTTTTGTTGTTGGATGAGCCGACCAATGATCTTGATATTGAGACCCTTGATTTGCTCGAAGATTTGCTGCTGGACTATAGTGGAACGGTTTTGATTATTACTCACGACCGAGCGTTTCTGAATAATGTGGTAACCAGCACGTTTGTTTTTGAGGGTTGTGGAATAGTAAAGGAATATGCGGGAGGTTATGACGATTGGCTGTGTCAGCGAAAACCCCGACAAAAAGACGATAGCGCCGACGATGATAATTTACGAAAGACTGCTAAGAAAGCTCGGAGGGGAAAAACCCTGACAGATAAGCCGCCGCGTTTGACTTACAAGGAAAAATTGGAACTCGAAAAACTGCCTCGACAAATTGAACAACTGGAGAGCCGATTGTCTGAAATGCACAAAAAAATGATGGAGCCTGAATTTTATAAGGGACCGGGTGAAATGATCGCGAAACTGAAAGCCGAATCACAGGAAATTGAAAAGCAACTAACCGCCGCCTATTCTCGTTGGGAAGAACTTGAAGAAATCGTAACACTTTAGCCAAATGTAGCACAAGCTTCCAGCTTGTGATAAATGGCTACAATGTGGGTTGACATACTGTAATTGCTTAGGTGTGGAAAAACTACCGGGATGCTTTTATCGGGAGTGCATTATAATGGATTCATCACAGGAAAATATAGTGAATCAGAGATTGAAGGTCATGCTTGTTATTTTTGGAGCAGTGCTTTTTGGGGAATTAATGTTTACGGCAGTGGCGGTTGCATTACGATTCTCTAAAAGCTTCTCAGGGGAGGTGCCACATGGGGAAGTTTTACCCTATATCGCTACAGTATTTGCAGTAGGGGCGATATTGGTTGCCCTGCTAATTCGATTTTTTCTTCTTCGCAAGCTTGGCATAACTGAATCTTTAGAGCAAGCAATACAGCCGTATTTTAGTGCTATGATTGTGCCGTTGGCGATTTGCGAAGCTCCTGCGTTTTTCGCTTTGGTAGTTCTTTTGCTCGGAGGCAATATTATTTGGATGCTCTGCTTGTTTATCGTCATGGTTTTAATTCAGTTGACGTTTTTCCCCTCCCGTTCACGCTTAGCTGAAGCCTATGAAAATGCTCAGGAAGCACAAAAGTTGAAAGATGTCTTCTGAGAATTACACTGTGAATACTTTAGTTGGCAGTTTTTAATGAACATGGGCTGGGGCGAGGGAAGCACGGATTGGTATTCCTGCGGTAGTGTTATTACAAATACAACCGGTACATACTATCAGCCCTATCCCGGTTGTCATTAACAAGTCCCTGATCCTTAGAGGACATAATGTCATCATACGGTAAGCCAGCAGTACCCAAAAAAGAATTATCAATGTTTGATTCCACCTGTCTGATAATGGGCATCATTATCGGCGTTGGAATATATCAGATGGCCCCTGATATCGCCAGGGGCGCCGGCAGTGGTTGGGGCGTGCTTTTGATTTGGATAATCGGAGGGCTGCTTTCCCTTTGCGGCGCGCTGGGCTATGCTGAGCTTGCCAGCGCCTATCCCCGCACAGGTGGAGACTATGTCTATCTCAGCCGTGCCTACGGGTCCTGGGCCGGGTTTCTCTTCGGATGGGTCCAGCTTTTGATCGTCAGGCCCGGTGACATCGCCGCTATGGCCTTTGCCTTCGCCACCTACGCCCATATTCTTTACAATCCCTCGGCTGATACGGAACTTGCTGACGGATATAAACTGTACGCCTGCGCCGCCATTGCAGCGATGACTATCATCAATATACTGGGTGTGCGCGAAGGTAAATTCACTCAGAATATCCTCACTATCATCAAGGTCCTGGCGCTACTGGCCATTGTTGCCGTAGTGCTGTTTTCGTCCCGGAGTTCTCCGGTTGTCCAGCCTGTCGAATCCTTCCCGACTCGCGTGGCACTGATTCTCGTCCTGTTTGCCTTCGGGGGCTGGAACGAAATGGTCTATGTTGCCGCTGAGGTAAAAAACCCTGCCCGCAATATTGTCCGTGCCCTCGTGCTCGGTACGGTGGCCGTTACGGTGCTCTACTTACTGTTGAACATCGCCTTTTTATACACCCTTGGCTATGCCGGCCTGGCCAACTCACAGGCCGTTGCCAGCGAGTCCATTTCTGCCGTATTCCCTCATATAGGCGGCAGGATCATTGCCCTGCTGATATGTTTATCCGCTCTGGGGGTCGTCAACGGCCAGATTTTTACCGGGGCACGCATCACCTACGCTCTCGGCGTGGACTATCGTCTCTTTAGTCTTTTGGGAAAATGGAATCCGAAAACCGGCACACCGGTTCCGGCTCTTTTGGCTCAGGCAATCATTGCTATGACTCTGGTAATTTTACTGGGTTCTTTCCTGAAAGCCGTCATTTATACCGCCGTAGCCGTCTACTCTTTCTACCTGGCCACTACTCTGGCTATTCTTGTTCTCCGCCGGAAAGACCCCGGCCTGAAACGCCCTTATAAGGTAACCGGCTATCCATTCACCCCATTAATATTTGCCGGCGTCTGCATTTTTCTGATCTACAGTGCCGTAACCTACAAGCCTTTGATTGCCGCAATACCCCTGGGTATCCTCCTGCTCGGCATGCCCGTCTATTGGCTGACCTCCGGGGAAAAAACAAGCCGGGTCAACCATCGATGAGCCGGGCCTTTTCAACCGGGATATACTTGCTATAATAAATTAGAAACATAGTTAGTAAAAACTATTTCGAAGGGAGTAGCTATGCAGAGATATACTAACTGCGGACTCGGACGCCATTTTTTCAGAATCGCTCTGATAATGGTTTTGTTGGGTTGTGAGTTGCTGACATCCTGTAAAAAAAAATCTACGCCTATGGATGTTCCCGAACACAACAATATATTCTCGCCTCAGAACTTCGCTACGAAGCCTGACGAGTCCGCCTGGCCGCGTCCTCGATCGGCCGAGCGTGCGGCAGAACGAAAGCAAATGGTCGAATATATCCGCCGTGTTTACGGTCTGGACAATCCCGCCGTGCTGGAAGCATTAAAAAATGTGCCGCGCCACTGGTTCGTCCCGGAAAGCAGACAGTTACAGGCATACTCAGACACTCCCCTGCCCATCGGATACGATCAGACCATTTCCCAGCCCTTCATCGTGGCCTATATGACCAGTCTGCTAGAACTCACTCCGGACAAGAAAGTGTTGGAAGTGGGTACTGGTTCGGGATACCAGGCTGCGGTACTGGCAGAACTAACACCTCATGTATATACCATTGAGATCATCGAAGCCCTGGCTCGGACTACGCGGGAAAAGTTGAAGCGGTTAGGCTATGAAACTATTAAAGTAAAGATCGGCGACGGCTATCAGGGTTGGCATCGGCATCAGCCCTTCGATGCCATGATAGTTACCTGCGCCCCCGATCATGTGCCACAGCCCCTGCTGGATCAACTCAAACCAGGCGGTCGCATTGTTATCCCGGTGGGCGATGTTTTTCGTGTGCAAAACCTTGTGCTCATCCGCAAAGATCGAGAGGGTAACATAAGCCGCGAATCGTTGATGCCGGTACGGTTTGTTCCTCTGATTCGCGATCCCACCCCTTGACTTCTCCCATTTCCCAGCTCTAACAAAACTATAATTCGTCAGGGCGAATTGTCCTGACGAGTGCCGGCGAGATGCCGGCGATCTTATTCGATGTTGAATGTTCGATGTTCGATGTTTGATATTCAATTCTTAAATCATCAAATCTCAAATCTTAAAATCTAAAATTCTTCTCTTCTTCTCTTCCTTCTGCTCAATTTATCCATATCAACTTGTTTTTCGCATACTCAAAAAACCAAAAGCCGCCACTGCCTGTCCTATACCTGACAGTGCGATCAGCCATATTCCACTTGGCCCAAAACAGTCCAGCCGAAAGAGGTATATCCCTATGAAGGGCGCGATAATACCGCGCAATCCCGTCAGGCTTATGTGTATTCCCATATACAGCGAATCTTTTTCCGGCGGTGCGAATTCCATATGTCCCAGCCGCCAGTTTAGTCTGCCGATCCCCATAGCGATACCGGAGATAACCCGGCTCAGAAGTAGAATCTCCATACTGTGACAATAAACGCCCAGCATAAGAACAAATCGGCTGACTGCCCAACTCATCGCGCCGCAAAACCGCATATCGAATAAATTACTGCGGTCATACACTCCGGCCCATAGCAGTCCGGCAAACGCCGCCACCATAAATTGCACCGCCGTAAGTGCCGAACCGCCGGCAAGCCACCCACTCTCGAAAACATCATTTATGATAAGTACCAGAATCCCGGTTTCGACAATCAGTGTTGAGAAACCGTTCAGCATTTGCCATTCCATATATCGGCGGAAGCGCTTATCGCTGCGTAGGATCGACAGACCGGACAGCAGCCGTATGTTGGTGAGATGTTTCGACAGAGTGCGTAATGTTTGTCGTTCTTTGTGTATGCGTATTCGTGAGAACAGATATGCGCATAGTAGTCCTAACCCGCCGCTGATACCATAAACAGCCTGGAACGGCAGATTCAGAATATCCATTGCCGCGGTAAAGCCGAAAACGCTCAGGCTGTTGCCCGCGGTTATCACAAAATAAACAATCACCACGATTTTACCGCGATGTTCTGCCGGATAGTTATTTCGCCAGACACTGGTTCGCAGAGTGGTCATCAATGCGATGCCGATTTGGGCCAGAAATATTTGTATCAGAAACGCGAGCGAGCCTAATTGCCGTAGCTGTTCATTCCCTGGCGTCAGAGAGATACTCAACAGTACGAGTGAGACAAGCAGCAGCGTCCAGGCCAGGACGGTTATTTTGCGTTTATGCTGAAAGAATCCGACCAACAGCCCCGCCATCAGCAGCCCTGCCATTTGACACGCCATAACTGTAGCCAGCATACCGTCGGACATTTGCAGGGCTTTGCGCCCTACGAAACCACAAAAAGACGAGCCAAGCACACCGGTCATAACTGCAAGTGGGATACTCGCGACGCATTCACGATATATACTAAGGCGGGTTACTCTGGAAAGTTCTCCCAGCCATCTCAGCCGAGGCCGTCGAAATCTCATCAATCGAAATCTCCAACGGCTACAGCCCAGTCGGAAACGTAAGGTGCGTTCCAGGTCTGGCTTGTGGGGCTCAATGTGCCTATGTCGATCTCCGCATAGCCGAGTTTGGCATCTACTGCGATTGCCGGTAGAGCCGTTGCCATACCGGACAGATTCATCTGGACAGAGCTTGTGTCTTCCTTGTAGAAAACATAATTATCGTTAGTCGTTGTTTTCAGGCAATACCCGTCGGTAAGGCTGTTGGCTCGCTCCATATCCAGCAGGAACCGGTTCGCCCAGAATTGATTGACCGTTACCAGTTGTTCGGGGTTCGGATACGGAGGAGGAGGTAGTGTGGTACCTGTGTACTGATAATAGAATCCCCACCATGCTCCCATCCCGTTAGCCAGTGTGTAATGCCAGATCGCCCGGCGGGTATTTTCTATTGTCCAGGCATCGTCGCGCATATAAAAAAAACGTTCTTCGTAAAGATGCGGGCGGCTCGGATCGCTATTCAGTTTGCTCACAGCGTCATCGTAGCTGAACGGTTGTCCGTTATCGCTGGAGTCTGGGTAGGACTTCGCGTCCAGTTCGTCATGGTATCGATCCCTGGCCCAGAGCATGTGCTGCCACCCG
>Ga0255394_10066_pt1 | contig 15329 bp, 8 predicted proteins | sample ANMaggSeSYBR01D3_FD_182112 | JGI IMG/M metagenome (GOLD analysis project Ga0255394, IMG submission 182112) | Sediment cell enrichment communities from methane seep in Santa Monica Basin, California, United Staets - ANME aggregate JGI... | ecosystem: Environmental > Aquatic > Marine > Cold seeps >...
CGGCATAATACGATAGACAAACTCCGGGGAGCTTGTTTACTGGAAGGAATTCCCACCCGGGGGAGAGCATTAATCACTACGGGTAGAATTTCATCGGAAATGCTCCGAAAAGGGGCACTCATGGGATGTCCGGTGATAACTTCCCGCACGTCACCTACCTCCCTGGCGGTTGAAATGGCCCGCTCCTGGAAAATTACCCTGATTGGGTATGCCCGTCATGGAAAACTGAGAGTATACTGTTATCCAGAACGTTTGGGTTTCAAGGGAAATTCAAAATAGCGCAAATTGATCAAATGAGGAATAAGCAGAAAAAGCTTATTCCTGGACATCATAGTTTCAACTGAGTATCTGAACTATTTTAAGAGGGAGTCATTCATGGAAAAAGCAAGCATTGATGTCGGATTACTGGAACCGATCCTCTTGGAATACCGGGATCAAAAAGGTGCAGTGATACCCATCTTGCAGAGAGCACAGGATCTGTATGGTTATTTGCCGGAAGAAGTAATGATCGAAATCGCAAAAAAAAAGCAGGATCTCGATCAGCCAGCTTTATGGTATCGCTACTTTTTATGCTCAATTTAACCTTGAACCCCGCGGCCGGCATATTATCAGTATTTGTGATGGTACCGCTTGCCATGTGCGCGGTGCGCCAAAATTAGTCACTGCTGTGGAAGAGAAGCTTAATCTTGTGGCTGGAGGAAGTGACCCGGATTATAAGTACACATTGGAAATTGTCTATTGCCTGGGATCATGTGGATTAGCACCAATCGCCCTGGTAAATGACCAGGTATATGGAAACACAACCCCGGATACCCTGGTTGAAAAGGTCATGGATCTGGATTGAAAGTCAGGACAGGAGAATCCTTATGCCGGCGTTAACGAACATCGAAGAACTGAATAAATTGCGGGATGAAGCCCGGGAAAACAAGACCGACCGGGAAGATAATAAAACCACAATCATCCTTGGAATGGGGACGTGTGGAATTGCAGCGGGCGCAAATGACGTTGCCACCGCAATTCATTCGGAATTGAAAAAACACAAGATTGAAGCAGAAGTGATCAGTGTTGGTTGTATTGGCATGTGCCATAACGAACCACTGGTTGATATCCAGCAGCCTGGTCTCCCGCGGGTTACCTATACAAAAGTAAAGCCCAAGATGGTAGGGAAAATTATTGAGAAGCACCTGGTGCAGGGAGAATACAATAAACGCTGGATCTACGGTCAACTCTCCTCCGGGAATGGAAAGTCTCTTGAAGGAATACCTGCTTATGATGAACTTCCTTTTTACAACAAGCAAGTTCGTATCGCCTTGAGGAATTGCGGAATCATTGACCCGGAGAGTATAGAGGATTATTTGGCATCCGGCGGTTATGGCGGTCTTTCTAAAGTGCTCTTTGAGATGGAACAGATAGATGTGATTGAGGAACTCAAAGACTCCGGCTTGCGCGGCAGGGGCGGGGCAGGATTTCTGACCGGCATGAAATGGGAATTCTGTATGCGGGCAAAAGGGTATCCAAAATATATAATTTGCAACGCGGATGAAGGAGACCCTGGTGCGTTTATGGACCGCTCTGTGTTGGAAGGGGATCCGCATGCCCTTTTAGAAGGCATGATCATTGCCGGCTATGCCATCGGAGCTCCGGAAGGTTATATTTACTGTCGGGCAGAATACCCCCTGGCAATTGAACGCCTGAAAATTGCAATTGAGCAGGCCAATGAGCTGGGCTTGCTTGGCGAAAACATTCTCGGCTCTGGTTATTCTTTTAACCTCAAGATCAAAGAGGGCGCTGGTGCATTTGTGTGTGGGGAGGAGACCGCTTTGATTGCGTCGATTGAGGGAAAACGCGGTGAACCCCGGCCCCGGCCCCCCTATCCAGCTGTCTCCGGGCTGTGGGGTAAACCAACCAATGTGAATAATGTAAAATCTTTTGCCATTACGAGCCAGATTATGGTGAATGGTGCGGATTGGTTTAACAGCATCGGCACAAAAAAATCTACCGGAACAGCTGTTTTTGCGCTGACTGGGAAGATTGAACACACCGGACTGGTTGAAGTGCCCATGGGCATTACCCTGCGGGAGATTATTTACGATATTGGTGGAGGTATTCCCGACAAGAAACAATTTAAGGCAGTTCAGACTGGAGGACCGCTGGGAGGATGCCTGCCCATGGAAGCGCTGGACACTCCGGTAGATTTTGATTCCCTGACCGAAGCCGGCGCCACAATGGGCTCAGGCGGTATGATTGTTGTCGACCAGGAAACCTGTATGGTTGAGTTTGCCCGTTACTTCCTGACTTTTGCCTCCGCAGAATCCTGCGGAAAATGTGTCCCTTGCCGGATAGGCGGACAGCGGCTGCTGGAAGTTCTCACACGCATTACCGATGGGGAAGGCAAACCGGATGATTTGGATGAAATTGAACGGATTTCCGAATACATGAGAGAAGGATCCCTGTGCGCCCTGGGCCAGCTCACGCCGGGGCCAGTGATATCTTCCCTGAGGTTTTTCCGGGAAGAATATGAAGCGCATATTAATGAAAATTTCTGTGAGGCTGGTGTCTGTGCGGGCATGTTCACATACGAAATTGATCACGAATTGTGTGTCGGATGTGGTTTGTGCGTGAAACCCTGCCCGGTGAATGCTATTACAGGGGAGAAGAAAGCTCCCCATGTTATTGACCAGGCACTATGTATTCAATGCGGGGCTTGCTACGATGTTTGCAATCTGGACGCTATCCCCATAAAACGAAAACCTGAATTAAAGTTGGAAGTGCCGGCATAACGGAAGGAGATATCCAAATCATGGGAAAAGTAAACTTTACCATTGATGGAAAGGAAATCCAGGCTGAAAAGGGAGTTACGATCCTGCAAGCAGCCCGCCAGGAAAACATTTATATTCCAATCTTGTGTGATCACCCTGCTTTACCCCCGGAGGGCGCGTGCCGGATCTGCCTGGTGGAAATTGAGGGTCAACGGGCTTTGCATCCTGCCTGCACCTACCCCATTTCTGAGGGCATGGCAGTCTCCACCAACACACCCAGGATTCGAGCAGCGCGGAAGTTTAATCTGGAATTATTGATATCTGATCACCCGCTGGATTGTATGACCTGTGAAGCAGCCGGGGATTGTTTGCTTCAGGATCTAGCTTATGAATACGATATCACGGAAGACCGTTACGAAGGGACCAAACACCACTATTCAGTTAATGATCCCAACCCGTTTATTCAGGTTGACCGTAATAAATGTATTCTCTGCCGCCGCTGCGTCAGGGCCTGCCGCGAGATCAACGGGGTGGAAGCCATCAGCGTTTTTTACCGCGGTTTCAGCGCCTATATCGGTTTTGGGGCAGACAGCTCAATGGACAACAGCCCCTGTGAATTCTGCGGCAGTTGTGTGGCAGTTTGCCCAACGGGTGCGTTGTGGCCTAAACTTTCCCTGGGGGAAGGCCGTCCCTGGCAGGTAGACCGGATACAGACTACCTGTCCCTATTGTGGAGTCGGCTGCCAATTGATCCTGGAGGTTAAGGACAACAAGATTATCAAGGTGGATTCAGCCTGGGATGGTCCTTCCAATCACGGATGGACCTGCGTTAAAGGCCGCTTTGGTTATGATTTTGTTCACCATCCTGACCGCCTGGATAAACCCCGGGTAAGGAAGTATTTGCTGGATGGTAAAAAGAAACCAGCCGCGGAAAAGCGCAAACCAGAGATAGAAGGAGATCCCTGGCAGTGGGTGGAGGTGGACTGGGAAACAGCACTGGGAATCACTGCTGATAAGATGCTACAGATAAGGGATGACCATGGCTCAGAGAGCATGGGTTTCTTGACTTCTGCGAAGTGTCTCAACGAAGAGAATTATTTGATGAATAAATTGGCAAGGCAGGTGATCGGAACCAACAGCTTAGATCACTGTGCCAGGCTTTGACACTCTTCTACTGTGGTCGGTCTGGCCACCGCATTTGGTTCGGGAGCAATGACAAATTCAATTGATGATATCGCTGATGATGCCCAGGCATTCTTCGTGATAGGTACAAATACCACCGAGAATCACCCTGTGATCGGTATGCGCATCCGCCAGGCTGTCCGCCAGCGGGGAGCTAAACTGATCGTTGCCGATCCCCGAAAGATTGATCTGACAAACTTCGCGGTACTTCACCTGCGGCATAAACCCGGTACGGATATCGCCCTTGTGAATGGGTTGATGCATATTATCCTCGCCAATGGCTGGGAAGATAAAGAGTTCATTAAGAACCGGACGGAAGGCTTTGATGATTTCAAAGCTGTTGTTGATGAATATACTCCAGAGAGAGTTTCAGAAATCACCGGTGTTCCGCTGGAGGAGCTCCAGCAAGCTGCCGAAATTTTGGCCCAAAACAAACCAACAGCGGTCTTATGGGCGATGGGGATCACCCAGCACACTACAGGGGTTGGTAACGTAATGAGTCTGGCTAATCTTCAGATGCTGCTGGGCAATATGGGCGTTCCCGGCGGCGGGACAAATCCCCTCCGTGGACAAAATAACGTTCAGGGTGCCTGTGACCTGGGAGGGCTGCCTAATGTTTACCCGGGTTATCAAAAGGTTACCAGCCCAGAGATTCGCAGTGATTATGCCAGGGCTTGGGGCCTGTCTGATGAGCAGCTATCCCTTGAAGTAGGATTAACCGCAACAGAAATGATGCCCTTGGCATTGGAAGGTAAGCTGAAGGCGATTTATATACTGGGCGAGGATCCCCTCATGAGTGAGCCTGATACAAATCATATTCGTCAGGCTATGGAGACTTGTGACCTGGTTGTCCTGCAGGAAATATTCCCCTCGGAAACTGCTCCTTATGCGGATGTTCTACTGTCAGGAGCAAGTTTCGCAGAAAAGGACGGCACCTTCACGAATACTGAACGGCGGGTTCAGCTGGTTCATAAAGCTGTAGAATCACCAGGAATTGCCCGCCCGGATTGGTGGATAGTCTCAGAACTGGCGAAGAAAATCCTCAAAGAGGGAAAACGCCAGGTTGGTGAAGCAGCCTACAGCGGCTGGGATTATCAGAATGCAGCAGAGATTTTGGAGGAAATTGCTGCCCTGACTCCCATCTATGCCGGTGTAAGCATGCAGCGTCTGGAGAATGGAGAAACCCTCCAATGGCCGGTCAAAGACCAGGATCATCCCGGGACTCCGATTTTGCATGTCGGCCAGTTTACCCGCGGATTGGGTCAGTTTACCCCTGTTGAACACATCCCCCCTGTAGAGATGCCTGACGAGAATTATCCGATGATTCTCAGCACGGGGCGAGTGTTATATCACTGGCACGGTGGACAAATGACCCGCCGCTCTAAAGGACTTTTGGAAATTTACCCCGAGGCTCTAATTGAGGTTAGCGAGGATGATGCTGAAAGGATAGGTCTAAACGGCAGCAGGCGTGTGCGAGTTTCTTCCCGCAGGGGAACGATTGAAGCGCAAGCGATGGTCACCGACCGGGTACCACCAGGCATGGTTTATGCCAACTTCCATTTCCCGGAAGCCTCTGCAAATGAATTGACTATCGCCGCCCTTGATCCGGTGGCAAAGATACCGGAATATAAAGTTTGTGCAGTTAAGGTGGAAGCAGTATAAGTACAGATAAATATTGGCAATGGTATTCTCTAGAAATATCGTTACCTTAATTAATACAAAGAATGGGGCTGTTTAAAAAGTCAGCCTCCCATTTGTCATTCCGAGTGCAACGAGGAATCCATTAAAAGCAGAAATACCCAAAATCCATTGTAACAAACTAAAGTATTAGTTGATTCTGACCTCAGTGTGGATCCTTCACTATGTTCAGGATGACAAAATGAGGAATTACAACGATACCAATGGGCTGTCCCAATCACTTTTAGGACAGCCCGATCCTTTGTTGTTAATCAATGTCGCTCGATAGCTGTTATCCCCGCCAAAGAAAACAACTTGATATTTTCAATTCCCTTGGAAACATATTCGCCTCCGTGTGTTTTTGTAAAACTGGGGCAAAATAAATGACAGGTTGGTACGCTGGTATCAAATCAGCCAGCCTGTTTTTTGTCACAACTTTGTCACAATGATCTCACAAGATTTGTCACATCTTTTTGATAAAGTGTTGCTATAGATAATCAGCCTGTTTTTATTTCCGCCTGGCTGCAGGTCTTGAGTACCAGGATGGATTTCGGAAACAGGGATAGGAATAATATCAGAACCGGATGGTTGGGAATGAATGGAACCAGCTTTCTCCAATGAACGTTGATCCACGGCAGCGGACGAGGTTGCTGGCAGCGCTTTATCTTGCCCAGGAACAGTTTGGTTGGCTCAGTGAGGAAGCCATTGAGCGAGTTTCCGAAAGGTTGACGTTACTGCCTGGTCAGGTCCGGTCTACTGCCAGTTTTTACTCCATGTTTAAATTGGAACCGCAGGGGGAATTTCAAATTCAGGTCTGTGAAGGGCTATCCTGTTATCTTGCAGGGGGTGCTGAACCGATTATCGATCATCTCTCTAACCTGTTGGGAATTCAGCCCGGAGAAACAACTCCAGATGGAAAATTTACTCTTGAGGTAGTGCAGTGCATCGCTGCTTGCGGTTCTGCTCCGGCTCTGAGGGTCAATGACATGCTCTATGAGCACATGACCCTAGAGAGCATTGAGCAGCTGATAAATAGCTTGCGGGAGGGGGAGTGGTGATGAATGCCAGGAACTTATCCTCCAGCTCTGCTTTTCAACCGGTTCTGACCCGGAACATCCACCGCCCTGGCTCCGAACGGATATCTATTTACCTGGATCACGGCGGCTATCAAGCGGTCCGGAAAGCGCTGGCAATGAAACCCGAGGAGGTCATTGAGCAGGTAAAACAATCCGGGCTGCGAGGCCGCGGCGGTGCAGGTTTTCCTGCCGGGATCAAATGGGGATTTATGCCCCAGGACAGCAAGCTTCCTAAGATTGTTGCGGTCAACACCGATGAGGGAGAACCGGGAACGTTTAAAGACCGGGAAATTGTCGAGCAGGATCCTCACCAGGTTATCGAAGGTGTACTTATTGCGGCTTATGCGGTGGGTGCCACCCGGGCTTATGTCTACATCCGCGGAGAGTTTTTTCTGGGTGTGAAACGCTGGATCAAAGCCATCGCAGATGCCTATGAATATGGGTTTTTAGGGGAGGACATCCTGGGCAGCGGGTTTAATCTGGATATGTCTGTCCACCGTGGAGCGGGAGCCTATATCTGCGGGGAAGAAACGGCCATGCTGGAATCACTGGAAGGAAAGCGCGGGTTACCGCGGCAGAAGCCACCCTATCCCACCACCGCGGGGCTGTATGGTTTACCAACCCTTGTCCAGAATATTGAGACCCTGGCTTGTATTCCTCATATTATCGAACGGGGTCCGGAATGGTTTTCGAGTATTGGTACGGCAGAAAGCAAGGGACCAAAAATTTATTCCGTCAGCGGTCATGTCAACCGGCCAGGAAACTACGAATTACCAATGGGGATTTCCCTGAGCGAAATAATCTATGAACATGCCGGTGGAATACCTGATGGGCACAAATTGAAGGCTGTTATTCCCGGCGGGGTATCCACACCGATGTTGCCCGCTGATCAGGTTGAGGTCCCAATGGCCTTTGAAACCTTGAGTTCGATTGGAAGCGAATTTGGCACAGGAGCAATTATTGTTATGGATGAAACGACCTGCATGGTAGAAGCCACTCGCCGGATAAGTAAATTCTTTGCACATGAATCCTGCGGGAAGTGCACACCCTGCCGGATAGGATCTCAGCGAATTTTCGAAATCTTGGACCGAATAGAGAAAGGGCTGGGACATCCTGGAGATATTGAGCTGCTTCTGGAACTTGTAAATGGAATTGATGGGTATACTTTTTGCCCCATGGGTTCAGGATTGGTGAATCCTGTTCGCTCAGCAATCCAGCATTTCCGGGCAGAATTTGAATATCATATCACCAATAAACATTGCCTGGTGAAAGCCTAGATACAAAAATAGGAGAATTACATGTCTACGATACTGATTATTGATGATGATCCTGATTTCGCAAATGCAACCCGAATTGTTCTGGAGAAGGAAGGATTTAAAGTCGAAAGGGCTTCCGGCGGGAAGGAAGGTTTTCAAAAGGCCCGGAAGAGCAGCCCCGACCTGGTCATTCTGGATGTGATGATGGATTCAGTGCTTGACGGCGTTTCTGTCAGCCGGAAAATGAATGAGGATGACGCTACCCGAGATATTCCTGTTGTGATGGTCACCTCAATTGCCAACACAGATTATGCGGAACTTTTTCCTACCGATGAATACATCCATATCGATGCTTTTTTGAGCAAGCCGATTGATCCGGAAAAACTGATCAAAAAAATAAACAGGATTCTTTCCTGAAGTTGTTTTTTTATCAGTGCAGATTGACTTGATCAGGACGGACAACCCGGAGGGGAAATTTCTCTGATGAAAATTATCCTGAATTATCTCAAAGACCTTTACAGCGGTCCGGTCCAGGCCGTGATGGTGTTTTCCTTTACCCTGGTAGCCGCACTCACTATTGGGATTGGAAACTGGGCGATTACAAATACAATCACTTCTTACCTGGCCGAGGCGATGGATGAACGGATTGAACAGGATTTCCTCACCGCGGAGTTATTCTACCAATTTCGGCTGGAAGATATTGCTCGGACGGCTAACCAGCTAGCCCTTTCTAATACAGTAGGAAATTCCTTTGCTGAAGCTGAGGGGGGGGATTCTTTGGCGATCAGGGACATAGAAAACAAAATTGAAACCGCATTACGTGGGTGCAGGCTTAAAGGAAACCGGGTCGCTGTGGTCCTGGACGATCAAGGCAACCTGATTGCTGGAGTGCTGCGTTCCACAGATCTGCAGCTGGCTCTCCTTCAGGCAGGGAGAAGCTGGTCAGGTTTTACCGTTTTTGATGATGTGCTGCGCACTGGAACGTTAATCTCATCCACAGAAGTGATTCCAAAGGAAATCCTGGTTGAAGCCAGCCTCGCTGATCAAGCAAGAATTGAGCTTCTGGAAACCCCAAAATCGGCTCCAGCGCCATTTGATCCCAGGGAGGGGTCGGCTGGACTGGGGATGGTGGGAGCCGCTCCTATCCAGGAGGATGGCCGGATAATCGGAGTGGTGGTGATTTTTCATTTATTCAACAACGATTTTACGCTGGTTGATGCCATCAAAGACAGCGCGAAAATTGATACGGCGACAATTTTTTTCGGTGATCTCAGGGTCTCCACAAATGTGATGACCGAGCAGGGTGAGAGGGCAGTGGGAACCCGGGTCTCGCAAGATGTTAATGAGGTAGTGCTCCATAACGGATTGGAATATGTCGGCACAGCCTTTGTTGTCAATGAGTATTACATCACCCGCTATGAACCACTCCTGGATCATCAGGATCAGACCGTTGGCATTCTCTATGTAGGGTCCCGCCAGAAAGTTTTCCTGGATTTCCTGAGTACGGTCAGGAGGAGGACTTCATTTGTAGCTGCATTCTCTATATTGATGACCTTCCTTTTAGCCACGCCGATTTCCCGGAAGATCACCAGGCCGCTGCAGGAGCTGCGTACCCTCTCCCAGATTAGTCAGCAAGTGGCAGAGGGCAATTTGGAAGCCCGGGCACCTGGCTGTGGAGGAGGTGCGGTGGGACTGCTTGCTGATTCCTTTAACGATATGCTGGATCGACTTCAGGAAACTCAAAAACAACTGGTGGAGTCAGAAAAATTGGCTTCCCTGGGCCAGCTGGCAGCAGGCGTTGCTCATGAATTAAACAACCCGTTAGCGACTGTGCTGTTGTTTGCTGAAGTGTTGCTCAAGGAAAATAAATTCGACGATCGGGGTCAAACAGATCTCAAGACTATTGTTCGGGAGACAAAACGATGTAAAATCATTGTCGCTTCCCTGCTTGATTTTGCCCGCCAGCACCAGGTTGATACCTCGGAAATCAACCTCGATCAACTCATTAAGCGGGTAATTGACCTGGAGAAAAACCATCACCGCTACGATCTGGTGGAAATTGAAACCAACCTGGACCCTCACCTGCCTCGTATCCAGGCGGATGAAGCCCAGATTCAAGCAGTGATCAGCAATTTAATGACAAATGCCGCTGACGCTATGCCAGAGGGAGGAAAGCTGATTCTGCGGACGCGCAGGGCAATGGATGATCAAGTAATTTTTGAGGTGGAGGATGAAGGAGAGGGGATCACCCCTGAAAATCAGGCCAAACTTTTCACTCCTTTCTTTACTACTAAACAGCCGGGAGAAGGTATTGGATTAGGGTTATCGATTGTATATGGGATTATTAAAATGCACCGGGGACAAATCAGCGTCCAGAGCATATTGAGGGAGGGAACCACCTTTACTATCCAACTTCCTGTCAGACAGCCGGAAACAGATTCCCGCATTGATCAAGATGAAGATTTAAATGGAGATGAAACCCTGATCGGGTAATTAGGCAGTAAAAGTGATTGGCAATGAGTGAAAAAAGCCTGATATTGGTAATTGATGATGAGATCGGGATTTGTGAAGGAATTCAGCGCGCTCTGGAACCAGAAGGCTTTCAGGTTTCGATTGCCCTGGAAGGAAAATCAGGACTTGCACTGGTCAGGGAAAATGATTTTGACTTGGTCTTACTCGACGTCAAGATGCCTGAAATCAGCGGACTGGATTTGATAGGTATGATTCATCAGATTGACCCCGAAATAATCTGCATCATAATCACCGGTTATGCGACAATAGAAATGGCAGTTACAGCGATCAAACAGGGAGCTTACGATTTCCTCACCAAGCCGTTTTCGGTAGACATCTTGTTATTGGCGGTTAACCAGGGGCTTGAGCGGCGAATGCTCTCGTTGGAGGCAAAGCGAGCTGCCCGGGTGAAAGCAGAGATGCAAAAGTTGGCTGAGGAAAAAATCCGTCTGGAAGAACTGGATCGGGCCAAGAAACAATTTATCCGCCTGGTTACTCATGAGCTTCAATCCCCGGTAGCGGCTGTTGAAAACTATCTCAAGCTGATACTAGAAGGATATGTGCCGACTGAGGATCAGAAGGGCATTCTTGAGAAGTGTATAGTCCGAACCCGGGAAGAACGCAAATTAATTGCTGACCTGCTTGAAATGGGGCATCTAGAAATGATTGAATCTTTTCAGGTTTCCCGGATTAATCCCGGGGAGATACTGGAGCAGGTGATGTACCGCGAAGTTTGTCAGATCAATCTTTCGGGGATCGGCAACGATCAGTTTAGCTCCCCGCTGGCGGACAGCCTGGCGGATGCGCATACCGATCACAGGGTGATTCTCGGTGGTATTTGTACCTATCACGAAGAATGCCTGGGCATCATCAGCGATATCATCAATTGAATTTGTCATTGCTCCCGAACCAAATGCGGTGGCCAGACCGACCACAGTAGAAGAGTGTCAAAGCCTGGCACAGTGATCTAAGCTGTTGGTTCCGATCACCTGCCTTGCCAATTTATTCATCAAATAATTCTCTTCGTTGAGACACTTCGCAGAAGTCAAGAAACCCATGCTCTCTGAGCCATGGTCATCCCTTATCTGTAGCATCTTATCAGCAGTGATTCCCAGTGCTGTTTCCCAGTCCACCTCCACCCACTGCCAGGGATCTCCTTCTATCTCTGGTTTGCGCTTTTCCGCGGCTGGTTTCTTTTTACCATCCAGCAAATACTTCCTTACCCGGGGTTTATCCAGGCGGTCAGGATGGTGAACAAAATCATAACCAAAGCGGCCTTTAACGCAGGTCCATCCGTGATTGGAAGGACCATCCCAGGCTGAATCCACCTTGATAATCTTGTTGTCCTTAACCTCCAGGATCAATTGGCAGCCGACTCCACAATAGGGACAGGTAGTCTGTATCCGGTCTACCTGCCAGGGACGGCCTTCCCCCAGGGAAAGTTTAGGCCACAACGCACCCGTTGGGCAAACTGCCACACAACTGCCGCAGAATTCACAGGGGCTGTTGTCCATTGAGCTGTCTGCCCCAAAACCGATATAGGCGCTGAAACCGCGGTAAAAAACGCTGATGGCTTCCACCCCGTTGATCTCGCGGCAGGCCCTGACGCAGCGGCGGCAGAGAATACATTTATTACGGTCAACCTGAATAAACGGGTTGGGATCATTAACTGAATAGTGGTGTTTGGTCCCTTCGTAACGGTCTTCCGTGATATCGTATTCATAAGCTAGATCCTGAAGCAAACAATCCCCGGCTGCTTCACAGGTCATACAATCCAGCGGGTGATCAGATATCAATAATTCCAGATTAAACTTCCGCGCTGCTCGAATCCTGGGTGTGTTGGTGGAGACTGCCATGCCCTCAGAAATGGGGTAGGTGCAGGCAGGATGCAAAGCCCGTTGACCCTCAATTTCCACCAGGCAGATCCGGCACGCGCCCTCCGGGGGTAAAGCAGGGTGATCACACAAGATTGGAATATAAATGTTTTCCTGGCGGGCTGCTTGCAGGATCGTAACTCCCTTTTCAGCCTGGATTTCCTTTCCATCAATGGTAAAGTTTACTTTTCCCATGATTTGGATATCTCCTTCCGTTATGCCGGCACTTCCAACTTTAATTCAGGTTTTCGTTTTATGGGGATAGCGTCCAGATTGCAAACATCGTAGCAAGCCCCGCATTGAATACATAGTGCCTGGTCAATAACATGGGGAGCTTTCTTCTCCCCTGTAATAGCATTCACCGGGCAGGGTTTCACGCACAAACCACATCCGACACACAATTCGTGATCAATTTCGTATGTGAACATGCCCGCACAGACACCAGCCTCACAGAAATTTTCATTAATATGCGCTTCATATTCTTCCCGGAAAAACCTCAGGGAAGATATCACTGGCCCCGGCGTGAGCTGGCCCAGGGCGCACAGGGATCCTTCTCTCATGTATTCGGAAATCCGTTCAATTTCATCCAAATCATCCGGTTTGCCTTCCCCATCGGTAATGCGTGTGAGAACTTCCAGCAGCCGCTGTCCGCCTATCCGGCAAGGGACACATTTTCCGCAGGATTCTGCGGAGGCAAAAGTCAGGAAGTAACGGGCAAACTCAACCATACAGGTTTCCTGGTCGACAACAATCATACCGCCTGAGCCCATTGTGGCGCCGGCTTCGGTCAGGGAATCAAAATCTACCGGAGTGTCCAGCGCTTCCATGGGCAGGCATCCTCCCAGCGGTCCTCCAGTCTGAACTGCCTTAAATTGTTTCTTGTCGGGAATACCTCCACCAATATCGTAAATAATCTCCCGCAGGGTAATGCCCATGGGCACTTCAACCAGTCCGGTGTGTTCAATCTTCCCAGTCAGCGCAAAAACAGCTGTTCCGGTAGATTTTTTTGTGCCGATGCTGTTAAACCAATCCGCACCATTCACCATAATCTGGCTCGTAATGGCAAAAGATTTTACATTATTCACATTGGTTGGTTTACCCCACAGCCCGGAGACAGCTGGATAGGGGGGCCGGGGCCGGGGTTCACCGCGTTTTCCCTCAATCGACGCAATCAAAGCGGTCTCCTCCCCACACACAAATGCACCAGCGCCCTCTTTGATCTTGAGGTTAAAAGAATAACCAGAGCCGAGAATGTTTTCGCCAAGCAAGCCCAGCTCATTGGCCTGCTCAATTGCAATTTTCAGGCGTTCAATTGCCAGGGGGTATTCTGCCCGACAGTAAATATAACCTTCCGGAGCTCCGATGGCATAGCCGGCAATGATCATGCCTTCTAAAAGGGCATGCGGATCCCCTTCCAACACAGAGCGGTCCATAAACGCACCAGGGTCTCCTTCATCCGCGTTGCAAATTATATATTTTGGATACCCTTTTGCCCGCATACAGAATTCCCATTTCATGCCGGTCAGAAATCCTGCCCCGCCCCTGCCGCGCAAGCCGGAGTCTTTGAGTTCCTCAATCACATCTATCTGTTCCATCTCAAAGAGCACTTTAGAAAGACCGCCATAACCGCCGGATGCCAAATAATCCTCTATACTCTCCGGGTCAATGATTCCGCAATTCCTCAAGGCGATACGAACTTGCTTGTTGTAAAAAGGAAGTTCATCATAAGCAGGTATTCCTTCAAGAGACTTTCCATTCCCGGAGGAGAGTTGACCGTAGATCCAGCGTTTATTGTATTCTCCCTGCACCAGGTGCTTCTCAATAATTTTCCCTACCATCTTGGGCTTTACTTTTGTATAGGTAACCCGCGGGAGACCAGGCTGCTGGATATCAACCAGTGGTTCGTTATGGCACATGCCAATACAACCAACACTGATCACTTCTGCTTCAATCTTGTGTTTTTTCAATTCCGAATGAATTGCGGTGGCAACGTCATTTGCGCCCGCTGCAATTCCACACGTCCCCATTCCAAGGATGATTGTGGTTTTATTATCTTCCCGGTCGGTCTTGTTTTCCCGGGCTTCATCCCGCAATTTATTCAGTTCTTCGATGTTCGTTAACGCCGGCATAAGGATTCTCCTGTCCTGACTTTCAATCCAGATCCATGACCTTTTCAACCAGGGTATCCGGGGTTGTGTTTCCATATACCTGGTCATTTACCAGGGCGATTGGTGCTAATCCACATGATCCCAGGCAATAGACAATTTCCAATGTGTACTTATAATCCGGGTCACTTCCTCCAGCCACAAGATTAAGCTTCTCTTCCACAGCAGTGACTAATTTTGGCGCACCGCGCACATGGCAAGCGGTACCATCACAAATACTGATAATATGCCGGCCGCGGGGTTCAAGGTTAAATTGAGCATAAAAAGTAGCGATACCATAAAGCTGGCTGATCGAGATCCTGCTTTTTTTTTGCGATTTCGATCATTACTTCTTCCGGCAAATAACCATACAGATCCTGTGCTCTCTGCAAGATGGGTATCACTGCACCTTTTTGATCCCGGTATTCCAAGAGGATCGGTTCCAGTAATCCGACATCAATGCTTGCTTTTTCCATGAATGACTCCCTCTTAAAATAGTTCAGATACTCAGTTGAAACTATGATGTCCAGGAATAAGCTTTTTCTGCTTATTCCTCATTTGATCAATTTGCGCTATTTTGAATTTCCCTTGAAACCCAAACGTTCTGGATAACAGTATACTCTCAGTTTTCCATGACGGGCATACCCAATCAGGGTAATTTTCCAGGAGCGGGCCATTTCAACCGCCAGGGAGGTAGGTGACGTGCGGGAAGTTATCACCGGACATCCCATGAGTGCCCCTTTTCGGAGCATTTCCGATGAAATTCTACCCGTAGTGATTAATGCTCTCCCCCGGGTGGGAATTCCTTCCAGTAAACAAGCTCCCCGGAGTTTGTCTATCGTATTATGCCG
>Ga0255394_10067_pt1 | contig 15228 bp, 10 predicted proteins | sample ANMaggSeSYBR01D3_FD_182112 | JGI IMG/M metagenome (GOLD analysis project Ga0255394, IMG submission 182112) | Sediment cell enrichment communities from methane seep in Santa Monica Basin, California, United Staets - ANME aggregate JGI... | ecosystem: Environmental > Aquatic > Marine > Cold seeps >...
AAACTCCAAAAACTCCAAAATTATTCTCTATCATACCAGTTTCGTAGCCGGATAGGGCAGACTTCGCCCGCACGGTTTTTCTTGACAATGGGGGCAATAGTAATGATAATGCCTTCGTGGCAAAAAAAACGTAACCGTTCACAGGTTCTTATTAGTCCCCGATGTGAAATCGGGGGGTTCTTCTCTTTATTAGCCCTGAAAGGGCAAAATAGATCAACCCAGGGCAACGCCCTGGGTAACAAGGTGAGCGATTTTTTAAGCCCTGAAGGGGCGAAATAAAGTCCGCCACAGGCGGATAAAAAGCGTGAACGGTTACAAAATAGTAACAATAAAAATCTTGGTGCTTTATGAATCCAGAAAAGAAAATCAGTTACGTCGAGAATTGGCAGGAAAAATATCAGAAGTTAACCGCTACCGCAGAGCAGGCCGTGAAAAATATTCACCCTGGTCGGCGGGTATTCATTGGTACTGGTTGTGCTCAGCCGGAGCAGCTTGTCCGGGCGATGGTGGAGCGAGCCGGCGAGTTGGCCGACACGGAAATTGTGCATCTTTTGACCTTGGGTGATGCCCCTTATGCGGTCAAGCAACTCGTGGACAACTTCCGGGTCAACAGTTTTTTTATTGCCGAGAATGTTCGTGATATCATTCAGGCCGGTTTTGGCGATTACTCACCGATATTCCTTTCGGACATACCGAGGTTGTTTAGTTCCGGGCAGTTGCCCCTTGATGTAGCCCTTATTCAGGTCAGTCCGCCGGACGAGCGGGGAATGTGTAGTTTGGGTATCTCTGTTGACATCGTCAAGAGTGCGGCGGAAAATTCCGCCCTGGTCATTGCCGAAGTCAACCCTCAGATGCCTCGTACTTTGGGCGACAGCTTTTTGCATGTTAATGACATTGATATTCTTGTGCCGGTGGATCGGCCGATGTTCGAGGTTCAGCCTGCCGAGCCTAATGAGGTTACTCGGCAGATAGGTCAGCACATCGCGGCTTTGGTGGAGGACGGATCGACTGTGGAATTGGGTATCGGCCGTATCCCTCAGTCTGTTCTGGAATTTCTTGGTGACAAGCACGACTTGGGTATTCATACGGAGATGTTCACTGACAGAATTGTTGACATGATTGAGAACGGCGTCATTACCGGCAGTCGAAAAACTATCGATCAGAACAAGGTCGTCGCCAGCTTTTGTATGGGCACAAAAAAGCTTTATGACTATATTGACAATAACCCTGCATTTTCTTTTCGGCCGACCGAATTTGTCAACGACCCTTTTGTTATCGGCAGACAGTATAAAATGGTGGCCATTAACGTATGTCTTGAGATTGATCTTACCGGACAGGTCTGTTCTGACTCATTGGGCACCAGGTTTTTTTCTGGGATCGGCGGCCAGGTCGATTTCAATCGTGGTGCCGCTCGTAGTGAAGGTGGCAAGGCAATCATCGGCCTGCCCAGCACCGCTCAGAAGGGTTCTGTCTCTCGTATTGTTACTCGGCTTACTCCTGGTGCCGGCGTTGTAACTACTCGTGGCGATGTTCATTATATTGTTACTGAGTATGGCGTGGCATATTTGCACGGCAAGAGTGTCCAGGAACGGGCTTTGGCTCTTATCAGTGTTGCTCATCCCAAATTCAGGGCGCAGCTTTTGGAGGAGGCCATTGAGGCCAAATTCGTAAGGCAGGAGTTGAGGGAGGTTGAAGGAAAGATCCAGGTCGGCCCCCAGGAGCTTACTACTTATATGGTGCTTAATGACGGCACGATGGTTACTTTTCGGCCGATTCATCCGACTGACATTTCTCTTATGAAGGATTTGTTTTATGACCTTTCTCAGCAGACTGTGTACTATCGATTTATGAAGGAGATGAGTCATATTCCTTATAAGCAGATTCAGGACTTTGTTTATGTCGATCATCGTAACGAGGTAGCTATTGTCGGCACTCTTCCTGAAGCGCACGGTGAGGACATTATTGCTATTGGTCGCTACTATCTTGACCCGAAAACCAACCGGGCGGAGGTGGCTTTTATTGTGCGTGACCAGTGGCAGAACCGTCGTATCGGCACTTTTCTGTTAAAGTACCTGATAAACATTGCCCGCCGCCACGGGATTAGTGGCTTTACTGCCGAGGTACTCAGGGAGAACAAGGCCATGCAGGCCGTTTTTAACACAGCCCCCTGTAGCGTCCGGAGTCAGTTGAGCGAAGGCGTGTACAGTTTCGAGCTTACCTTCGATTAAGTTGATCGCAACTCATCACTCATTTCTTCTTACGCCATTTCTTCAGGGGCCAATGGGTCGAAGGTGTGTTAGAGGTTTTCATATACTGTTCCGCTTTTTTGACAATATCGGGATATTTCGCGGCAACGTTATTCTTTTCACCGAGGTCGTCTTTCAGGTTGTAAAGCTCGGTATGAGACTTATAAAAACTGACGGCCTTCCAATCGCCCATGCGGACGGCCTGCTTGGAGCCGCGTTCATGAAATTCCCAATACAAAAACTCATGTTGTTTCTGTCGGTCGTTACTGCCCAAAAGCGTCGGTGCAAAAGAAATACCGTCGATTCCATCGGGAGCTTTCACGCCGACCAATTCGGCACAAGTCGGCAGAACGTCCCAGAACGCGGAAATATGGTTATTGGTTGAACGGGGTTTGACCTTACCGGGCCAGCGGGCTATCATCGGCACACGGATACCGCCTTCGTACAGATCGCGTTTAATACCGCGCAGTGGGCCGCTGCTGTTATTGAAGTTCGGGTCATTTCCGCCCTCGCGGTGCGGGCCGTTATCGCTGCTGAACATAACCAGGGTATTATCATCGATACCGAGTTTTTTTATCAGGGCAAATAATTTTCCGACGTCGCCGTCCATACGGGTTATCATAGCGGCATGGCCTTTTTGTGGTTCCGGCCAGTCTTTGTCCTTATAGATGCCGTAATCGGGTATCTCCATACCCTTTTTGCCTGCTTCGTTGTTGGCATGTGGGATTGTGTAGGCTATATAGAGAAAAAACGGATTCTGCTTATTGCGTTCGACAAAGGCCAACACCTCTTGTGTCATAAAGTCATGGGAGTAATCGAGCTTATTCGTCGAGACGCCACCGAATTCCCTGATATGACGGGAGTGAGGATATTTTACCTCATTTCTGAAATTTATTTTCTGCTCATTTTTCCAGAGAAATTTAGGGTAGTAGTTGTGGGCATGTCTCTGGTTAAGATAGCCGTAGAAGTAATCGAATCCTTGTTTGTTTGGAATACCTGTGGAATCGGCTTCGCCCAGTCCCCATTTTCCGACCAGACCGGTAGTGTACCCTGCCTGTTTCATGGCCTTGCCCACTGTAACATCTTCAGGTCTCAGCGGTACCCTGGCATTGCCGCGGACGAGTGCGTGCCCGGTATGGTAGCCGGTCATCAGACAGCAGCGTGAAGGGGCGCAGACGGTACTGCCTGCATAGTGTTGAGTGAATCGCATGCCCTCATCCGCCATTTTGTCAAGGCTGGGTGTTTTTATCCTTTTTTGCCCGTAGCAGCCCAGATCGCCATAACCCAGATCATCGACCAGAATGTAAATGATGTTAGGGTGTTTGTTTTCGCCAATGGCTTTACTGGTGTCATTCAGACATCCCGGCAGGGCCATACTTGCTATCCCAAGGCCCGCGGTTTTGAAAAAATCTCGTCGTTGCATAACAAATTCTCCTTGTAGGTGTTTTATGACAATTTTTATTATTTGTTCTTCTTGCGCCATTTTTCCAGGGGCCAATGGGGCGAGGGTGTGTTAGAGGCTTTCATATACTGTTCTGCTTTTTTGACAATATCGGGATATTTCGCGGCAAGATTATTCTTTTCACCGAGGTCGTCTTTCAGGTTGTAAAGTTCCATCGGACCATGATAAAAACGAAAGGCCTTCCAGTCGCCCATACGAACAGCCTGTTTGGTGCCGCGTGCGGCGGGGAATTCCCAATAAAGGACCTCATGTTGTTTCTGTTTGTCGTTATTGCCCAAAAGCGTTGGTGCAAAAGAAATACCGTCGATTTTATCGGGAGCTTTCGCACCAGCCAATTCGGCACAGGTTGGCAGAACATCCCAGAACGCGGAAATATGGTTATTGGTTGAGCGGGGTTTCACCTTACCGGGCCAGCGGGCTATCATGGGCACTCGAATGCCGCCTTCGTACAGATCACGTTTAGTACCGCGTAGTGGGCCGCTGCTGTTATTGAAGTTCGGGTCATTTCCGCCTTCGTGGTGTGGTCCGTTGTCGCTGGTGAACATAACCAGGGTATTATCATCGATACCGAGTTTTTTTATCAGGGCAAATAATTTTCCGACATCGCCGTCCATACGGGTTATCATAGCGGCATGGCCTTTTTGTGGTTCCGGCCAGTCTTTGTTTTTATAGATGCCGTAGTCGGGCACTTCCATACCCTTTTTGCCTGCTTCGTTATTGGCGTGTGGGATTGTGTAGGCTATATAGAGAAAGAACGGATTCTGCTTATTGCGTTTGACAAAGGCTAATGCCTCTTGTGTCATAAAGTCATGGGAGTAGTCGAGCTTGTTCGTTGAGACACCGCTAACGCCTTTGGCATAGCCGGTTTTCTCATATTCAACTTTGTTTCTAAGTGGGACTTTTTGCTCATTTTTCCAGAGAAATTCCGGATAGTAGTTATGGGCATGTCTTTGACAGAGGTAACCATAGAAATAGTCGAAGCCCTGCTTATTGGGTATGCCAGTGGAGTCAGGGCCGCCCAGCCCCCACTTGCCGATAAGAGCGGTTTTATACCCGGCCTTTTTCATTAGCTTTGGAACAGTTACTGTCTCAGGCGGAAGAGGCATCTGTCCCGACGGTATGATCTCTTTGTTGCCGCGAACGAGTGCGTGACCGGTATGGTAGCCGGTCATCAAACTGCAGCGGGAAGGGGCGCATACGGTACTGCCTGCATAATGCTGAGTGAAACGTATGCCTTCGACTGCCATCTTATCGATATTTGGTGTTTTTATTTCTTTTTGCCCGTAGCAGCCCAGGTCGCCATAGCCCAGATCATCGACCAGAATGTAAATGATGTTAGGATGCTTATTTTCGCCGATGGTTTTACTGGTGTCATTCAGACATCCCGGCAGGGCCATACTTGCTATCCCAAGGCCCGCGGTTCTGAAAAAATCACGTCGTTGCATAACAAATTCTCCTTAGAGTGGGTTTGCTGAATGTTGGGTGGCACCTTTCTGTATTTCAGAGAGGTGCCTTATTTAAAATCCACTTTAATTGTCTGCTTGTTTGTCTGTTCTTCATCGGGTGTAAGAGCTTCCACATCTGTAAATATCTTTTCTTTTCCGGCATCCGGATCGCTGACTTTGATTGTGTATTTACCTTTCCGAAATACCTTGGGCCGGAATGACTTACCGTTGATACGGATGGTATAGACGATTTTTGAATCTGCTTCGTCGATTATCTGTACGACCGGATTTTTTGGTCTTTTAATCTTTAGTGTCGGCAGGTAGGTCACCGCCGAGCGGCCGTAGTTATCGAGTTGGCCGATGGTTTTAGGCCAGCCTTCGTATTGAGAGCCGGTTTTTGGCTTGGTCGGATCGACAAATCGCGGCCAACATTCCATAGTAATGTTACGTTTTTTCTTGTCGAAACGGATAATCCCGTAACCTGGCATCTTATCGTGTAGTGCGGCTGGTTCGTGGCCCATTTTTTTATCCGGGTTGGTCGCCGCCCAGACGGTTACATGATTGCCGAGTCCGTCGAGATACCCACCTGTATAATCGGGCATGCCTTCTATATGGTTTTTCGCGGGTGTCTTGGGCCACCATGCCCGCGGGTAGAAGTTGGCGATTGAGGGCACGGTGAACGACCAGCCGGCATCGTTCCATGTATCGATTCCGTGATGAGTGATAGTGGCCAGGTGTTGGTCGCCGCCGATCATAAACGCGAAGCAACGACGGAATTCATGCAGTGCTTTGTTGCGGCCGGTCTGCGGCCAGCCGTTACTGTCATAGTCGGCTACGAGGTATTGCAGATTTCCGCCGTGATGGGTTGCCATACCGGCAAATACTGTTTGCGAGAGTGCTGTTTTCATATCGGCGCCGCGCCAGTCGGCGGCCCAGTCTTTGAGGAATTTTAATTGTCGATCACCCAGAAGTTTTGCGCCTGGCACATCGGCGGTTTTCGGATTGAAGTTCGGATTGGTAATATGATCGGGTCTGCCGCTTTTAGTGGGGGGGCAAAGCCCGTTGCAACCCGATTTGAACTTGCGGTCTTCTATGATGGCGAAACTGATCCTGCCATAGGTCATATCTGTGTAGTACACACCTATGCCCTGTTCGATTGGTGTGGGATCATAAGGGTCGGGCAGATGGCTGGTCTGAGTCCTATCGACCATCTTGACGAACTCAGCGGGCAGAACATAGCCGCCCTTATTATCCATGTCGGTCTTGCGGCCGCCCGCGCCCCATATATTGCCCTGATAGACGTCGTGGTCGTCGGGGATGGTAACACATGGTATGTCCCGGACAAGGTCGCGATAGGCCCAGCACCATAGATACCACTTGTACATATAATCCAGATACGATGATACGTTGCCGCTGCGGTCGGCGGCGGTAGGGCTGTCGCCTTCATAGACCTGATCGCCGCTGAAGAACAGTACATCGGGCTTGTGTTTGAAAACGTAACTTACTATTTCATTGTGCGGAAACCACAGCCAGTCGTTCGTCCACGTATATTTGCCGCGATCGACGCCCGGATGACGCACGTTGTGATTACCGGTAAAGCCTGCCACAACTATGTTACGTTTTTTAATCGGGTCTCGCCTGATGGTACCGGCCCAGAAGTACTGACGGCTTTGGCCGTTGGTCAGCTTCATATTATAGACTACCCGATATTCGATATTTTTCTTCGAGTCCCAGTTTGGCACACGAAACGGAGCCGTCCAGCCGGGAGTAATAACATTTGTTGTGGCCACGTCTTTCCATGATTTCAATAGCGGCCCTTGTTTGGTTTGCAGGATGACTGTTTGGTTGTCTTTTTTGCCGAGCGGCATCATCTGGGCGGTCATTTTGAGTATGTTATTATCGAGGGTATATTGGGTACACAGAGTCGGGCCGCAGAGTCGATTTTCATGTTCTTTAATCTTACTGCCGGCAACATGCCAGTTATTGAACCAGAAGCGTCCTGTTTTGCTCATTCCCGGATGGGACACGAGTGCAATGCCGCCTGTCAGTCGCTCAGGGTCGATGTTATCCAGCGATACCCGGCCTAACTGTCGGCCGCTATCGGGCTCATGTGCTGACAGGGTCAAAACATATTTCCCATTAGCGGGTTTGGCTATTAAACGCAACTCGATATTTTTGGACAGAGCCACAGATTCCTTTTTGATAATCAGGTTAGGGGGAGGGTTTTTCGCTCGCTTTTTACCGGTATCGCCTTTGCTGAAGTCTCGGATGAACAGATTCCCACGCGCATCAATGCCGGCGAAGAGTCCGCCGCCGGGGCCGGGACTGTGATGCACCAATGCCGCCGCCCGGTAGTCCACCTCCGGTGCCGCTCCGATCAGAAAACCAGCCGCCGCTCTCGGCGATGCTTTTGCCGCTGTGGTGATCAGGCCTGTGCGAACCCTCATTATGAAATCACCGTGTTTGTCTGACAGCGAGCGTGTCAACAGGTGTACTGTTCGCATGGGTTTGCCGACCCGTGCTTCTACGCATTCCAGTCGGCCGCCGGCCACCTGCCAATCCTGCAGGCGATTAGCCCAATATTCCGGCCCGACCCACACCCGATCCGGCACATGCCCCCACGAACCCTGAAACTCGATTGCTTGTGAAGAACCAATCACGAACAACAATACCGCAACCACTGCCCACATTATCAATTTTTTTCTGATTACACCATTCATCGTTTTGCTCCTATGTTGGTCAGTTGAATTAAATATACTGGGTGGCACCTTTCTGTATTTCAGAGAGGTGTTCTTGTACAATACTTGGCATGGAACTCGTTCACGCCAGACGGTAAATTCAGGTTACGCTGATATTTCATAATAATCAAACAAAAAAGGTTCGTAACCATTCACGGTTTCTTCTGTAGCCCGGGCCATGCCCGCCACGCGTCTTTCTGTTATTCCTGCGATAGTATTGTCATACCTGCGAAGGCAGGTATCCATCTTTTTCGCTGGGTGCCACCTTTCTGTATTTCAGACTTGTCCGCCGAAGGAGGAGAGGTGCTCCTGTATAATCTTCGACCGGTGGCAGCCACCGCTTCGCCGCAGGCGAATAAGGTGGATGGTTTTTGCCCATTCGTTTCTTATCTTCGCTTCCTCGTTATCTTCTGTTTAACCTTCACACTTTTCACACCTTTCACATTCTTCTAACCTTTCCCGCCTTTTTTTCTTCGTGTTCTTCTTCTCTTCGTGGTCAAACTCTTTTCTATGCTATTTTTCTTTGTTTCCTTTGCTATCTTTTGTTCGATCTATCTCTTCTCTCTTCTGTATTCTGTTTTTCCCACAACCCTAACATTTCCGGGTCCAGTTTCTTCAGTCGAGCAGCGATTTGCTCTTCACTCTCCCCTATCTTCATTAGCACTTTGTACAACAATAAGTAATAGTACATAAAAGCAATTATCTTTCATTTGAGTACCATAATCAGATTTTCTTGTCCCAATCATCCGCTAACTTTTCCATGTACTTTACAATATTTTTGTATTCCGGTTTGCCGTATAGGTTTTCTTTTTCGTCAGGGTCATTTATAAGGTTATACAGAGCTCCGTCTTTATCCGCAACACGCTTATCCATAAAGAAAATCAATTTCCATTTTTTCGTCCGCACCATCACACGGCGGCCGGTTCCCCGGCGCAGTTCACCATATATTGAGCGGCTGTGATCAATCTCACTAAAACATGCTTCCCTCCTTTTTTTTACCTTACCTTGAATAAGCGGTACCAGGCTGCGGCCGCGTATGGAATTGGGTGGTTTCAGGCCGGAAAGGTCCATTAGTGTCGGCAGGAAATCCATCATTTCAACCGGCTCGTCGATAACTTTATTTTCAGGGAGCAATCGCGGACAGCTAAGGATAAAGGGCACACAGACATTTTGCTCATAAAAAGCTCTTTTTTTCCAAAGGCCGTGTTCGCCCAGTTGAAAACCCTGATCGGAATTGATAGCAATGATGGTATTTTTCAATTTACCGGTTTTCCTGAGTACCTCGACGAGTCTGCCCACCTGATCATCAACCATTGAGACCGCACCATAATATGTACCCCGACAGGTGTTGATTTGCTCTCGATTCAGGTCGAGACCGCCGGCATAAACGTGGAGACATTCCCTCTCGAAACGGGGCTTACTTTTCAGTTCTGTTTCATCCGGTAATGGCAGGTTGATGGTTTTAGGATCAATCATATACGATTTCGGCACTCGACAGGGTACGTGCGGGGCGTGAAAGGACACACGCAGGAAAAAAGGCTGGTCCGAGGCAGCCAGCTCCTTCAGGGTCTTGACCGCCAGGTTACCCAGCCGCCAGGTCTGAGTTTCTTCCGGCTTAAGCGGAACAACACCACCTATCATCCATTGATGAGTCTTGGTATTAACAGTTGGGTAGGGGTTGTTTTGATTAAATTGTTCGAATCTTTTCTGGTCCTTTTTCTCCCGAGGATTACCGAAAAAATCAATTAGAGCCTGACTGTCGCCCCGTTTGGTCCAGACCTGTTTAAAAGCATGAATTTTACCGACGTTGACCGTGGGTATCCCGACTTGTTTCCAATGGTCCAAAAGAGTCGGGGCCTTGTTAATTGCGTCGATTTTGTGTTGGTGTAAGTAAGGTTCCGGAATTGTTGGCGGTTTGCCCATAGCCATTATGCCGAATTCATGCGGATAACGGCCCGTTTTCATTGAGGTTCTCGACGGAACGCATACCGGATTCTGCACGATTGCTGTCTGGAAACGGGTTCCCTGCCGGGCAATGGTATCCATGTGGGGTGTCTTAGCCCATGATCTGCCGTAACAGCCCACGGCGTCGGCCCGGCAATCGTCCATCATAATCCACAGGATATTCGGACGCTTATCTTTTTGCTTTACGCAGGACGGCACCGTATTCAGAGAACAGCCCATGCTGCTCAGGAAAGCGCTGCCGAGAGTCATTTTGATAAATTTTCGTCGTTCCATTATTTTTTGATATTTAAGAAGTAAAAAAAACGTCCCCGACAGGATTCGAACCTGTAACCTTTGGCTTCGGAGGCCAACGCGCTATCCAATTGCGCCACGAGGACGATAGGCCGTCTATCTTCTGACTATGCCGGGGGTTAGGATAATGTATCGAAAGAGAGCAGTCAAGTTGGAAATTCCGGGATTGGCATTAACGGGCAGGCACGAATTTTTTTTCATTTTTTTCAATTTAGTGGTTGAAAAACGGATATTTTTTTACTATACGGGTCTTAGCTTGTTTATTTTCAAGGCTTTATGTTAGCTTTGATGTTTTGAAACTTTTGTTTTTTATGGGAGGTTATTTATGACGGTTAAAGTAGATGTTGACAAGTGTACAGGCTGTGGTGCTTGTGTGGACGTTTGTCCGAATGACGCTTTGGCGATGAATGGTGACAAGGTCAAGGTGGACGACGCTAATTGCATTGATTGTGGTGTTTGCGTGGACGAGTGTCCCGTTGAGGCCTTGGAGATGGTATAGCGTAACTTAGCTTGGTGGTGGTGGGGGGGCTGCTGCCGCCCGCCATCGCCACTGCCGCCTGCTGCCGCTGGTTTTCAGTGGACGATTAAGTGCTGTAGCTTTTGGACGGATTTGATAGCGTGTGCCAGTGGTGGCAGATAGATAGCCAGGGTCTCACTATTTGTTGGGGTCAGGGGTTGGCCATCGTCTTTATAGATTACCAGGACTCCCGTTATTTCGTCATCTGACGCTATTGGCCAGGCTGATAGTGAAAGTCCTTTTAGTTGACTGCGTTCTTTACTCGTGATTTTCTGCCAATTGTCGGCTTTTGGGACGAGGAGGGCGGTTTTTGTTTGGGTTACCTCGGTGATGATGGTGTCTTTGAGCAGTTGTTCTATTTCGTCCAATTCGCGTTGGTCTTCATCATACCACGGCCCGGATATATGCGCTTCTATTTTTTTGCTTTGACATAAGTATATAACGCCACTGGAGTTATCTATTTGCTCTTTGATATGTCGCAGGGATTTATGGAGCAAATAATTTAAATCGAACTCGCCGGTCAGGTCGTTTTGGAAGTCATAAGCCTTTCGCAGGTTTTGTAAGGTATTGGCCAGGTTTGTGTTAGAATGTACCAAATCCTGGCATAAAAGGTTAATTTTTTTGCGTAGGGTGCGGCGATCAAGGTTAGTTTTGCGCAGAAGTTGACGTAACTTGTGGTATCTTTGGCTAAAAAAGAGCCTTTTTTCACACTTTTTTCTGGCCTCTTTCAGCAGCTGATAAACGTCCCCAAATGCAAATGGCTCCGCGAGAATACCGTCGAAATTCAATTGAGCGGCGCGTATGGCACCGTGAAGTGAGTCGTCCAATAAGACGGCCACAACGGCGGTGGGAAAATGGTTTTTTTGGTCAGCTACCCGACTCAACCGATCAAGGTCGTCGTTAGAAACAGGTAGCAAAATCACGTCAGGCGTAATACCAAGACGCGACCAAAAAGAATTATCAAAAACCACATCCGGCAATAAATGGCCAAGAGATAATTTGCCCTTCTGATAATGAAGGCGCTCCCGATCCTCTATCTGACGGCAAAGACGCTCCTCCAAAGGACCGTCCAAAAACGACAGGATGTGAATACATTCAGTATCGTCCCGAAACAATTCTCTTCTCCCTTCACAAGAAAACGCGTGGGTTAAGAACCCACCCTACAAGGCAGCTACATTGGCTATGGGCAGTGTGATCCGGGTGCAGGTACCATGGCCAAATTGACTGTCCAAATGCAGCCTTCCTCCGTTACCCTCAATATATCGGATGCCACGGCTAAGACCCAAACCCTGCTTTCGGCCGGCTCGTCTCGCTGAGAAAAAAGGCCCGGCCGCCTTCCGCAAAGTCTGTTCGTCCATGCCGCAACCGTGATCAATAATCTCCAAATTGACCATGTCATCAAGCTCATTACGCCCGGCCCGCAAAGTAACAACGCCACCATCCTCATCATAAGAATCAATAGCGTTACTAATCACCTCCATCAATGCCAGGCCGATCTGCCGATGATCAACAAATAACTCCGGCAAATCATTATCAAATTGTGTCTGAATCTTAATGTTTTTGTCCCGAATCAACTCGACCAAAGAATCAGTCGCCTCACTAAATAACTCCGCAACAGTAACGGAGGCAATGGTAGGTTTGGCTGGTTGAGCAAACTCCAATAAGTCCCTGATAATTTCAGCAATTTTCTGCCCATTATCGGCAATAGCCTCCAAAGTGTCCTTTTGCTTAGAATCCTGCTCCTTCGAGGCCAATAACTGGGCACGGCCCACCACAACAGCAAGCGGATTATTGATCTCATGGGCGGCACCGCAGGCCATCTCGCCAACAACAGCAAGACTGCGTTTCTGCAGTAATTCCTGCTGAGATTTCTGTATCTGTATATTGCTCTGGGCCAATTGTTCACAAAGCATGGATTGCTGTTCCTGCTTGCGAGCCTGTCTGACAGCAAGGGCGGCACCAGCGGCAAATGTCTGCATTTCTCTGATCTGCTGCCGATAAAAATCCGGGGATTGGTCCGTTTGCCAAAGTAAAGCTCCAATAGTGTCCTGCCCGGACCGCAACGGAATCATAATAGTAGAATCCGTCTCAAACATGGGAGCCACCTGCTCGAAAAACCAACAATGAGATGAAGTAACCGGCAGGACGGCAAAGCCGGCAGTAAGGTTCTCCATAAGCGGCTCGGTAGTGTCAGCCTGTGGGTCCTCGGTACGGTCAACCAAAAAGATAGAAGGCGGTTCCTTTTTATCGATTTTGACAGCACCCTCTATAATCAATTCGTTCCCGGTATAAGCGTACACCCCGCAGCGTTCACAGCCGGTAAGCTCGAACCAGAGCTTGCAAATCACGTCGCAGACGTCCACCACAGACTGTTCGTCCTGTAGCGACTGGTCCAGATCGCAAAGAAGGTCAAGATAACGGCTACGCTGAGTGAGTTTTTGGTTTTTGAGGCGAAGCTGCTCGTTCAGGCGGCCGAGTTCACTGTTAGCCTCAGAAAGAGCATCATGATAAAGAGCGTCCGGATCGACATCGTCCAGGCCGAGCAGAGAAGCACGCTCGCTAATAGCCTCGGGCAATTGACGAGCAACCTGCTCAATTACAGTGGCAGGACAACCCAGCAACTCCGCTACAGCTTCGGCGGATTCAGGCATGTAATGATTACCGGAATATCCGAGCCGCATCTGACGCGCCAAAACATCCGCCAAATGCACGGTTTTAACTATTCCCTGGTGCTGTACGGCGTCAGGGAGGCCCTGAACCCACTGGTGATGCAGCCAAATAGATTCCGTGATAGCTTCGGGCAGATTCCACCTGAGAGCCAAACGACGGCCGGCAACAGTATGGTCCAGGCCAAGTATTTTTCTTTCCACATCGGAAATATTATCCATCGAAGACTCAGTTATCTGGACCACGCGGGCGTAACTTTTCGGCAGGCAGCTATCAAGAGCCAATTTGCCGATGTCATGCAGCAATCCACAAACAAAAGCCTCCTCAGGGTCAATGCCGGAATCAATATGACTGACAAGCATCCGGGAAGCACACGCCACGGCCAAAGAGTGTTTCCAAAAGCCAATACGGTCAAATTCTTCATTATCGCCGGCGTCCCCGGGTCGCTGCAGGGCCTCGAATACCTTAATACTCAACACGGCGTTGCGGACAGCGTCAAATCCGAGCAGGACGACGGCTTTGCTCAAAGAGGCTGTGCTGCGACTGATACCCATGTTTGCGCGAGTGGCCAAAGTGATAATACGACTGGCAAGAGACGGGTCCGATTCGATAAGACTTACCACTTCATTGGCCTGAGTATCGCTACGAACGGTTATCTGCAACAGCCGGGCAGCAACGGCGGGCAAAGTGGGTAAGCTACTGAGCTGCTGGATAATAAGCTCAATCTTTTTGCTCTGTGAATATTTTGTCTGCTGTTGTGTGTTCATATGGTTGTTTTTAATTTGGTAGTCAGACAACACGGGCTGAAGCCAATCCTACGAATCCCCCGATTTTACATCGGGGGCTATTCAGCGTGGGGTAAGACCCCACCCTACAATGCTAAGCCACCAGTGTTACCGCGTTTTTTATTTTGCCCTTTCAGGGCGTAAAAATACATATTGTTCATTTTCCCCAGGGCGTTGCCTTGGGCTACTCTATTTTGCCCTTTCAGGGCGAATGAAAAGAAGAATCCTTCGATTCCCGCCCCCGCCCCCTGCTTTCGCAGGGGCATGCTTACGCGGGGACAAGCCTACGCGAGGACATGTTTTATATCGTGGGCTAATAATCGCATGTTGGTTAGCTGTTGGCCTGTATAGCGAGTAATTCGGAAATTCTATCGACAAGGCTGTCAATGCTGAATGGTTTCTGCATAAAGTCGTCGGCTCCCAACTCCAATAATTGCTTGATCTCGTCCTTGTTGACGACGCCACTGACAATAATGATTTTCATGTGCTCAAAAGCTGAATTCTGCCGAATAGTCCTGCAAACAACGTTGCCGTTGACGTCAGGCAATAAATAGTCCAAAACCATCAGGTCAGGCCGAAATTCCTGGGTAATTACTCCGGCATCATAACCACTGGTAGCGGTTTTTACCTCAAAACGCCCGTCCCGCTCCAAAACGTCCACCATAAGCTCGATAATTTCAAGATCGTCGTCAACAACCAAAACCTTCCGCCGACCGGAATCCAGATTGCCGAGAGGAATCTCGTTGTCCCTCATGAACTTGAGCAGACTTTCACGGGGTATTCGCCGAAAACGCGACCCCGGTACCCTGAACCCCTGCAACCGTCCGGAATCAAAACAACGAATTATAGTCTGCTGACTGACACTGCAAACGTTCGCCGCCTCACCCGTGGAAAATACGTTCTTCATAACACAACCTCTCTTGCATGAGAAAAATGCGCGCGTTCATAAACTAATTCTGTCGAAGTTCGCTGGTTATCCGAAGAATCAGCCTCTTCATTTTACCTATACTTCCTAATTTGACTATCGTCGGGATGCTTTGTCAACTTAAATCCTCATTTATCTGTAACGTATTATCGACCCAAGGGTTAGTGGGCATTGTAGGGATTATAAC
>Ga0255394_10069_pt1 | contig 14900 bp, 10 predicted proteins | sample ANMaggSeSYBR01D3_FD_182112 | JGI IMG/M metagenome (GOLD analysis project Ga0255394, IMG submission 182112) | Sediment cell enrichment communities from methane seep in Santa Monica Basin, California, United Staets - ANME aggregate JGI... | ecosystem: Environmental > Aquatic > Marine > Cold seeps >...
CTCTGGTAAGCAAGTTCTACGTGTGACAAGTAACCAGGTCCTGTCGCTTTGCGCACATTCGCTAGAAAAAAAGAGCCGGCCAGATTGAAAAGGATTCGAATAAACCAAAAACCGACAAAACATTGCTGTAACCATTGAAATACCAAAAGAAAAGCCTGGGATTTCTGGCAGAGAAATTGAAAATATTGGGACATATGAATGAAAGGATGGAATGTGACAAATGGCTTGCTGAATGCGAAAATAATAGTAAATATACAAGTCTGGCTCAGCTACTAAATTATTTTCCCTATTCACTTTTTACCCGAGACAGCGGTGCTTTGCACCTCGCTGTAGGAATGGGTTATTCAGGTATTGTCAAATACCTTGTTGAGAAAAAGGGGGCGGATGTCAATCAACGGGACAGGAAGGGCCATACGCTCTTGATGCGTGCTGCACTCAGGGGGCAATTAAATGTTGTTCAATATCTTGTTGAGGAAAAGGGAGCAGATGTCAATCAACGGTACAGGAAGGGCCATACGGTCTTGATGTTTGCTGCACACAGTGGGCGATTAAATGTTGTTCAATACCTTGTTGAGAAAAAGGGGGCGGATGTCAATCAACGGGACAGGCACGACAGAACTGTTTTGTTTCATGCCGCCAGACACAGGAGTAAAGATATTGTCAAATATCTTGTTGAGGAAAAGGGAGCGGATGCCAATCAACGGGACAGGTACGACAGAACTGTTTTAATGATTGCCGCCGAATGCGGGAGTAAAGATATTGTCAAATATCTTGTTGAAAACACAGAAGTAGATGTCAATCAACGGGACAGGTACGGCAGAACTGTTTTGTTTCATGCCGCCAGACACGGGAGGAAAGATATTGTCAAATATCTTGTTGAGGAAAAGGGGGCGGATGCCAATCAACGGGACAGGTACGACAGAACTGTTTTAATGATTGCCGTCGAATGCGGGAGTAAAGATATTGTCAAATATCTTGTTGAAAACACAGAAGTAGATGTTAATCAACAGGACAAGGGTGGCGGGACCGTTTTAATGATTGCCGTCGAATATGGGAATAAAGATATTGTCAAATATCTTGTTGAGGAAAAGGGGGCGGATGCCAATCAACGAAGCAAGGGTGGCGGGACCGTTTTAATGATGGCCGCCAGATGCGGGAGTGACGATATTGTCAAATATCTTATTGAAGAAAAGGGAGCGGATGTCAATCAACGGGACAGGTACGACAGAACTGTTTTAATGATGGCCGCCAGCCGCGGGAATAAAGATATTGTCAAATATCTTATTGAAGAAAAGGGGGCGGATGTCAATCAACGGGACAGGTACGACAAAACTGTTTTAATGTTTGCCGCCGAACACTGGAGTAAAGATATTGTCAAATATCTTGTTGAGGAAAAGGGAGTCGATTTTGCTGTCCAGAATAACGAAGGTAAAACCGCCCGTCAAATCGCTGCCGAGAAAAACCATAATGTTGTAGTGAACTATTTGGCCAGTTTAGAACAATGAAAACGGCTTGTGCGAGACAGTTATGATAAATGCTCTCTTACCTGAAAAAAATCTCAAAAGTTACACAGTGTTTAAAAACTGTGAGATCAGTCCTGCTCTACCGGATGTCGAACTGAGGGAGTTCTACCAGGAAAGCCCGGATAAAACAATTTCCGCTGAGCAGCTAATCGAGCAGACCTCCGGCGGCTATACTGTGATTTCCGGGATGGATAAAGATACCGCAGCCCTCTTCCGGAGTGCAACTGCCAAGCTAAACCAGGGCCAATACATTATTATATCTCCGGAAACTTCGTTCGACAGCAATGTTGTGGGGCACACTCTTTCCTGGGGGCAGGACAATGACCTGGGCAATTATTTCTTTCGATACTGTCTTGAAGGATCAGGCCTCGGTCAGGAGGATGCTTTCAGGAAGCAGCTAAATAATTCGCCCTCTTGTATCTTCATATTTGACCTTTGCGGCGACAATGTATCGCATATAAACAAAGCTATAAAAAGCGTCAGAAAATTTGACAAAAAGATTTCTACCTCACGGCATAAATTCATTCTCTTGCTTAAAAAGCGGTGGTATTTGGAGTTGGATAACGAAAGCCGGTATTCTGGATTTTCAGAAGATGTAATATCACCGAAGGAATTTATACGGGGTGGTGAACACTGGTATTATCAGCAAGCGATACCTGAAAGTTTTAGTGCAAAGCAATATGGCATACTGCATTTTCGCAGGGCCATTGACCTTTGCAGAGAGAAAATACATGGCTGTCGAGAAAAAGAAAACCGATATACTCTGGTCAAACGTGAATGGCTCAACAGGATGGTCCGGGAAGAAATCAACAAAAGCTCAATTGTGCTGCTGAAAGGCGAACCGGGAGCTGGTAAAAGCACCTTCATGACTCAACTTGTAGATCAGCCAATGGAGGGTTCTGTCATCTGCGTAGCAGGCTTCAATGCAATGCTTGGCACTAAATATTTTGACAAAGCGCAGCGGGTCCTCATCAGGCAGATGTGTGATTCGCTCGGGTGGGAGCTTACATGGTCTTCTTCTGATAATGAAAAAGATCGCAATAAAAATACAGAAAATTTGATAAAAGCTGTTTCTGATCATTTCAGTAAAGGCAAGGGTGTATTTTCTGCTGATGGTGATGATCTGTGGAGCATGACGAGGAACAATCGCCAATTTGTTGTCTGTATTGACGGCCTTGATGAGGCATCTGAAATAAATGGAGATATCTTTGCCAGATATTTGAAAGCGTTAGCTTCATCCAGAACAAGGATCGTCGCAAGCGGCCGGAAGGCGATTATTGACGATATTGAGAAATCTTTGGGTAATCACGGGTTGACTGCATCTGTGATTGACTTGAACAATAAAGAGTTTAAGGAAAAAGTCAATGAGGATATTAGCCAGATGCTGCAGGGTGCAGGGGTCAAAGACAGCACACAGCGTAAAAATATTCTGGATAAATGCGAAGGGCTGTTTCTTGTAGCAGAGCTCCTGTGCAGATATCTCAAGGACAAAAAAGGAAATACAGACGCGATAGCAAGCCTAGAGGACGGCAATATTTATGACCAGATGTATCGTCACTTTTGGCACCGATGCTTTGAAAGCAGATTAGCTTATGGACGTGCCCAGTCTTCTGTCGCTGTTATGCTTGCCTTGTCCCAGAAACCTATCCCACGTAAGCTATTGAAAGCTTTTGCTGAAAAAATCCGCGATTCTGGCCACATACAGTCTGTATTGAAACGCTTGCTTAGTCAGAGCCTGATTGTCAGAGATGAGAACAACTGCTATTCGGTTAGACACGGGTCGTTGAAAATGTGGTTGAAAGAAAAGTATTGCTCCAGAAAAGACAATGAATATTATGATGATGATGTCGAGTTTCTGGCTGACTGGTGCAGGCAATGGTATGAATATGACGATGAATCGGAGCGGTACGCACTGGATCACGCCCTTGAGTTTATATATGTTACAGGAGGAGTTAAAGGGCTCCGTTCGTTTCTCGTCCCCCCAGATCACCCGACAGACTCACAGATGGAGGAAATACTCACAAAGAAAAGCTTGGGGTTTCTGGCGAAGAAATTGAAAATATTGAGACATATGGGAAATAGGGCGGAATCTGACAAATGGATCGCTGAATGCGAAAAGAATGGTAATTACGATGATCTTGTTCAATTATTAAAGCATCTTAAAAAAACGAATTATGTAGAAAGCGTTGGTATTTTAAATATCGCCGCTGGGACAGGTTACTTGGACGTTGTCCGGTATATGATAGAGAAACAGGGCATAGACGTAAATAAACAGGATAATGATGGCGTAACCTTATTATTCGATGCTGCTTGGGGTGGGCATCTGAAAATTGTCGAATATCTAATTCAAATGGGTGCAAATGCCAATAAGCAGGATAATATTGCCATGACCCCATTATTCCCTGCTGCTTGGGGTGGAGGGATAGATGTTGTTAAATATCTTACTGAAAATGTGATGGTGGAAGTTAAACATAAAGACAACAATGGTAGAACAGCATTATTTTATGCCGCTACAGGAAAAGATTTAGATGTCATCCAGTATTTAGTTGAAAATTTTAGGGAAGATGTAAACCGGCAGGATGATTCAGGTTTTACCGTCTTAGTACCTGCTGTATTGAGTGGAGATTTAGAGGTTATCAAATATCTAATCAAAAAAGGGGCAGATATTAACCAAAGGAGTAAGTCTGGCCGAACCATTTTGATGGCTGCTGTTTGGAATGGGAATTTAGATTTCGTTAAAGATATAATTGAAAAAGGGGTAGGCATTAATCTGCAGGACAATAAAGGCCAGACAACACTGATGCATGCTTCTGACTATGGGATATTAAAAGTTGTTAAATATTTAATTGAAAAAGGAGCAGATATTAATCTGCAGGATAATGAAGGGCAGACCGCATTGATGGCAGCATGCTATCCGGATAATCTACAGGTGGTTAGGTATTTAGTTGAAAAAGGAGCAGATGTCAACCATCGCGACAGACATGGTCGGACTATCTTGAGTATTGCTATACAGCTTTACGACTTGCCGGATATTATATTTTTAATTGAGGAAATGGGAGCAGATGTAAACGTATTAGACAATGAAAGTATTTCTGTGTTAATGTACGCTGCCCACAGAGGCAATTTAGCCCTTGTGGAATATATAGTAGAAAAAAAATTCCAAGATGTCAATCACCATGGCGATAAAAGCCGAACAGCATTAACGACAGCTGCATATGCAGGCAACTTAAAAGTTGTACGATATCTTGTCGATAAGGGAGCAGACATAACGGATGGTGGCACTATCCTATCTTTTGCTGCTGAAGGAGGAAGTATAGAAATATTTAAGTATTTCGTAGAAGAAGTTGGGTTAGGCATAAATCTTCAGGATAAAGAAGGCGGCTCCCCGTTGATAGTATCTGCTTATTATGGTTGGTTGAATATAGTAAAATATCTTATTGAAAGGAAGGCAAATATTGGTCAAAGAGATAAATATGGCCGAACTTCGCTAATGCAAGCTGCTGCCAGAGGTAACTTTGATGTCGTAAGTTACTTTATTGAGAAAGTTAGCAGTGACGTTAATCTGGTACAAAAATATAATATTGAAGCATTAATGAGTAGTGTAATGGGTAATCAAATAAAGATTGTTCAATACCTTGTTGAAAAGAAAAATATAGATGTCAATCTGTTTGATCAATATGGACAAACATCATTAATGTTAGCTGCCTATAAAGGCCATTTAGATATTGTCAAATATCTTGTTGAGGAAAAGGGAGCGGATGTCAATCTGCAGGATCTTGATGGCCAGACGGCCTTGATGTTTGCTGCATGCAGTGGGGAATTAAATGTTGTTCAATATCTTATTGAAGAAAAGGGAGTCGATTTTGCTGTCCAGGATAACGAAGGTAAAACCGCCTGTCAAATCGCTGCCGAGAAAAAACATAATGATGTAGTGAACTATTTGGCCAGGGTTTCCGCTACAGCACTTGGTGATTCTGGTTTCGAGGCGGGCAATAAAATTCAGGAAAACGACTCACGGTACCCTCCCTGGCTAAGCTAGACTATTAAGATGAGTCTCCCAGGATTGCATAACAGAGGCATCGGAAGCGATCAGAATGCATGAGTGCCCAAGCTTTTCGCAATTTTTGACAAAATCCCTAACCTGACCAGTGATTTTTTCATCACAACTCCTGTGCTGCGATATGCGGCTGTCAAACGCCACATAGCATAGTCGTCCTGCGCATCGCAATGCAGACCGGATTGCCATTTGCAGAACATCTATGTCTGCATTGATTTCAGGCTGTTGAATATTCTTGTTTCCTCGTAAAGCCTCGAAGGTAAGAAAATCAAGTTCTTTCTTTTTTTCGTCCAACCAGGCGAGATCGACAATTACCGGACGGGCGTTTTTCTCATTGTTATCTTTAATTTTATGCCATATTCCCTTTGCGACATCCCGGGCTGTGTCCTGTAATAAATCTTGGGCTTGTTGTGTTTCGTTCATAAATTCAACGCACATTAATGTAGCCCCCGGGTCTATATGTGCCGCATCGATAACTTGTCTGATATATTCCGGATCCGCTTGTTTATTTTCTGAAGACTCAAAATCCAACTCTTTCGGTAGTAGAAGGTCTGGTATTAAAGTCCCATCATGGTTGAGCCTTACCAGTTCTCCAAGTTCTGCACCGGATTGGATTCTAATAAGATTGTCACTTTTGCTTTTTGCTTTATCGCCACAATAAATAAACCGCCAGGGTGGCTGGTTTTGGCTATTTGTCTGCCCCTGTTTATCGTAAGGATTTAATTTTTCACATAGTTCCGCAAAGTATTCCACTTTAATATCGACACTTCCAATGGCTGTGATGTTGCCATCGCCATCCAGTGCACCTGTGGCGACGATGTTTCGAGCCAGCAAGCCATGCTTAGCCGCGAAAGCGGCAATTGCTATGGCAAGTCCCAGAGAATTACCCCGGAACCTCTCGTTCAAAGGCGGCACAACTGTTTTTCTGATATTAAGAATCAGCTTGTCTTTTTGCTCAAGCCATTGTTTACCGCGTAACGCAGTGATTATGTTTTTAGCATGGTGGTTCCACTCTCCATCTTCGCTTGTATAGGCAGAATGATTCCAGAAAATAATGTCCCTGCCGTCAAATTCTTCCTTAATCCAGAGGTTGTCATCCAATTGCTCTCGAGTAACCACCCACACCTCAGCTTCCAGGATACCTCCGGAATCACCGTCAACAGGAAAGTGAATCGAATGGCAGTTTTTACGCAAAGGCCGCCATCTGTCCAATTCAAAGCAATAACAAGGAAGCCTTTTTGTGATCTCATCAGGCAGTCTTCTTAGTTGTTCTATGTCATTTATAAGTGTTTCAATCAAATCCTGCAAGTTGTCCCCGGGCTCATTATTTTCTACATGCAAACGGCTCCCAACAGCCACAGCGTATAAACCATTTTTGTTTTCACTCATATTGTCGTTTTCTGCAATATTCGTAAATCGTTTGTCCAGGTAATCAATGGCGTGTTGAGAACTCATCTTGTAGAGCAGGTTAAACCTTTCTTTGTCTTTACTTAGAAAACGGTTAATACCATTCCAATAGGGTTTTTCTTTCCCCGGTTCCGTGTAACTGTAGGCCCACAACTCTGCGGCAGTTACATCGCTTTCCCACAATTTCGTAAAATGCTCCTCATCCTCACTCAATATCTGGTTAATTGGATCTGGCACATTATTCTCCATTGTAATATACCACTACGAAAGCTTTGTTCCACTCAAACCCTTCGCGAATATCCATCTTGGCTGTTTCCAGCTTACCGTAGTTATCCGTTTTGCCCTCCAGTTTTGGCAGGGACGAAAGCGTTGTCACCTTTACGAAATTGATCTTTTTGTTTTCTTCCGATATGCAGAATAGTTCTCGAACCACTTCCTTGGTACTCATGTCCTGTCCGCTCTCAATATCTTTGCGGATGCTATCGATTATAGATGTTTCCAGGAGAAATATCACATAATCGGCAACAGCAGGCAGCCCCACAGCGGTAATGGTTGCACTATTTTCATCGGTATTAGGCTTGATGATAACAGGTTCGTTTGGGTCATCGTCGATTACGCTTGCAGAAGCCGGCCTTGCTGCATTGATACACATAGCAGGACACGCTCCGGCTGCCTGCGGCAGAGTCTCCACCTTTGAAACACGCGCGTAAAAATCCTCCACCTGGTTAGTGTTTCTGATCTCGCTATTCAGGCTGCTGCCAAATGCCCTGGTGAAAACATGGTCATTTTTAAATAAGTTTATCATCTTTATTCTCCTATATCAGGATTGTCTTATTCATAGTTCATCTGATGTTTAAGGGTATAAAAGCCCCTGATTTCACAATATTATTACAGGTCATTCAAAAAATTTACGAATATAAGATTCCAGTTTCATGAGATCACGCCTTGCCTTGTTGTAACCATTTCTTTCATTATTGTAATGTCTTTGGGCGATCTGGTGACAATTGATTCTTAAGCCAAGTTGGATATCCTCTTTAAGCGAGGTTGCAATCTTTTGCAAATCTTTAGGGAGTTCATCGATGTTTTTCAATAACTGTAATACACGATTTTCGTCATCCTGTTTAGATGTTGCCACATGGGCGTTTTCGTCAGGAATTAAATCTTTGCGGGGAGTCAACTGGCCTTTATAATCGTCATCTAAAGAAATTTCTTGAGCATTTTCGTTTTTCTTGTCCTCACTCTTTGCTTCCCTGGCAATATTGCCCTTCAGGTATCTAAGATCTACATCAAATTCCGTGACAAATAATATCTTTGGTAGATATTTTCTACTACTCTTTCTTCTATATATCCAGCGATTATTGGCAAGCAGAAAATCGTTTGTTTGGATAAAAATCTCCCCTGCAAAATCGCCCATATTTGCTATCTCATACCCGACAATATTCATGAATTCCTTAGCCAGCAAAGCAAGGTCGTAATTCTCTCTCTGGCCAAGCCCTTCCTGCTGGAATTTATCGATACGTGCCAAAACTTCACTTTCATCCGGATTGTCCTGCCTTGACTCAAAGAGCCGGTTTAAAGATTCCTGTTGACAGCTATTTAGAGATAGAAGGTGATATTTTTGAAGATCGGTCAGTATTTCATTTAATCGTCTTGCCTGGGATTGATCTAGTGGCATGTGATTACCTCCAAAGATTAGTGCCGGTTATTTATGAGATGGTAAATTTCGCATCTCGATGTATTTGAGTCCTGAAAAATCTTCCACAGTTTGCCCAGGCTCATCTGTTTTATAATGGTCCCTTGCAAACTGCTTCAGTTACTTTCCAACTAAAGAAAAGGCAAATCTAATATCGTATTCGCCAGCACTATTATATACACCCTGACAGTTTTGTCCATTCTTGTTTATTTTTTCCCCAAGACACATGATCCGGAAATGTTATACCAGGAAAGCATATGCAGGTATAAGACATATGGAGACATGTGATTGTAAGTTGTTTAGCATAAAAGGATTACAATTGTTTTGCGTGTGTGTCGTCACCGAAGTTACTAAAATTCTGAAGTAATTAGTGAGTTCGAATCGCCGATGGAAGTTTCAGTACTGGTTGCTCTCTACATATGTAAGGTTGGGTATCGTACATATTTTAAATAATAATAATAAAATGCCATGAATAAATCCTGCTACCAGGGCCTGGCGGCAAAACGGCGGGTTTACTGTTCTCCAATATGCAAGGAGGATGCCGGCGACTCCATGCTGCGGATACTTAAGCTCTACCAGCATGGCTATTGCATAAACCCTTGCGATAACAGGGGCAACAGCATTCAGCAGAGACAGGATCAGGGGGAAAATAATATTTCAGACAAAAAAACTAAAAAAATCATACCCTCTTCCCTTTATGCATATGTAGTAAGCAAACGAACATTGCAAAACTGTCATCTCAATTATTTATGGAGGTCAAAAATGAAATCTTTTTTTTCAACCGCCAATGGTAAAGCCAGACCAAAATCACAGAAAATCGGGCATCAGACCTTAGCTTCGATAACTCTTCGGGAAATAGCTTTGGATCGGTTAAAAAAATGTCATAGCGGTGCCACTCCGGTCTTTTATAAGAAAGGCCATCTTGAATTCTGGAGATTCGGTAATCATATTTTTCAACCTCATGCCGACGCCGGATGTGCTAACAAAATGTTCTGGACAAACATTTCGCTGTCTACCATTGAAAAGACCGATGAAGAAGGGGCGAATTTTATGGGGATAAAATTCGATCCTAATGTTCCAAATTTAGTAACGATATATACATTTAGTCCAGCGGTTATAAACAAATATTTTCGGCAAGCCGGAACCCACACCAAGTCTGAAAATACCTGGACCATAAGGGTATTTCATGAGGATGACGAGTTGATTTTAAGACGTGTTGATGCAAAAAATGTTAATATTTCCTGCAATGCGGATGATTCGTATAGTATATACGAATTGACCGAAGCCGAAACTCAGAAAATGCTTTCTGCCATCTCCGCCAAAACTCCCTTAGGTCGCTCTGTTCCGCAACAAACTCCCAAGTCCATAAAAGCGTATGTCAAAGCAGGAAGGAATTCTGTTAAGTTTAACGGTACCACCCCACGCGTAATCGCGATTATGGGTGCGTTGGCCAAGGACAACATACCATTACGCATAGATGATGTTATCTCGGGAATGTTGGATTTCGGAGTTCTTCCGCTCAAAGCGAACGAAAAATCGGAAGTTTCCGGCATTCTGCAAAAAATGTTAAGGGCAGGAATTGTATTTCATCCCGATGTTAACGCTGGTAAACATAAGTATATGCTTAGCGAGGATGTAGCCGTAAATATTATATTCTAATCAGACAAAGCCTCAACAGGAATAAGGTGGAACGCCTGAAGGCGGTGGAATTAAACCACGGGCTGCGCCCTCCGGGCGGCTAAAGCCGCCAAGTTGGAAATTAAACCTAAATGAAGGAACCATATTATATCTACTCGACATAATCCAATCATCGATAAGTTGGCAGATAATGAATACTATCATGGTACGGCAAGTTATAAAGCCATACAGATATTATATGAAGGGTTTCGTCTTAAAAAATATCATTCTGAGCATGGCAGTAATGGTACTTTCAAACAAGGTATCTACCTGACCAAATCATTATCTTCTGCAAAGTACTTTGGAAGTGAATATATTTTCAAATGTCGTTTAAAAAAAGGTGCTTCTATTGTATTGCTTGATAAGGGATATGACAAAAAGATCATTAACTACTTGAAACGAGAATTTTCAAAGGCTATTCTCATGGGTCCTGTCTCAAAAGCAATACCTCGGAATAAACATCTGACAAGAAATGAATTGATCCATTTGCTGAATTATCGCTTTAGCAAGGCTTATTCTGGGGGCCCAATGAATTGGAATAATTGGGATGATTGGTATAATTCTATTTCCTCGTTTCGTCAGCAACTTCAACTACATAAATACGATGGAATAGGTGAAGCGAACTACCTTGATGGAGTAGTTATTTTTAACCCTTCCTTTGTAGAACCTATAGAACTCTTTAGGGCTATTGGTAATCAAGAAAAGCCTTCTCTTCAAAAGCTTGACAATAAAAAGTTTATCAGACAAATTGTTACAGAAATTCGTGAAGCAATAGAAGATTATGATGAGATTGATATCAAGCAATGGGAATATATACGATCTCTACAGAAAAGATATTGTAGGGAAAATGGGCTGTTGTGAGTTAGATAATCCCTGATAAAATCACTTGATCGCGTGCTTTATGCACCACGGAGTTTCAAGGCGGTCTTTCGCAGACAACTCCCTTCAAAATTAGATGGCTGAGGAGATGGATTGTGTCTAAGCACAAAACTCGCATTTCCTTGCGATTAGACTCCCTTTTTGGAGAGATAGTGGGCCGAAATAACAGTTGTTTGTAAGTAAAGGACGAATCATATGATGGTATCACAGAAAGCCGAACAGAAAACTCAGAAGGATAGCAAACTGTCCGAGGCAGGCAAGGTCCTACGAAGTATAGCAATAAACCATTTGAAGAAGAGCTTTGGCAAAATCAGCCCTTACAAAAGAAGCTATTACAAATTCTGGCAAATGGGCAATCAGATTGTAACGCCTTACTTCTATTCTGATCCCCGTAGCGTGGCATTTATCGTTACGTTATCGAAGGCCACTCTAAAAAACGTCCAAAAGGAAAATGCCAGCGTCATGGGTGTCAATTACTTTGCTAGCGGTGGCAACATGTTCACAGTCTATTTCTTCAAACCGGAAATCATCTTGAAACATTACATAAAGGCTAACATAGAACTCAAAAAAGGGACCAAAGAACGACACATAAGCATAAGGCATGAAAAGAAGCATATATTTTTCACTCGCAGAGGTGCTGACAAAATAGTCATTCCCACAGATACCAACAACTATTTCATTCGTTTCAGAATGACAGATAAGGAATATGATGAGTTACAATCAGTTTTGCCTGAAGCCAAGAAAAGTGTTACTCCAGCAAAGAGGACGTTGAAAGTCCTGGTAAAAGGCAGACAAGGCAACGATGAATTCTCCATAACATCGGCAATGGTGGTGGCGCTACTGTCGGTTCTGGCCAAACCCAATAAGCCATTGACGATTACAGAAATTCTCACAGGGATGATGGACTATGGAGTTCTTACTCGCGTTGCCAATGAGAAGGCATCTGTCAAGCATGCTCTTGCTAAGATAGTCAAGACAGGCGGCGTCACATCTATAAAGGTAAAGGGTAAGCCCACATCATACACACTTTCTGATGACATAAAGATTGATGTTGTCATCTGATGATGTGTCAATAGGAAATGGAAATCAGGAGGTTGGAGCAGGATGGCTAAGCAGACATTAGCAACGGTTGAAACTAAGTCATAGAAACCATGAACAAAAAAATCGAAATTCCCATCTCAGAACATCAAAAGAAACTCTTACGGGAAATCAGCAGTGCCATATTCTTATCTGATTTGTGATTATATTTTGTTTTCATTTCTTTCTTCTGAAAAAGAAAATTTGGTATTGAGGTTTTTGGGGTCTAATGAAAAAGATTTAACACAGGGCATCCTGGCTTGTTCTGGAGCAAATTAAGAGCAGGTGTTAATCCTATGGAGCAATACAGAAGAACCACTCCTTTGCCACAACATCTGAATCACTCAGAAGTCAGGGTTTTTTAAAACAATTAATCCCTGACCCTTCTAAGAGCTTCTAGGGATGGCAAGGATTTAATAGTAGAATGGTAGGTGCTCTCCACTTTCTCTACAGGGATATCCAACAGGCTGGATATTTCTGAGAATGTAGATTTTTCACAATAATGCAAGATCACGATGAGTTTCTGTTCTCTCGTCAATTTTGCCCATACACGAACTGTAGGAGTATCTGCCCAATAGAGATCTTTCATCATTGCCTGTTTAATGATGGACTCACAATAATCCTTAAAATCAATAGTCGAGTCGGGTGAATACCCTTTAATCGCATCCATCATGCCAAAAATTCCTGATGTTCAGAGATCATCCATTTGAGCTATATCAGAATGTTGGGAATAGATCTTGCTGGCAATCTGCCTGACAATAGGCAGGTAGTGATTCATCGGTGGTAGATTATCATTGCTGTGCCAATAGTGTTCCCAAAGTTTTTTCTCAGTATGATCCATATCTGAAACTATACCAAAAGATAAGCTATTTGGCTCCCTCTTATTCCATTACAAAATAATTTTTTACTTCAGATGGCATAGGGCATATATATTATTTTGCCACATCCACATATCAACATGTATTATTTTTCTATGCATTTTCATTTAAAGGGGGTATCTCCTTAGCTCCAGTTAGCACTATATATTGTGCTTTTCAGATTTTGACTGTCGATCATGCTTGATGAGCCGTTCGTAAGTCATCGGCTCCACAGAGACGGCCTGCTGTAACAGTCGATAAAAAAGCTTACCTCTATGCCGAGAATTGCGGCGATTAAATCGAAACGTAAACTCATCCAGGTAGTAATCCAAATATGCATGACTCACGGCTCCTTGGTGGGTGCCCATAAGCCATCGTTTTAGCAAAGATATCACCCGATGAACACGAGGTAATAGCTCGGATGCTGATTCCTTCTTTCCTCGTAGCACCGTCACTTTATGTGAGTAGCCCGTCTTATCCAGGCCACTATAGCCTTCCCAGCCATCGGTATGAATAATACTACCAGACTCAATATTGTTAGCAATGAATGGATGAAGACTTGCCGCTGAAGCGTCCTTGATTTGACAGATTCGTATTCGCCCAATACCTTTGCCATTTTCTTCGGCACCGACCGCTATCAATGCCTTTTTCTCGGTTTTTCGACCACGAACACCTTCTTCCAACCCGCCCAGATACGTCTCATCTACCTCGACTTGCCCGGATAGCTTGTCTCTACCTGGACGAACCATGGCGTGCCGCAGCTTGTGCAGGCAAGTCCATGCTGTCTCATAGCTGCCCAGCCCTAACACCCTCTGTAGCCCCAAGGCACTGACACCATTTTTCTGGCTCGTAACCCACCATATCGCTCTAAACCACAACATTAATGGCATTCGTGTCCTTTCAAAAATCGTTCCTGCCGTTACTGTAGCTTGATACCCACAGCCAACACAAATTTTGCGGCTACGGCTGCCCACCCAATATTCACGAGCTTGGCATCGTGGGCAAATAAAGCCTCGTGGCCATCGAAGAGCCTCCAAATATTTCCGACAGGCTTCTTCCGATGAAAACCGCTTTTCCAATTCCAGCAATGTTCGCGGGTAATCTTCCATAATCCCAAATACTACCGCTTGTATGTACTGGAGTCAAGGAGATACCCCCTTTTCATTTTTATCAGACAAGATAATTATACCTGCCTAATTTGTGATCCATTCATTGCGTTTTTGGCCCAGAAACCCTTTTTTGAGAATTCAGTGATTTTGGGATCCATTACTCTAAAATGAATTTTTCAGATTATTTTTTAAAAATTCCGTCATTATCCTAAATTCTGGACAACATGGTCAATATAGTGTATATGCTAAGCATCGGCCTATGACCGAAGCCATAGCATTAACGCTGGTTACCGCTGGGGCAAGAACTTAGGATTTTGCCTTAAATTCTCTCATAACCTGGAGGTTGCTTGTTCTTCATGGTAGAACAAAGTACGGGTTGTGCTCTCGAATGTAGCAACAAAATGCTGGCGGTATGAATTGTGAAACCGTTTTCAAACCGCAGTTTGTGAAAGAATTGTGAAAAAAACATCTGAAATCTTAATGATATAGAGTGATATATAGTGATACGGAATGACGTTGGGTGGGTTTTTATTTCTTTGCTGCAAAAGGACTTATCGCATAAGTAATTGAAAACAAAGAACTATCGGCTTGTTACCGCGGAGAATCCCGCCCTCTCCGTTA
>Ga0255394_10072_pt1 | contig 14863 bp, 11 predicted proteins | sample ANMaggSeSYBR01D3_FD_182112 | JGI IMG/M metagenome (GOLD analysis project Ga0255394, IMG submission 182112) | Sediment cell enrichment communities from methane seep in Santa Monica Basin, California, United Staets - ANME aggregate JGI... | ecosystem: Environmental > Aquatic > Marine > Cold seeps >...
GAAATTAAAGAAAATAGAAGAGAAGACTTTACCACGGGTTTCGGCCTGCGGCCTGCGGCCTTCACCCGCGGCTATTATTGTTATGACCCCTTCGGGGTCTAATAGGGAAAAAACCATGAACGGTTACGAAAAAAGGTTAGCTATCCATAAAATTAAAGCGATCAGTATTGTTAAAACCAACGATAGTCCCCCAAAAAAACGAACATCATTATAATTGTTTCTCTTTTAAACTGTTGCATATCAAAACATTATCTCCTATCGTACCGGTTCAGCATGATTGGACAAACTGAAAATTATCCGTTACAATCCAATACCTCGACATCAACATAACAAAATATTCATACAAGGTAAAGAACGTATGCCGGAACTTAGCAGTATAAGCTGGGCGGTTGTGATAGCCTGTGCCGTGATGATCGGCTTTTCCAAAACCGGTATCCCCGGTGCAGGGATTCTGGTGGCGCCACTGATGGCAATGGTGATGCCGGCCAAAGAGTCCACCGGCTTCGTACTGCCTATGCTGGCAGTGGCAGACATTATGGCTATCATCTACTGGCGACGACATGTGGGCTGGGCAAACCTGTTACGACTGCTGCCCTGGACGATGGTGGGAGTGATTGTCGGCTACCTGATTATGGGAAAAATTACCAACGAACAACTTATGCCGATAATCGGCGTAATTGTCCTGGCCCTTATCACAGTAACCTGGTGGCGCAATAGAAAACCCGATCAAAAAAATGTCCCGACATACTGGTGGTTCGCAGGCGGGACAGGTATTCTGGCAGGGAGCACCAGTATGATGGCCAACGCGGCAGGGCCGGTGATGATTATCTATCTGCTGGCAATGAAAGCGGAAAAAAAAGAATTCGTCGGTACCGCAGCCTGGTTCTTCTGGATACTTAATCTCACCAAAATGCCGTTCAGCAGCAAGCTGGGACTGATCTCCCAACAATCACTGACAACAAACCTGACAATGATACCGTGCCTGATACTCGGCGGACTACTGGGCATCTATCTGGTACATCGCATTCCACAAGGTCCCTTTAATGCCCTGGTGAAGATTTTGGCGGTGCTGGCAGCAGTCATTCTGTGCGTTAAACACTGGCTATGATTTATGATTTTTGTAACCGTTCACACTTTATACATGTTGGTTTCGCCCTTTCAGGGCTTTATAGTAAATGGCGGGCATGGCCCGCCCTACTTAAGAACCCGTGAACGGTTACCAAATTATGTTTATTGGACACTTGTATTGAAACTTTATTGGTGATATACTGTTTGCAGTGTAGAGAAATATTCAACGATTTTGAAGGAGACGTAACTTGGCCAAAAAAACAGGCAAAATCAAAAAACAAAACAATCAACGGAATTATCTTTTTACCAGCGAATCGGTGAGCATGGGACATCCGGACAAAGTGGCTGACCAAGTATCCGACGCCATATTAGACGCTATGCTGGAGCAGGACCCTCGAAGCCGTGTGGCGTGCGAGACAATGGTAACTACCGGCCTTGCAGTTGTGGCAGGAGAAATCACCACCAAAGCCATAGTCGATATACCCGGCGTGGTACGCAAGACTATCTGCGACATCGGCTACAACGACCCCAAAACAGGATTCGACGGCGAAAGCTGCGCGGTAATGGTTACACTCGATAAACAGTCGCCGGACATCAGCCAGGGAGTAACGGCCGGGAAAGGACTGCACAAAGAACAGGGTGCAGGAGATCAGGGAATGATGTTCGGCTATGCCTGCAAAGAAACACCGGCACTAATGCCGATGCCAATCCAACTGGCTAACCGTATGGTTGAAAAATTGGCCAAGGTTCGTCAGACCGGTAAAATAACATGGCTGCGACCGGACAGCAAAAGCCAGGTAACCGTCGAATATAACGGCAATAAACCCGTGCGAATCGATACCGTGGTAATCTCCACCCAACACGATCCGGACGTCAAATATCGTGAACTACGCAAAACAATTATCGAAAATGTAATCATGCCCATACTGCCCAAGCGAATGATAGATCGCAAACTGACCATCCATGTCAACCCAACCGGTCGATTCGTTGTCGGTGGGCCGCACGGCGACTGCGGACTGACAGGACGAAAAATTATTGTCGATACCTACGGCGGAGCAGGCCGACACGGCGGAGGCGCGTTCAGCGGCAAAGACCCATCAAAAGTAGATCGGTCCGCCTCCTATATGGCCCGCTACGTTGCCAAAAATATAGTGGCGGCAGGGCTGGCCGACCGTTGCGAAGTACAAATCGCCTACGCGATCGGAGTTGCCGAACCGGTTTCCGTACACGTAGATACCAAAGGCACTAATAAAATACCTGAATATACTATTGCCAAACTGGTACGCGAAGTGTTCAACCTGACGCCAGGCGGGATAATAAAACAACTCAAACTGCTGAGGCCAATCTATCTGGCCACCGCACGCAACGGACATTTCGGCCGTACCGGCGAAGGGTTCACCTGGGAAAAAACCGACAAGGCGGCTACGCTACAAAGAAAAGCAAAACAATGTAAAATATAAAATGTAAAATAAACAATAATAAAGAAGAAGAGAGACTCTTTGTGGAGATGAGCTATGTCAAAAGAAGTTAATCGTCGTGGTTTTTTGAAGGAATCGGTGCTGGCTTCCGGGGCGGCGCTAACGTTGAGCTTCGAAGAGAAGGCGCTGCTGGGGCAAAAATCTAAAAAGGCACCCATCGCCCCCACATCAGGTATTGCCAAAGGCTTCCCAACCGGCAGGATCAAGGACCTGAATATCAGCCGTATTATCTGTGGAGGAAACCTGATAAGCGGTTTTGCCCACAGTCGCGACCTGATCTATGTCTCTTCTTTACTGAAGCACTATTTTTCCGACGAAAAGATTATGGAAACGTTCCAGATATGTGAAGAAAGAGGGATAAACACCGCAGTATTAAGAACCGACAAAGATACCATCAGAATCCTTAATAAATACCGGAATGAAAGGGGCGGCAAGCTCCAATGGATCGCACAAACCTATCCAAAAAAAAACGACCCGACCGGCAATATCAAAATGGCTGTCGATAACGGCGCAGTTGGGGCGTTTGTGCAAGGCGGCGTCGGAGACAAATGCGTTAAAACAGGCAATATCGATCTGCTTGGGGACGCAGTCGCGTTTATCCAGAAGAACGGCCTGATCGCCGGTGTGGGCGGGCACATGATCGAGGTGCCGATGGCCTGCGAGAAAGCCGGGATAAATGTTGATTTTCATTTCAAGACACTGAATACCGTTAAGTATGAGTCAGCCACGCCTGAGAAAACCATTGAGTATATGGAAACCGTGAAAAAACCGTGGATAGCTTACAAAATTCTCGGGGCAGGGGCTGTTCATCCGCGAAAAGGATTTAAGTATGTCTTCGAGAACGGAGCCGATTTCGCCTGCGTGGGTATGTTCGATTTCCAGATTGCCGAAAATACAATGATCGCTAAAAAAATATTGAAAGATAAAAACCTGAAAAGAAAACGTCCCTGGCGGGCATGAGAAATAACTTTGTGGCAACAGTTACGGAACCCAAAACATATTTACAAAAAAGGAAGGTGCACTATGTCGAAAGATTTAGATCGCAGAGGTTTTCTGAAGAAGTCTGTCGCTGTATCAGCGGGAGTCGCGTCAGGTCTGGGTCTGGAAAAAAAGGTTTCAGCGGCCAAAACAGCAGAAACACCTATATCGCCTATGTCGCAGGACAATATCAAAGGGCTGCCCCTGGCGAAGATAGGCAATGTCAAGATCAGCAGGTTGATCTGCGGCGGCAATCAGATTAACGGCTATGCCTACGGTAGAAACCTTATCTTTGTTAAAGGATTAATGAAGAATTACCTTACCGACGAAAAGGTCATGGATATGTTGGAGACAGCTGAAGAAAATGGAATAAATACCATCATTGCGAATGCGGGATACAAGGACCGCGAGGAAAATACAATCAGACTTCTCAAGAAATACTGGAACGAAAGGGGCGGAACCATCCAATGGCTGGCACAATGCAACATATACGAAGATGACGTTACAGGCATAATAGAAAAAGGCATCGATAACGGTGCGGTCGGCGCGTTTGTGCAGGGCGGCTGCGGAGACAAGTACGTCAAAAAGAATCGTGTCGACCTGTTGGCCAAAGCGGTCGATTTTATCAAACAGAACGGACTGATAGCCGGCGTCGGGGGCCACATGACGGAAGTGCCGATGGCGCTAGAAAAAGCGAAAGTCGGTGTGGACTTCTATTTCAAAACGCTAAACAATGCGAATACCCCCGAAGTGCCGACATATTCGGTTACACCGGAGAGGACTATCGAGTTCATGCAGAACGTGAAAAAGCCCTGGATCGCCTATAAGGTACTCGGCGCCGGGGTCATCCATCCAAGAGACGCCTTCAAGTTTGTTTATGAAAACGGCGCGGATATTGCCTGCGTGGGTATGTTCGATTTTCAGATTATCGAAAATGTAATGATCGCGAAAAAAATGTTGAACGATAAAAATCTCCCAAGACGCCGTCCCTGGCGTGCATAGGCATGCGGGAAGAACGCGTGGGGCAAAGCCACATCATACAAGGCTGTTATGTTTGCGGTATGTTCAGGAAGGAAATTGTTATGATACCATCGAAAACATCTTTGCTTATCATAGCTGTGCTCGAATGTGTAATGCTGTCGCTTTTTGCGTGCGAATCACTGGGGAAAAGGCCGGCCACAATAACAGAAATTACGACGATTGTGCCGGAAGAAACCAATGAACTGCTGGCTAATCCCGGTATGGGGTGGCAGACATTCCACAGGACCAGCGACAAAGACAAGAATCTCCCAGACTGGATTCCCTCCACTATTCATTATGCCCGCTGGGGATGGGGTACCCTTGAGCCACAACCTGGCAAAATTGACTATGAGTTTCTCGACAGAGTTCTGTCGGAAACGAGAAAGGCAGGCCAGCAACTCGCATTTCGCGCTATGTGTTGTTCGACAACGCCCGGCCGACCGTACCATCCGGACTGGCTAAAGAATGTCGGCGGCAAGATTCTGGTTTGTACCTACAAAGACAAGAAGGGGCTGACGGTTCCCGACCTTGACGACCCGGTGGTTTTAGAGCGACATCTGGACTTCATCAAGAGACTTGGCGCCCGCTACGATGGTCATCCCGATATTGACCATATAGACCTTGGGTCGGTCGGCTGGTGGGGTGAGTGGCACATGAGCGGTTCGAAGACCTGCAAGAAGCCGACTATGGAAAATCGCAGGAAAATCATCGATGCCTACATAGCCGCGTTTAAGAAAACGCCCATCCTCATGCTCATAGGCGACAGTGAATGTCTGGGCTATGCAAGCCAATACCGTGCCGGCTGGCGGGCGGACTGTCTCGGTGATATGTGCGGCTTCTCGAAAAATTGGTGCCACATGCGCGACTTGTATCCGCGACTGGTTAAACAGGCGGGTGTCGGCGAGACATGGAAAACGGCTCCGGTCGCCTGGGAAGTTTGCTGGGATATGCGCCGGTGGGTCGATGAAAAGTGGTCGCTGAGATTCATCTTCAACTACGCACTCGCCCTGCACGGTTCGTACCTGAACAACAAGTCAGCACCACTACCGGCCGGTGAGAATGTGCGGGAAGAGATCGAGAGGTTTCTACGGCGGCTCGGCTATCGGCTGGTTCTCAGAGAATTCAAACACCGCAAACAAATACGGCGAGGCAAGCCGCTCGCGCTGACAATGAAGTGGCAAAACGTCGGCTCAGCGCCGTGCTACAGACCATACAGAGTGGCATACCGCATAAAAGCCGAAAACGGTTATGTCAGAACATTCGTCGGCAAACTCACCGTTGAGAAATGGATGCCCGGCTCAATTGAGGTTTTCACAAAAGAGTTTTTCGAAGAGCCTCCGGACCTGCCGCCGGGTGAGATCGTTGAGGTTAGCGACCGTATAGTGTTGCCGGCGGATATACCCACAGGTATGTTCAGCCTGGCGATTGGCGTCGTCGGTGAAAAGAATACCGAACCTGTATTGCGACTTGCCATCAAAGGACGAGGGGGCAACGGCTGGTATCCACTCAGCAAACTCCGGGTTTTGAATTAAATCCGGGGCCTACATACAGATATAGAGTGTTGTTAGGTGTTAGAGAACAATATCGCCTATGGCACGTATTAAAATTAACTGGTATGGCGCATATTAACCGGAGGTGTACTAATGTCAAAAGAAGTGGATCGTCGTAGTTTTTTGCAGAAGTCGCTGGCGGCCTCGACCGGAGCGGCACTGGCGGCGAGTTTCGAGGAACAAAATCTGCTTGCTAAGCTAAAAGGCAAAGGCCCAAAGTCATCGGTAAAAGATTCGGGCAAAGGACTGCCAACGGGTAAGATTGGTCCGCTGAATATAAGCCGGGTTATCTGCGGTGGTAACCTTATCGGTGGCTGGGCGCACGACCGCGACCTGATTTATGTATCCGATCTGGTCAAGGCCTATCACTCCGATGAAAAGGTATTCGAGACATTCGAGTTAGCCGAGGAAAAAGGAGTCAATACATTTTTGGGTAATCTCGTCTCCGCCCCGGTGCTAAACCGCTATTGGAACGAACGGGGCGGAAAGATTCAATGGATTTCCGATGCCGGCGGGGCTAAAACCCTCAAAGACGCGGTCAAACGCTCGGTGGACGAGGGCGCCAGTTCCGTTTATCTCAATGGTGGCGCGTCCGACAGTGCCGCGAAACAGGGCAAAATCGATTTCTTAAACGAGACATTAGAATACATTAAGACCTTTGATGTACCTTGCGGCATTGGGGCCCACAGTCTGGAAACAGTAAAAGACTGCGTAAAAGCCGGCCTGAAACCTGATTACTGGGTCAAAACCCTCCACACCGACAATTACTGGTCCGCTACCCCAAAGGAACACCGCAGTGGTTTCGATGTACTCAACAAATGGTCCCGCGATCGCAACAAATACCATGATAATATGTGGTGTACCAATCCCGAAGAAACCATCGAATATATGAACTCGATCGAGCAGCCCTGGATCGCTTTTAAGGTGATGGCGGCCGGGGCTATTTATCCGAGCAAGGCATTCAAATTCGCCTACGAGGGCGGAGCCGACTTCATCTGCGCGGGTATGTTCGATTTTCAGGTTACCGAAGATATTATGATCGCCCGGAATATTTTGAACGATAAAACATTGAACAGCAGAAGGAAACGTCCCTGGCGGGGATAAACATGCCACCGATCTTTTTAGATGTTACAAAACAATAGTGCCTATGGCGCGTATTAACCGGAGGTGTACTATGTCAAAAGAAGTGAATCGTCGTAGTTTTTTGCAGAAGTCGCTGGCGGCCTCGACCGGGGCGGCACTGGCAGCGAGTTTCGAGGAACAGAATCTGCTGGCAAAGCTGGCAGGCAAAGGCCCAAATTCATCGGTAAAGGATTCGGGCAAAGGCCTGCCAATGGGTAAGATTGGCTCGCTGAATATAAGCCGAGTTATCTGCGGTGGCAACCTTATCGGCGGCTGGGCGCACGACCGCGACCTGCTTTATGTGTCCGATCTGGTCAAGGCCTATCACTCCGATGAAAAGGTATTCGAGACATTCGAGTTGGCCGAGGAAAAGGGAGTCAATACATTCCTTGGTAATCTCGTTGCCGCCCCGGTACTCAACCGCTATTGGAACGAACGTGGCGGTAAGATTCAATGGATTTCCGACGCTGGCGGGGGTAAAACCCTCAAAGATGGGATCAAACGCTCCATAGACGAGGGCGCCTGTGCCGTCTATCTTCACGGAAGTCGCTCCGACAAAGCCGCAAAGATGGGTAAGATCGATTATCTCGCTGATTCGTTGGAATACGCCAAAACCTTCAACGTACCCTGTGGCATCGGTGGCCACTGCCTGGAAACAGTAAAAGCCTGCGTGAAGGCCGGCCTGAAACCAGACTTCTGGGTCAAAACCCTTCACCCCGACAATTACTGGTCCGCTACTCCAAAGGAGCACCGCGGGGAATTCGATGAACTCAGCGGAGCGTCCCCCAACCACAATAAACACCATGACAATATGTGGTGTACCAATCCCGAAGAAACCATCGAATATATGAACTCGATCGAACAACCCTGGATTGCCTTTAAGACAATGGCAGCCGGTGCTATCCATCCGAACAAGGCATTCAAATTTTCCTACGAGGGCGGAGCAGACTTCATCTGCGCGGGCATGTTCGATTTTCAGGTTACCGAAGATATTATGATCGCCCGGAATATTTTGAATGATAAAACATTGAACAGCAGAAGAAAACGTCCCTGGCGGGGATAAAAAAAGCGATTATGAACACGGCAACACGTCTATCGGCAATGTGGTTTGTTTGGTGTTTTACCACGACTTCACTTCTCGCAGTTGATGACACCGGGAACAAGGGAGCGGACGCCAGGTGCAACCATCCCGGCCGGTCCTTTGCGAACCTGACCGACGAGGGCGCCTGGTTTTGGTTCCCCGATCCAAAAGCGGTTCACTACGAGGGAAAGCACAGGCGAACGTATTTCGGTTGGGTGAACAAGGCGGCAAGCATCCGGGTGGGTTGCTATGACCACGAAACGAAACAAATAACCAAAGCGACTCTGAGGGAGAAGCTGAACCCCGACTCCCACTCGGTTCCGGTACTTCTGGTCCGTCCCGACGGCCGTCTGATCGCATTCTATGCCAGGCACTACGATAAAAAGGCGACCTTGTACCGTGTCTCGAAGAACCCGGAGGATATTTCCTCCTGGGGCGACGAGATGAAAGTAGATACCAATGGCGGATATAGCGACTTTGTCAATGCAGTCCAATTAGCCAAAGAAGGCAACAAGATATATCTCTTCCGCAGAGGCGACAACTTCTCCGTGTCCAGCGACGCGATCCATTGGACTCCGGCCAGAAAACTGATCCAGCGTTGGAAGAAAAAACGCGGGCACGCGCCCTATCTCAAAGTTGTGTCAAATGGACAAGACACAATCCACCTCGCATTTACCAACGCCCATCCGAGGGAGCTCAACAACAGCGTTTACTATGCTTGTTACCGCAATGGTACGTTTTACAAGGCGGACGGATCCAGGATCAGGGACGTAGAAAATCTCCCTCTAAATTCGGCAGAAGCCGACAAAGTCTATGACGCCAACCGCTCGGGGGTAACCGCCTGGCTCTGGGATATTGCGATCACCGGTTCCGGAGACCCGGTGATCGCGTATGTGGCTTACCCCGAAGTGAACGACCATCGCTATCAATATGCCAGATGGAATGGCAATAGGTGGGAAGATCATGAAGTAGTACGAGCGGGACCTGGGATCACACAATGCAAGACAGAAGGCTATTATTCGGGTGGTATCACAGTCGATCATGCCAATCCTTCGATCGTGTACCTTTCGAAGTGCACCAGGGGCGTTTTCGAGATTGAGAGGTGGGTGACGGCAGATGAAGGAGCTGCCTGGACGTCGGAAAGCGTTACTTCCGGATCGACAAAGGATAACTTTCGACCGATGGTGCCACACGGTTACCACGGTGGTGATGTCGGGTTGATTTGGATGTACGGCGATTATATGAATTTCAATGGAGCCGGATTTGGCGATTACGATGCCGTACTCAAGATGAAATAACAATCGACTGCCAACCATCATACTTAACATAGGAATTAATTATGAAAGAAGGTTTTCTTGTGCGATTCGTTTTTGCCGTTGGATTGGCACTGATTCTTCTCGTTAATTTGTCGGCTGGGGCGGCAGAGCCGATTGCACAATGGACTCGGTTTGAGTATGCGTTTAACAGTCTGAAAACCTATGGCGACCCGGTGCGGGAAGTGAAGGTGAAAGTGGAATTTACCTCACCGAGCGGCAATAAGAGAACCATGCTTGCATTCTGGGACGGCGGCCATCTCTGGCGGATACGCTTCTCGCCGGACGAAGTGGGCAGATGGACCTGTAAAACATCCTGCTCGGATAAGCATAATAAAGGTCTGCATAATAAGACCGTTTCCTTCGAATGCGTAAAATATAAAGGTAATCTCCCGTTCTTTCAACATGGCGAACTGCGCCTCTCGAAAAACAGACGATACTTCGAACATACGGACGGCATACCATTTTCTGGCTGGCCGATACCGTCTGGTGCGGCCCACAGTTAGCTGATTTCAATGATTGGAAAGTGTTCCTTGAAGACCGTGTGGGAAAGAATTTTACCGCGATTCAATTTGTGCTTACGCAGTGGCGTATGACTAAGACCGATGCCGATGGTAATCCAACCTTTACCGGTAAAGAAAAAATCACCATCAATACCAAATATTTCCAGCGAATGGATAAATATGTGGATGCGATTAATGACGCCGGAATGTTAGCGGTACCGGTGTTACTCTGGGCTATTAAGGGCGAGATCAATCCGGGCTACTCGTTGCCGGAAGATCAGAAAATTATCCTGGCCGAATACCAGATTGCTCGCTATGGCGCTCATCAGGTTATCTGGTTTCTCGGCGGCGACGGCCGTTACAACGGAGAAAAGGCCGATACATGGAAACGCATCGGCCGCGGGGTCTTCCATAAAGATCAGCACCGCCTGGCCACCATGCACCCAAGGGGAAGAAACTGGGTTGGCAGTGAGTTCCGTAACGAACCGTGGTGTAGTTTCATCGTGTATCAAAGCGGTCATTCCGCCAGAGAAAACAGCTTCCGCTGGCTCAATCAGGGACCACCCGCTACCAACTGGAACAACAAACCCAATTTACCGGTTATTAATGCCGAGCCTAAATACGAAGGGATAGTCGGCTATCATTATCGCAAAGCTTTTACCGCTTATGCCGTCCGCCGCGTGTCCTATTGGAGTCTGTTAATCGCTCCGACTGCCGGAATCACCTATGGCGGACAGGGTATCTGGGGCTGGCATACCAAAGTACAGTTCCCCGCCAATCATCCGAAAAATGGTCTCGGCTCGCCCTGGTACGTTGCCAAAGATTTGCCCGGTTCCTTCAGTATGAAGTACCTGCATCAGTTTTTTGCATCTATTGACTGGTGGCGGCTCGTCCCTGCCCCGGGAATTCTCGCTGAACAGCCCGGCAAAAAAGACGCCTCCAAATTCATTGCCGCCGCCAGGTCAAAAAAAGGCGACCTGGCCGTCGTTTATCTGCCGGAAGGCGGCCCCGTCAGGATTAAAACCGATACCCTTAATAGAGCTTTGTCCGCACGCTGGTTCCATCCCCGCACCGGCGGCCACCTCGACGCCGGCAAAATCGGAGGGTCTGTCCAGACCTTTACCCCCCCTGATCACGATGACTGGATGCTTTTGCTGCAGAAGAAAAAATGATAAGTTGGTGGTATAGCCACTTTTTCTGTTCGGCATGGGTGGCAAAACCCGCTCCCGATGATCGCTATCTAAAATAACAGAATTGTGAGACTGGGATAAATTTTCCACAGGAGCATTGAAAATGAACAAGCGTGGCGGTGTGATTCTTACGGTTTTATTTTCCATATTTTTCACCCTATACGTTTCTATAGCGGAAGGTTCCTATCCAAAGAAAAAAACGCTAAGGGAACCGACCGCTAACATCGCGTGTAACTGGTGGGGTGATCTTACCAATGTCTGGACGCCCATCGGCTGGAAAAATCATCTGTTCCGATTCGATGTCCTCTACAACGGCACCGTTATAGCCCATCCTCTTGAGAAGCCCCTCGGCAAAGTAAAACCCCATATCAAGCCCTATGCCGGCCAGGGAGTTATATTGACGTTTCTTCCGTCACCATCCTGCTACGTGGGGTCCGTGAACACCCGTAAGATATCAGGCAATGGAAAGGAATGGTATTCAATCGCCGGCCCCGATACCATACCCGGAGACCAGGGATGGAACGATGAGTCTGCGCCCGTACTTTGGACAAGATGGCGACAGGAGGGGCTTGTCCTGCGAAAAGAAATCTTTGGCCACATACCCGGAGCCGGCAAGGTGAAAAGCGGTGTGGAACCATTGTTTTCCTGGATACGATTGTCCATTCAGGATGTTGACCCGGAAAACGGTTTCGAAGAGTACGGCTTTCTTATCAAGCTCAGCGCCACAAATATCTGCAATGGCGGAATACACAGGCCGCTTATCTATGACGCGAAAAAAATAGCTTATCCCCGCAAGCTCAAAGCGGAGGTTCCGGAAGAGCTTTCAGGACAAAGCTGTTATATTATCGAGCCGGACGGCAAAGTACGACTGGCAATAGCGCCCGGGCAGGTGAGCAATGTGCAATTCTTCCCGAAAACAAAAAACGATCCCGAAAATCTGCTGTTCGTGGCCGTACCTGTTCGGAAGGGCGCGTATGTGGATTTACTTCTGCCCTTACTGCCGACAGAGCGGGCCGAGTTTGAGAGGGAGTTGGCCCTCGGATTTGACCGGGCACTTGAACAAAGCAATCGGTACTGGTCAAAAGTTCCAACGACAGCGTCCAAAGTCGAAACCCCGGAAAAACTTATAAACAATGCCATCGCACACAATGTGAAACTAGCGCAGATTATCACGGAAACAAACCCCAAGACCGGCCTGAGTACATTTCTGAGTGGTTCTTTCAATTACGCCTATCTCTGGCCCACCCCGACATCCATGACCAGCTATATGCTGCTTGATATTATGGGGCACCACGATTTTGTGGCCGAGAACCTGAAAATCTTCAAGGTAACTCAGGGAACCCGTAAATCGCCGGGCAAAGGAGCTCATGACAAAAAGGACTCCGTAAATTACTACCGTCAGCATCCGGGCTACCTGTCCGCTCCGAAGAGTCTGTCGCTTATCGATTGGACGACGGACCACGGGTCCATTCTTCATTCGGTCTGTTACCATGCCCTTCTGACTGACGATAAAGATTTTATAAATTACTGGCTGGAGCCGATCCTGAAGGCATGTGATTTTATTTGTGACGCTCGCGCCATCACCGGCCACGGCGGGATCGAGGGACTCATGCCTATGGGGGTTGACACCGATAATCGAAGACAGTCGCAGTCGGTGTGGGCGGACGGTTGGAATTATCTGGGACTTTCCACATCTGTGCGTCTGCTGCGGCGGCTGGGCCATCCTCGCGCGGAGGAATTCGCACAGGAAGCCAGGGATTATAAGCAATTGTTCGTGAAAACAATTCGTGAGCAAACACGTAAGAATCCGGTATGGACCGATCACCAGGGGCAGAAGCACCATTATGTGCCTTATGGTTTTTCGGGCTGGGTTCCCGATTTTAAGGAGCTGGTTTATCTGGATACGGGACCGCTGTTCCTGGTTTTTGTCGGGTTGCTGGATGCAGACGACCCTTTGATGCGCTCGACATGCGAGTTTTTCCGCCAAAGACCGGACGTCGAAGATAAAAAAAGGCCTCGTCAACCTAATGTCCATGCTCCCTGCCTGATTCATGAAGTTTCCACTTGTGAGTTGTGTTATAGTTGGAATATTTTCCATACACATCAGCTTGGCGACCGATACAAATTCCTGGAAGGCATGTATAGTCTTTTTGCCGGCGGAATGTCGCGTCAGACCTTTATCTCATGTGAATCACGCGGTGGCGTTACAGGTAATGTTTTCGTAGGCCCGGTTGCCACTTACCTCACAAGATTAGCTGTTATCGATGACCATATCAAGCCGGACGAGGAGTTGCACCTGTTGCGATTGTGCCCTTTGGCCTGGCTGAGAACGGACAGGGAAACAGTATTCGAGAATATGCCGAGCACATTCGGCCCGGTAACCCTGAAATTCCAACTTCTGTCCGGGCCTGCCAATTCCGAAAGTTCCGACAAAAGAAAAAATGGCAAAAAATTGAGTGTATCTTTTACGCCGAAGTTCAGGTATAACCCGGATAAAGTGATACTTCATATCCCACCGGTTGACGGGCTTTCCGGAGTCGTCGTCAACGGTCGGGAGTTCAGGGTCAAGGCTGGCGGCACCCTGGAAATTTAACAGTACTTTTACAAAAAGGAAAGGTGTATTATGTCGAATGATTTAAATCGCAGAGGTTTTCTGAAGAAGTCTGTCGCTGTATCGGCAGGAGTCGCGTCGAGTATAAGCCTGGAAGAAAAGGCTTCAGCGGCAAAAGCAGCAAAAACTCCCGTAGCACCTATGTCGCAGGACAATATTAAAGGGATGCCCCTGGCGACGATAGGCGATGTCAAGATCAGCAGGTTAATCTGCGGCGGCAACCAGATTAACGGCTATGCCTACGGTAGAAACCTTATCTTTGTTAAGGGATTAATGGAGAACTACCTTACCGACGAAAAGGTTATGGATACCCTCGCACTGGCCGAAGAAAAGGGTATCAATACCATTATCGGAAATGTGGGTTCCCTGCGCGGCGACCAGAATACCATCAGACTTCTCAATAAATACTGGAACGAAAGAGGCGGTACGATCCAGTGGCTGGCACAATGTAATATATACGAAGATGATGTTACCATTATGATAAAGAAGGCCATCGATAACGGGGCGGTCGGCGCGTTTGTGCAGGGCGGCTGCGGAGACAAGTACGTCAAAAATAACCGTGTCGATCTGTTGGCCAAGGCGGTCGATTTTATCAAACAGAACGGCCTGATAGCCGGCGTTGGGGGCCACATAACAGAAATGCCGATAGCGCTGGAAAAAGCGAAAGTCGGTGTGGACTTTTATTTCAAAACGCTGAACAATGTGCATACCCCCGAAGTGCCGACATATTCGGTTACGCCGGAGAAGACTATCGAGTTCATGCAGACCGTGAAGAAGCCCTGGATCGCTTATAAGGTACTTGGCGCCGGGATCACCCATCCGAGAAAGGCTTTCAAGTTTGTTTATGAAAACGGCGCGGATATTGTCGTGGCGGGGATGTTTGATTTCCAGATTATCGAAAATGTGATGATCGCGAAAAAAATACTGAGTGATAAAAATCTTCCAAGAC
>Ga0255394_10073_pt1 | contig 14511 bp, 11 predicted proteins | sample ANMaggSeSYBR01D3_FD_182112 | JGI IMG/M metagenome (GOLD analysis project Ga0255394, IMG submission 182112) | Sediment cell enrichment communities from methane seep in Santa Monica Basin, California, United Staets - ANME aggregate JGI... | ecosystem: Environmental > Aquatic > Marine > Cold seeps >...
TCGATGCGGGCGGCCGCATACGCGTCTGCCTTTTCTTTGAAATCATAGTCCAGCCAGACTATCCACAGCATAAAGGCGATCACAATGACGGTATGAATAGTCAGCCAGGTGACAATTATCTTTTTTTCTCTCCGATGCAGCGGGATGAAATAGGCGGCCTGCGCGATGATGAGTAATGCGGCAACGGGATGTGTCCATAACAAGAAAGCGTTCGCCATGGTATAAGGTATCCATGCACGGGTATTCCCTTTCTCCGCAAAAACGAGCGACAGGCAGGAAATGAGTGAAAGAAATATCAGCAGGGCGTAGAACCTTGTTTCCTGGGAGTAATAGATGTGAATGCCGGACATTGCCAACAGCAACGAACTGTACAGGCCCGTCCGTTTATCGCGCAGCGCTTTCCCTAAGTGATAAATGAGAACAACGGAGGCAAGTCCCAGCGCAACGGACAACATGCGCACGGCCAGGACCGATTTCCCGAAAACCTCTGACCAGTAAAACTCAAAAAAGAAATACAGCGGAGCAATCTTGTCGGGAAGTTCCTTGCCCTCGTGCCCATGAAAATCACCGCTTACGCACTGTTTGAAAAATGCAGCAAAGTCCGGCGCGTCGATAAAGTTTAGCGTCGCCGCTTCATCGCACCAGGCCGACTCGCCTGATATTCCGTATAAACGCAATCCAGCGGCCAGAAACAATATCAGCAGCAGAAAAAACAGGGCCTGCCGTTGCGTGACAGGTTTCTTTTCACATGTTTTTTTCATGGCAGTATCCATGCGCCGCATGATACTGTGTGAGAAGGAAACGATCAAGAAAGCGATACGGGCGGGGCGGGTTAGTCTATTACCAGTAAAGTTTTGTTCAAATTGGCAAAGATTTGTTTAACACAAAGAATAGAGATAGAAGTTTGAACCACGGAAAGAGCGGAATACTTAGAGCAGCATAGCCGCAACCAAAATCAAGACGGGGATCTTTTTACCACGGAATACACGGAGCACACGGAAAAAATATTGAAAAATCTGCCATTGATGAACGGTGATAAACAGTGATGATTCAGAATGACATTCTTCCCTTTGAGTTTTGGCGTGCATACCTCGCTGTTTTATGGCGGCTTGAAAAACGTGACGGGAATTCACGATATTGAAAGATAGTAGAACAGAAAAAAAGAAAAATCTGTCAGCTTTACCCGCCCAAAAGTTCAAGGTTGATATTATACGGATTGTATTTTAATGATTTTTCCTTTTTCCGTGATTTCAGTGTATTCCGTGGTAAAATTTCTTGGTTCCGGCTAGAGAGACTGCGTTCTTTGGATATAGCGCCGTGCAATGTGCGACAATTTGATTGGAAACAGGATTCATCGGAAAGCGGAATATGATGGGAAAGAGTGCGGAAAAGAAGAAACGGGCGAGGGTGCGCGCCGCGGCGATAATACGCAAGAATGATGATGTCCTTCTTGTGCGCCATACGAAAGACGGCATGACGTATTGGCTGCTGCCGGGCGGCGGCGTGAAATTCGGCGAGACCGTTGAAGAAGCGCTGCGGCGTGAGGTTAAAGAAGAGACGGGCCTGGAGGTGAGTGTCAAGGAACTTGTCCTCGCGCATGACAGCATTCCGCCGGATATTCACAGACATATTATAAATTTATATTTCACCGCTGATCTGAAAGGCGGTGAACTGGTATGCGGTTCCGATCCCAGGCTGAGCGAGGCGCGGTTTGTTCCAATAACGGAATTGAAGGAACTCAGCTTTGTGCCTGATGTGCGGGAACAAATCGCAGGTATTCTTAATTGTGAGCGGGGAAAAATATACTTGGGTAATATCTGGCGGGAATTGAAGTAGTTTATGCGTATTGCGTTTATAAATCCGATGTTTGGCGTCGATTTCACGAAGTCGGCGAGGTGGTTCGCAAAGTCACGGGGACGTGTGCAGCGCCATCCTGACTATTTCTGCACGGCGGCGGCGGTTGTGGAAGAGGCGGGTCATGAGGTGTTTTTTCTGGACGCCCAGGCAAAGAACATGCCTATTGAGGTATATTTGCCGAAGTTAAAAGAGTTCAACCCTGACATTGCGGTTATTCAGACCACAACGCCTTCGATAGATTCTGATATTGCGGCGGGCGGGGATTTCAAAGATGCCACAGGGGCTATGATTGTGCTGATCGGTTCCCATGTCAGCGCGGAACCGGAAGACACCCTTAATCGCGCCGGGGACGCCATAGACGCCGTGGCGGTTGGCGAGTACGACTACACTGTCCGCGATTTGGCGAACGGGACATCACTTTCTGAATGCGCGGGCCTGGCCCGCTTGGACAACGGGAGGTTTATCCTCAACAAAACCCGTCCGTTTATAGAGGACCTCGACGATTTGCCATTCCCGGCCTGGAAGCATATCGATATCAATGACTATCGGGACGCAGGGAAGCTGTTCCCTTTTCTAACACTTGTGAGTGGCCGCGGATGTTTTGGCCGTTGCACATTTTGCCAGTTGCCGCAGGTGATGAGTGGCCACGTATACCGGCCGCGAAGCGTTGAAAATGTCGTTGACGAGATTGAATATGACAAGAAGCTCTTTCCTGATCTTCGGGAGATCATGTTTGAAGACGACACGCTGACAATGCGCACAAGCCGTGATCGTTTGATGGCGTTGTGCGAGGAGATGAACCGTAGAAAGCTGGGCGTGTCCTGGAGCGCGAATGCGCGGGTGGACATGAACGATCTCGAAGTCCTGAAAGCCATGAAACACGCAGGCTGCCGGATGCTGTGTGTCGGTTTTGAGTTTGGCGACCAGGAGATACTGGACAGGGTACGAAAAGGCACGACGTCGAAATGATGCATGTGTTCGCCGAAAATGCCCGCCAGGCCGGTATCCGTGTGCATGGGTGTTTCATGATTGGCGGTCCTGGAGAGACTGAAGTTACCGCCAGGAAAACAATCGCGCTCTCACAACGCCTGAAAATCGACACGGCGCAATTCAGCGGGGTCGTGGCGTATCCCGGAACGGAGTTTTATGAATGGGCGCGGAAAGAGGGGTGCATCATCCCGCGTAACTGGCGTGACTGGGTGGATGAAAACTATGAGCAGGTTACGACGCAGAGCCTTCCTGGACTGTCGATCGAACAAATCAATGCGTTTATTGATGAAGGCCTGCGTTCATTTTATTTGCGGCCATCTCAAATGGCGCGCATGGCGTTTAACATGAGGTCCTTGTCGGACATAAAGGCCAAGCTCCATGGCCTGAAAAGTTTCACGGGGTACTTTGCGGGACGATAATTTCATCATAGTTGAGATCCCAGCCAGGATATCTCACCGATGCTGTATGAAATGTTAGCCGTTTTTACAAACCCAGTTTGATCGCCAAGCCGCATAGAAGAATTGTCCCGCCGGCCAGCGCGTGTGAATACCTGGCAAGCGGCGCAAACACCACCGGCTTCAATCCCAGTGAAGCCAGCACGACAATGATGAGCATTGTGCCGATTGTCGCAACACTGAACGCCGCCGTGACCAGAGACAGCCCCAACAGGCTCATCTCTGCGGCGGGATACATCAGGATGGGAATGAGCGGCTCGCATGGCCCAAGCACAAAAACGGTGAACAGTATCCAGGGAGTAATATCCGCCTTGCCTTTCTCAGCGTGTACATGGGCATGATCTTGAGCGTGAAGATGTTCATGTGTGTGTTCGTGATCATCATGCACGTGCAAATGTGAATGCGGCTGGTTCAGGATGGCCCGGCGAATTCCCCACACGCAATAAGTAAAACCAAACGCAAGCAAGCCCCATCCCGCGATATCGCCGCGCATTGCTTCAAACATCTCCAAATTCCCCACCAGAAAACCTAGCGCAATGCCTATTAGACCAAGGACTACGGAACTGGCAACATGGCCAATACCGCACAAAAAAGTTATCAGGGCGGTTTTGCCAATGCTCCAATTGCGCGCTTTGCCCATGGCGACAAATGGTATATAGTGGTCCGGCCCAATCAAGGTGTGTATAAAACCGATGGAAAATGCCGTAAAAATCAATGCCGTCAGCGTGCCGTCACTCACGTTAATACTCCTTCAGGGTCTGTGACAAAAGACAAGAGCAATAGAATACCAGTAAAACCGGTTCGTTATTTGCTCAATTCGACCGCGATTTTGTCAAAATACGTTACGCATTTGGCTATATCCGGCACGGAGTTTTCCCAGTTGTGCTCGTATTCAATCGAGAACATGCCCTGGAATCCCTGGCGCTTAATTTCGGCAAACACTTTTTCGATGCCGTATGCGCCTTCACCCCATGGCACGTCGTGGGCCTCACGCACACCGAATTCATTGAGGTCTTTGAAGTGGAAGGAGATGATTCGGCCTTCTAGAATCTTCAGCCCTTCGACGGGGTCCACGCCGGAACGCATCCAGTGGCCGATATCCGCGCACGCGCCAATGCGTTTGCCGCGGCCTTTGACAGCGGCCGCAACGGTCTCAGGATTCCAGTAGTGAGAAGGTTTCGGGTGATTGTGAATGGCGATGTTGATCCCGTATTCATCAGCCAGCTTCTCTACAAGATCCAGTTCATCCTCTTTTGTCTCCGTGCACAGGGTCTCTATCCCCATGTCTTTCGCGAAATCAAACAGTTCACGCGCTTTCGCTTCAACAGGCGGCACACCCGTCACGCCATAATTCACAAGTGTCACGCCGTTCTCCTTAAGAAGCGCTTTCACCATGGCGCGTTCATCAGGCGTCATATGCTGGCCCATTTTTAATTCTGGAAGTTCCGCGCTGAACTTTTGACCGGGATAGGCTTCAATGTATTTGAGTCCAAGGCTGGCGTTTTTCTCGACAGCCTCAGTGAAAGTGAAACGGTTGAAACTATAGGCCTGGCATCCGAGCCGCCATCCGATTTTCTCGGCATTCGGAGCGCCCCCGCCCATCACGCAGCATGTTTTACCATCCGCATCGGCCTTGTCGTTACAACAAGCGCCTTCCGGGACGGCATACGCCAGTGTCGTCACGCCTGCAAACGCAACGACACAGATTAACACTGAAATTACGTGCACCGTTTTCTTCATGACCTTCGTTTCTCCTGTTTTTTTTGACACAAATACCATTGCGCCAATTGAATTCACATAGAATGCGGATTGTAGCATATTGCCTGCTGATTGCAAACACGACTCGTTTTATAACTCAGTGTTCACCAGTTTTGAATGGCTATTCGTTGACAAATTGTTCTCGGAGGAATTCAATGGTGCTTTTATCTGGAAAAAAGAGGAAATGACCCTTCCCACTGACAGTGTCGGAAAGCTCCTTTAGGCATATTATTTCGGAGAGCTTACAGACTTCGGCCACTTGCCACATGCTCAAGAGGATTTCCTGTCGAATAGAGATGTGTTTCTGATGTTCTTCGTCGCCAACAGTGAAAAGAGTTCCATTCACTGGATCCAGGAATACCTTACGTTCACCTGCGTTAGAAAAATCGATGCCACTCTCTGGGGTCCTGTTCAACATGAGGCCACAATCTTTATGTTGGGTCACTTCAAGAACCGAATCAAGTAGAGAGGTGTAAAGCGAGCGAATCAGGAGGATGTTGGCAATGAGTGATTCCAAACGCCTCACTCGGAGCGTTCGTTCCTCGCCTCCATTTTCTTCGGAGAAGACAATATGTACAGGAGAGAGCTTGGATTTTGAACCATATGTTTCTTCCTTGAAAATATTGTCATTGCCATCGTACTGAGCTTTTCTCAACACTTCAATAAAATCGTGCCGAAGCGCTTTGGAACGTTCCAGCTCAGAATATTTTTGTTTTGCTGGCAAGACAGCCTCAGCGCTACAATCAAAATATGAGTTAACAGTATTTGCTATAACCTCCATCCAGGACACAAAAACGGGAAGATCCAGGATCTTGTTCAGCACTGTTGAGAGAGACTCTTTTAATTTTCTGAGTTCCTGTTCATTTTTTCTGCCTGCGAATAGGAATCGGCAGTTCTCTTCCCACCACCCGTCAAAGGCGCGTAGAAGATGTTCCTTCCCAATGAGCGCAGGATCTCCTGTTTCCTGTGAGAGAAGCATTTTTTCTACAAAATAGCAGCGAATTGCATTTGTGCCTAGGTTTGCCTGGTTCAGAAGACACGTATTCTCAACCGCCCCCCGATCCAAAGCGAAAAGAAGCATTGCGATCTGTGAATACAATCCTGAGTTTTGCTCTGGCTTTCGTTTTTTTGTAAAACACACAAGCCATGCAAATAGATACTCAACCACCATTTCGCTCATAAAATGACTTGATATCATTCCTTGATGCACATCTTGCGGCTTGCTAAGCAGTTCGGCAAGCTGTTTACCTGCTCTGCCAGAAGAGGCCATTGTCGAGCGGAAAGCGCTGGAACACTCTATAGGGTGAAGAAACTCATGAAAAACGACACCGATATTAGCAGCATGTGACGCTTGCACTGGATTGACCTTAGAAATCGAATAGAGCACTTCGAGTTCGCTGTCAAACTTGAAAGAGTGAACCCAGTTCGCGGCTGCGGGACGTTGTGTAATATTCAGGATGCCTCCAGTAAAACAAGGGGGGCCTATAAGTGCCAGAACGCCTTTTTGCAGACCGCCTATTGCCGTAAGCAGCATATGTGAGCCGCCTGCGCACTCTCTAACTGAACTGGTAAATTCACTCTTGTAAATTCCAGAAAATGCCCGTGCGTCAAGTATCTCCCCAAAAGGCTCGGTAAACGCCCGGACCATAAGCTCCATGTCCCCGGACTGGATAGCGGATTCACTATCCATTGCGGACGAGCAAGCGATATGCCACGCAAAATAAGCGTCCAAAAGCTCAAACGCCAATCCGGCTTCGCATGGATCGGCAAGTTGTTCCTGCAAGATGTGCAATGTCCGAAGATACTTATCGCGCAAGTGTCTACTTACACCATTTTCCTTCAGCTTCATGAGCATGTCCAGGCGGGGATTCCCGTCTTCGGGCTTTACACCAGGATCACCAGTTGTCCCAAAACCTTTCCTGACAAACTCATGAAAGAAAGTAGTGCTACTAAAGAAGTTTTTTGCCTTCGTTTTGGAGTGCATCACACTATTCTCTTTGAATTCCCCTTTGGCATTTATGCGTAAGTGAGCAGCTTTAAGCAAGGAAGAAGGCTGAAACCTGGGTTCAGATAGAGAAGCCTTTATTCTGTAGAAAGCAAAAAGCACTTCTTTCAAATCGACCCGATATCGTTGTCTACCTGGCGTCAGCATCCAGCCGGGGATCGAGATATCATTTAACCCATTTTCCCGTGATTGGAAACACTTCTCCATTCGATTCCATGGCAACTTCAGCTCTTGCGCCACGGCTCGAACTTCCTTTATAAGAACGCTATAACGTACAAGTTTCGTTGAGAGAAGCATGGAACAATCTACTTCACCACCAATCTTCCAGGATGCCAAATTTCCTGTTTTACTGCCTTCCTTACTCGCCTCCTCGGCCAAGGGTACAGGCAGACCGGAGCAAGACACAGCTTCAGAGAAAATATGATTATCACCCATCTCCAGAACAGGAGCTAGCGCTGGCTCTGGATGCGCGCAACAAATAAGCCGTCCGTACCGTCTTTTAAGGGCTTTATACTGATTATCCAAGACCTTGCGCAAGTTTTCAGGAATGACGCTGTGCGTTGTGAGTGTCTTCCATTTTCGGGCGATATCCCCGGTTCGCAAGGATATGACCGCATCAACAACCCCCCGGCTTACTTGTATGTCATTGGAGCGGATGAGCAACGTGCAGTCGCTCCATTCTGAAGACGAAACAACCACGACCTTAAGGTCGTCGGTGGTAATACCTTTCGACTCGGCAAATTGGACGATGCGTTCTTCTATTGCATACAGCAAAGGCAAAATGGATGGTGTTCCACTTATCGTTCGAATGACGCTGGCTTCTTGCACTTGACATACTGTTAACAAAGGAAGTGAATGCTCGTCAACTTGCCAGAAAGCGCTGGAATTGCACTGTTGAAGAAATCGGAAATCCTTGTCAGCTTTTTCGTAGTCCGGCACAGCAATCCTGCCCTGAATGGTTTGGCAAGCCTTCACATAATCGACATTAGCGACATTTGTCGCTATGCCATAACCATAACTGTTATACATAACCGCCATCTGAAAACGCTCAAGCATGGAGAAAAACATCGGTTTCAGCAATGGCGTCGTCTCACGTCTATGTTGCTCACGGGCGACAGAGCTGGTACTAACACGCTTCTTGCGCGCTTCCCGTACCGCAACATCCTCCAAAGCAATGGTTCTGATACGGTTTTCAACGTGCTTCTTTACCCGCGATTCAACACCCGGAGTAAAAGTCATCAGGAGGATATTTGTTAAGATCGATTCACCTGAAATACCAATGGGTTCCAGTCGGGGGACACGGATCTTCCCACTCACTGACCGGCCTTGGGATTTGGTCATCTCTTTCGAGTTCGCGGACATACTTTTCCCATTCATAACTCACTTGGTTGACGGAACAAATACAAACGGAGAAAAACTCACTTTTCCTCCGGAGAAAGGAGACGTTTAACGCGCTTTACAAGAGGATCGTTATCCTGATTACCGCCAAATGTCGCAATTGAACTTGCGTACAACTTCTTATCAGGTCTCTTCTCACCGAATTTAACATCTCTTATCACATTGTCGGTGGGATCACCAGATTGTCCGATGTTATCTTCCTCTTTGCGCGACGGCTTTTCCTCTTCCTTTTCCTCTTCGTCTACGGGGTCCACTGTCAATTCAAGACCAGTAGTTTCACTATTCATGTCAAGCAGTCTACTGCCTCGGCAAAACACTTTGCTTGTGGAACTAAGTGCGTGATCGCACAAAATGAACATCGTCTGATGAAAAGCAAACTGAAAATCAGAACAAAGGTAGGATTTATCCACGTCTTTGGCCTCAAGCATACTATTCTGCACGAATCGAGCCAACCCCAGCAGAGCATCGTCAAATTTGTCTCCGCTAACAGCCGAAAAGACTGCCCGTCGTAATCCATCAAATTTATTTGTGAAATTCAAAAATTGTTTAGACATATCAATCTGTTGCTGGTTGCTCGTCCCGCCGGGAAATACTTTTTTGGAACTTCCAGGCATTTTTCTTGTACTTTCCAATCGTTTCGATGGGAGTAGGCCGACCTTCATTTTGCATCATGCATTCTTGATGGACTTTGCAAATATTTTTTGGCAAGATACTGTAGAGTACCTGAATTGCATTATGGATCTTCCTAGTCATTTTCGCCAGAACCTCGGTGTCCACGTCATTGGCACTTGGGAAATGCCCAATAATTTCGTCGATGAAGACATTAAGATCCTCTTTGGCGTAGCCGTCCACATCATCAGGCAACGCAGAAGCCAAACCCACCAAATAGACAATAACACTGGTTGCGTAGTCTTCATCTTCAATAGTGCCGGGGTCTCTGGTAGCCATCCTATCGATTTTCAGACGTGTCAAAGGGAGATGACCTTGATCTAGGGTGATTATATCATGATTGTATTCTTTTGGATACCACAATGCCTTTATAGCATCTAACCATGTATTACGACTTAATTGCAAACGGCCTTTTAAGTGTCGCACAAGATGCTCTTTGAGTTCTCCTAATAAGCTAGGAGGACGTTCAGTTTCATTGTATTCAACGTTTTTTTCAACGATTTTCAGTAGGCCTTCTACAATTTCATCCTTAGATAGTTCGGAAATATTTCGCAGTGCGATTTCATATCTATCTGTACTCGAAAGTAAAATCTCCAGTCTGAATACAGCGCGTAGTATGTTCTCAAGCTTATGCACACTTCTGGCGGCACAGAAAAAACCTTCACAAAAAGCCTCCGATGAATTTGGGCATTTTGATGTGCCAGAATCAGACCTATACGAGCATGTTTTCATCGCGTCAAGGTCATTGCTATCATAAAAATCAGTTATCGGACTTCCGAATTCGTGTTGTGATACACTCACTATTGGCTATCTCCTTGAGGCTGCCTCTGTATGTCCAAGTGCGGCTTGCAGCGAAGAAATGGAAACAGATAGGGACGCTCCCGTAGTAAATAGGCCACCATCTTCTTTAACTCTTCATTATTTTTCTTATCGTCGGCATCATTCTTGCGGACGAAGTCGCTTCCTCTTCCTCTCATATTGGCGCACCTATCCACACTATCCGGTAGAGCGGCTACGGGCTTTTCAAGTTTCTTAAACAAAGATGGATTGCGCACTGCAAAACGCCATAATTTCTCGTGAAAGAACTGTAGAATCATTCTCTTAGTATACACCCCCTTATCTGCGTCGGACACATTGTCAACATTGATGGCGTAGCGTCGTGCCGCAAGGAAGCGCTTGAGCGCCCTGGGATTTAGTGGGGATCCTAGCAAGAGAAGATATCGTTCTTCGTCAGTAAGGTCCTCCAAATAATCTTTATGTTCTCCTTTCAGCTTTTCCAGAAATTTATCCGCTTGCGTAACGGTCATATCGGGGAGGGTGATAGCTATGTCAATAATTTTATCCAAGTATTCAGACGCTAATTCATCCGCAATACTGAATCGCCTGGAAACGTACCGAGCGCGCACAGCTTCCATGATTCCTCGGCTGTCCAGCGCAAGCACAAAACGGCAAGTCGTCGTATTGAGTAACAGCTTGATCCCTTCGAGTAATTCCAACGCGGCTTCGGGTTCTACACGATCCATATCATCAATAAAGATGATTTTTTCCTTGCCACAGCATAATTTCGAATCCAGTTTCTCAAGTAGTTTCTCGGAATCATTGCGGTAAAACATATAATCTTTGTCAATAGCGTTTTCCGTTTCCTTCATCTCGCAGGCGGAATCCACACACTTAAAGGCAACTGGCAGGCCAGGAAGACTAATCTCAAGTGAACGCAACAGGGTTGAAAATGCCGCCAATCCTTTGCTCGCCACGGCTCCAGTTTTTTGTTTGAGTTCGTCAGTCCCCCGATTAAAGTCTTGGTACAGATCCCTTTGGAATGAGTATTCCCATTCCTGCAAACGCTCATATCGCCACAGATCTATCCACGCGGAGTCCATTGCCGACAGAGAACTCTCCACCATCCTGAGAAAGGAGGTCTTTCCTTGGCCCCAATCTCCGAAAACCGCTACGATGCTCCCCGGCGCAAGCGAAGGAAGCATTTCCGCGAGCGTTTTCGCTCTTTTACGCAGGTCAAGCTTGTCTTCACACGGGCGAGTTATCTCTTTTAGTGAGAATTTTTCCATATGTGTCTCTCGCACAAATGTTTCCCGATAGCCCCACAATTCTAAAAACAGGCTAATAGTACAACACAGAGACACCTTATACAAATTTTTGCCAAGAGAGTTGAAAATGAGCGGAATGCGTTCATGTTCAAATTTTCCTTTGGAAAACACCCCTGGTTTTTTCGTATCATCCTGTATCGATAGATTTTGCCGCTGACAGTGAACAGGGTTCCAGGGAGAGGATATTTAATTATGGCCAAGCGTAAACTCAAGGTAGGGGTGATTGGTGTTGGAGCAATCGCGCAGGAGGTGCATCTGCCGGCGTGGAAAGAGCTTGAGGCCGAAGGCAGGGTCGAACTTGCGGCCGTGTGTGATCTGCTCCCGGAAAACCTGAATAAGGCCGCCAAAGAGTATGAAGCGCCGAAGAAGTACAAGAGCTTCAAGAAGATGTTGAATGAGAACAATTTCGATATCATAGATGTCTGCACTCATAACAGATGTCACTGTCCGGCGGTCGTTGCCGCGCTCAACGCCGGGGCGCACACCATGGTTGAGAAGCCAATGGCCATGAGCGCTAAAGAATCGCGCGAAATGATCAAGGCGTCAAAAGCTAATAAACGCAAACTCATGACCGGCCAGCATATGCGCTTCGAGACAGCGAATGAAAAGCTCAAAGAACTTGTCGAACGCGGCGACCTGGGCCAGATCTATTATGGGCAGGCGCAGTACCTCCGCAGACGCGGTATACCCGGCTGGGGCAAATTCCACATCAAGCGGGAATCGCTCGGCGGCGCTCTGATTGACATTGGTGTTCATGTGCTCGACCTGGCGTTCTGGCTGATGGGATGCCCAAAACCTGTCGCGGCGTCAGGTAAAACTTACAGGATGTTCGGCGATAGAGACGACCTGTGCAACGCTGACTGGGGCACGCCATATCCGCCCAAAGAATTTGATGTGGAAGACTACGCCTCGGCCATTATCCGGTTTGAAAAAGGCATCACGCTGCACCTGGAAGTGTCCTGGGCGGCCAATATCCCCGATCACGTTGAATCCTTGCGGATCCTCGGCGACAAAGCGGGAATCTCAACCAACCCGCTCCAAATCTCCAGTTATGAAAACGACGCGCTTACCAGCAAACACTTCGATTGGCTGCCAGAAAAAAAAGGCCACCGCGAAGAAATCCGCCATTTCACTGAATGCGTGGAAAAAGATCTGCCCGTCCGCGTGAAACCCGAAGAATCGCTCCAAATACAGATGATCCTCGACGCAATCTACGAGTCATCCAGGAAGAACAAAGAAATCAGGATAAAATAAGCGCGTTGGTGTAATTCTTTGCCTAACCCGCGTAGCCGGAACCAAGAAGTTTTACCATGGAATACACTGAAATCACGGAAAAAGAGAAAATCATTAAAATACCATCCGCATAATATCCGCCTTGGACTTTTAGCTGGCAAAGCCATGTTCTTTTTCCTTTCCGTTCTACTATCTTTCAATATCGTGAATTCCCGTCACGTTTTTCAAGCCGCCATCTCCCTAAGTTGTTCATTTCCAAGCATTAAAAGCCGACATAAAACAGTGAGGTATGCACGCCAAGACTCAAAGGGGAGAATGTCATTCTGAATTATCACTGTTTATCACCGTTCATCTCTGGCAGATTTTTCAATATTTTTTCCGTGTGCTCAGTGGATTCCGTGGTAAAAAGATCCCCGTCTTGATTTTGGTTGCGGCTATGCTGCTCTAAGTATTCCGTTCTTTCCGTGGTAAACTCCTCTCTAATTCTATCTTCTGAAATCCCGTCGAACTACGCCGTAACAGTTTGCCTCAAGTTCTCCCTATCCGCATAATAGCGGCAAATGGTATTTGAGAATTTTTTTGATGTCCTCTGGAGATTCAGCGTGATCTACTATTATTCGTCTGACAACAACAAGCCCGCTGGCGGGACCTTCGTAAATTACCGCCATGTGGATGCTTTGAACGCAAATGGGATCGGCGCCGCCATCCTCCACCATGAACCGGGATTCCGTATCGACTGGTTCGAGAATGAGACCTGTATTGAGTACATGGATCAGGTCGAGGGCAGTCCCGATGACATCGTCGTCATCTCCGCGTTTCTTGAACATGAATACGCCAGCGTTTTTCCTGGTATGAAGAAGGTGATATTCAACCAGGGCGCTTATTGCACCTTCGCGCTGTATCCGTTCGGGTATACCGGCGGCTACAATTATGATGATGCTCTGGCTACCCTGACGGTTTCGGAAGACAGCGCGCGGTATCTCCGGCACGCATTCCCTAACGCCTGTATTTTCCGCACGGTAAACGGCATTGATCCAAAGCTCTATTATTACGACGCTGGACAGAAAAGGGAACAGATCGCATTCATGCCGCGCAAAAATCCCGATTGCGCCAAACAGATCATTTGCATATTGCGCGCGCGCGGTGTCAAATACCCGATAGTGCCGATAGATGAAGTTTCCAGGGAAGAGGCCGCCCGGATCATGCGTGAATCGAAGATCTTCATGAATTTTGCCGAGTTGGAGGGTTTTGGCATGCCCCCCGCTGAAGCCATGGCCTGCGGATGCGTCACAATCGGTCACCACGGCGGCGGCGGCAGGGAATTCCTTAAGTCCCCTTGCGCCATACCCATCGGTTACGAAGACATCGTTGGCTATGTCAAAGCCGTGGAAGCCGCAATCACTGATGAAATAACCGTGGATGTCCAGGCCGCATCCGATTTTATACACCGCGAATATTCACCCGAACGCGAAAGCGAGTCGATTGTAAACGCCTGGCGAGAAATCCTGGAATTGACTTGCGCCCTCCCGGCAAACAACTTTATTATCGCCTCAAAAGCTGAACATCAGGAGCGTAGAAATGAAACGGCGTTGTTTTCTAAAACAGATCGGCTTTGGCGTAGCGGCCATCCCAACGGTCTCGGCAAGAAATACGCGCACAAAATCTCCCTTGTGTATAACCTTGAGAACGGCACGTTCTACATGTACTACTGCGCCGTCGGAGACCAGGGCCGCGGGATAGGACTCCTCGCAAGCAAAGCGCTGACAAATGGCGGCAATCCTTAAGGGCCAGAAACGCCATCACAATCATTCCATACCCACAGCATTATCTGCTTGTTCCAACGCATGATCGACAAATGCGTTGAGGCTTTTGCCCGTTTTTTGGGCCGCCATAACTGTCCGGCGGTGCAAGTCCGGCGAAATGCGAACAACGAATTTCCCCGAATACGGTTTTTGCGCTTCGCGTCCCGCCTCAGCGCACATTTCAAGATAATCGTCAACGGCGTCTTTGAACGACTGCTCCAGCTCTTCGGGAGTGGTTC